>Ga0209118_1000180_pt1 | contig 41932 bp, 32 predicted proteins | sample BlaSpr_A8_Ref_M1_FD_187988 | JGI IMG/M metagenome (GOLD analysis project Ga0209118, IMG submission 187988) | Forest soil microbial communities from Thunder Bay, Ontario, Canada - Black Spruce, Ontario site 2_A8_Ref_M1 (SPAdes) (version 2) | ecosystem: Environmental > Terrestrial > Soil > Boreal... | reverse complement strand
GAAAGCCACATCGTGATGCTCGTCGACATCGACGACTTCCGTGGCTTCAACCGCGCCCGCCAGATCTCCGAGGACGCGATCCAGGCGCTGAAGCGAGAGTTCCTCCGCCGGGTCACCGGCGTGGTGAGGACCAGCTACCAGCGCGCTCTCGTCCAGGGCCGGTCGGACCAGGTCGTGTCGCTGCTTCCGCTCGGCCCGGAGGTGGCCGATCACCAGGCTCGCGCCCACGCGCTCGGGATCCAGATCGGCCAGGTCATCGCCGACTGGAAGCCAGGGTTCACCGTTTCCGTCGGCTTCAGCGGGCCCGCCGAAGCCCCCGCCGGCGTCGCCGGCGCCCTGCGCGAGGTCACTTCCGTGATGGAGTCGCTGGCCCGCTTCAAGCGCTGGGGCCAGGTGGTCGCCGTGCCCGAGCTCGGCCTCACGGGCCTGCTCGCCGCGGTGACCGACGAGCGGCTGGTCGACTACAGCCGCCGGCACCTCGGGCCGCTGATCGAGCACGACACTGCCCGCAAGGGCAACCTGGTCGCGACGCTGCGGGCGTACCTCGAGACGGGCGAGCAGCAGCAGGCGGCGCAGCGCCTGCGCGTCCACCCGAACACCCTGCGCTACCGCCTCGACCGGATTCGCGAGATCAGCGGCCTCGACCTCGAGGACCCCGAGACGCGCCTCAACCTGGCCGTCGCCCTGCGCGTTCAAGCGCTGCTGGGCATGTGAGGACCGCATAAGGTTTCGCCATATCCTTTGGTGTTGATTCACTAGCTCGGCCGGCCGCCCGCCAGTACGCTTTCGAACCAGTGCCCCCCGCCCTACGCCGTTCGCGCCTTGCCTGGCCTGGGGACCTCCCCAGCAGCCGCGCGGCCTGCGGCATGGGGTTTGTCGCCACCCCCGAGCTCGGGCACCAGTCGGTCGCGCTTGGCGTCCAGGCCCTGGCCCGTCTCTCGCACCGCGGCGGACTTGACGCCGACGGCAAGAGCGGTGACGGCGCGGGGCTGCTGATCCAGGTCCCGCATCGGCTGCTCGGTGGCGAGGTCGCGGTCGCCGCCCTCTTCGCCTGGGACGACCGCGCACGAGAAATCGTCGCTGAGGCAATCAAGGAGCAGGGCCTCCAGCTCCTCGACTGGCGCGAGGTCCCGGTCGATGCCCAGAGCCTTGGCGACCGGGCTCGGGCCACGATGCCTGCGATCTGGCACGGCCTCATCGCTCGACCTGACCTCGAGCCCGACCAGTGGGAGCATCGCCTTTACCTTGCCTGTCGCAGCGCCGAAAGGCGCGCACAGGCCGAAGCCGTGCACATGTACCTGCCGTCCATATCGAGCCGCACGCTTGTCTACAAGGGCCTGATGGCCGGCACCCGGCTGGCTGATTTCTACCTGGACCTGCAGAACCCCAACACTGAGAGCAAGCTCGCCGTCTTCCACCAGCGCTACTCGACCAACACGATGCCGGACTGGCGCCTGGCGCAGCCCTTCCGGATGCTCGCTCACAACGGCGAGATCAACACCATCACCGGCAACCGCGCGTGGATGCGCGGGCGTGAAGCCGAGCTCGAGCCCGAGCTTCGCGGCGCGATCTGGCCGGAAGGATCCGACTCGGCATCGCTCGACAACGCGCTCCAGCTGCTGGTGCACCGCGGATGGGAAGTCTCGGAGGCGCTGATGAGCCTTGTCCCTGATGCGTGGGAAGGGCGCGGCGACCTCGCCGGCCCGGTGCGCGACTTCTATCGCTACCAGTCGATTCGGTTCGAGCCGTGGGATGGACCTGCCGCACTCGCTTTCAGCGACGGCGACGTGGTTGGCGCGGCGCTCGACCGCAACGGCCTCCGGCCGCTGCGCTGGCAGCGCACGAAGGACGGACTGGTAGCCGCTGCGTCGGAGGCGGGCGTCGTCAGCATGCCGCCCGAGTCCGTGGTCGAACGAGGACGCCTCGGCCCTGGCCAGATGCTGCTGGTGGACAGTCGCGACGGCACGCTGCTCCGTGACGCTGATGCCAAAGAGCGCGCTGCGGGGCGGCATGACTACGGCCTCCTCGCGGACCGCATCCTCGTCCCGGTCGAGCGTCACCACATCGAGCTCGACGCGCCGGAGGACATCGCCGGGCAGCACCGCCTGCATGGTTGGGGCGCGGAGGACGTGAAGTTCGTGGTCGAGGCGATGGCCGAGACCGGTGCCGAACCCGTCTACTCGATGGGCGACGACATCCCGATCGCGTCGCTCGGCCGCACCCCGCGCCGCATCTACGGTTATCTGCGGCAGCGTTTCGCCCAGGTCACGAACCCGGCCATCGATCCGCTCCGCGAGAAGGCGGTGATGTCGCTGCGCGTCCTGCTCGGCGCTCGGCGCGGCACGCTCGAGCCCGAAGGCGGCATCGACCGGGAGCTCCGCCGCCAGCACCATCCCGCCGTCCCGACCAATGCCTCGTTGCTCGAGCTCGACTCGCCGGTGCTTGGCGCCGCCGAGCTTGCGCGAGTGCTTGAGGAGGCGACGGTGCTCGACGCGACGTACGCGCCTCAAGAGTCGCTGCGAGAAGCGCTCCTCAGGCTGCGCCGCGAAGCAAGCGAGGCCGATGGCGTAATCGCGCTCAGCGACCGCCGGACCGGGCCCGAGCGCCTGCCCATACCGATGGCGCTGGCCGTCGGCGCCGTGCACGAGCACCTGCTCGCGACCGGCGAGCGGATGGCCAAGGACATCGTCGCCATCTGCGGCGATGCCGTCGACGTCCACGACCTCGCATGCCTGGTCACCGTCGGCGCGACCGCGGTGCATCCATACCTCGCCCTGGCCACTGCGTCTCACTCATCGGAGGGGGCCGGGCGCGCGCAGGGCGCACCAGAAGGCGAGACGAAATACCGCAAGGCGCTCGAGGCGGGGCTGCTGAAGGTGATGGCGAAGATGGGGATCTCGACGGTCATGAGCTACCGGGGCGGCGAGGTGATCGAGGTGCTCGGGCTCGGTGCGGAGGTGATGGAGCTCTGCTTCCCGGCGGTGCCGTCGCGCGTCGGGGGCGCGGACCTCGCCGACCTCGAGCGGCTTGCGCGAACCCGGCCGGACACTCTGCCCGACCACGGACGCGTCCGCTTCCGCAAGGCGGGCGAGCACCACGCGTACAACCCGCTGGCCGTGCGCGCGGCGCAGAAAGCGGCCCAGACCGGAGACCAGGATGCCTACCGCGAGTGGCGCCGCCTGTCGAGCATGGATCAGCCCCAATCGCTGCGCGAGCTCATCCATATCAAGGAATCGGCACACGCGACGCCGCTTGGTGAGGTCGAGCCCGCGAGCGAGATCGTCAAGCGCTTCGTCAGCACCGCGATGTCACTGGGCGCCCTTTCACCCGAGGCCCACGAGGCGCTGGCGATCGCCATGAACCAGGTCGGCGCGCGGTCCAACTCCGGTGAAGGCGGCGAGGACCCGGACACATACGACGACGAGGGGGGTGTCCGGCGCGATAATCGAGTGAAGCAGGTCGCCTCCGCAAGGTTCGGCGTCACGCCGCGCTACCTGAAGCGCGCCGACGAGCTCGAGATCAAGATCGCGCAGGGCTCGAAGCCCGGTGAAGGTGGCCAGCTCCCGGGATTGAAGGTGACGAACCTCATTGCCCGCCTGCGCCACGCCCAGCCCGGCCAGCAGCTAATCTCCCCGCCTCCCCACCACGACATCTATTCAATCGAGGACCTCGCCCAGCTCATCCACGACTTGAAAACGGTCAACCCTCGCGCGCGCATCGGCGTCAAGCTGGTCTCGGAAGCCGGCGTCGGCACCATCGCTGCCGGCGTCGCCAAGGCCAAGGCCGACTACATCCTTGTCTCCGGCCACGACGGCGGCACCGGCGCCTCCCCCCTTTCGTCGATCAAGAACGCGGGCGCGCCGTGGGAGCTCGGCCTGGCCGAGACGCAGCAGGTCCTCGTCGCGAACCGGCTGCGCGAGCGCGTCAGCCTGCGCACTGACGGAGGGCTGCGCAGCGGCCGCGACATCATCATCGCGGCGCTGCTCGGCGCGGAAGAGTTCGGCTTCGGCACCGGCGTGCTGGTCGCCCTCGGCTGCGACATGGCCCGGCAGTGTCACCTCAACACCTGCCCCACCGGTATCGCGACGCAGCGCGAAGACCTCCGCGCGAAGTTCACCGGGCGCCCCGAGCACGTGATCAACTACCTGTTCCTGATCGCCGAAGAGGTGCGCGAGCACCTGTCCAGGTTGGGAGCGCGCTCGCTGCAAGACGTCGTCGGCCGGGTGGAATTGCTCGAGCCGGACGACAAGGCGAAGCTCGACCTTTCTTATGTCTTGGCCCCGACAGATGACCAGCTTCCACGACAGCGGCGCAGCGCCCGCAACGGCGAGCTGCCCGCCCCTCCGCCGCCGAGCGGAGCCATCGACAACTCTCAGCGCACGGTTGGCGCCGCGCTTGGGACCGGCGAATCGCGCTCCTACAAGGGAAGCGCGGGGCAGAGCTTCGGCGCCTTCCTTGATGACGGGATCGAGCTGACGCTCGAGGGCCAGGCTCAGGACTACGTCGGCAAGGGCATGGGCGGTGGCGTGATCGCGATCCGGCCGTTTGCCGGCGACGCGGCGGACGACCCCGTGCTGGCGGGCAACACCATCTGCTACGGCGCGACCGGCGGCCGGCTGTTCGTCGCGGGCCGGGTCGGCGAGCGATTCTGCGTCCGCAACTCCGGCGCGACCGCCGTCGTGGAGGGGGCAGGCGATCACTTCTGCGAGTACATGACCGGAGGCGTCGCCGTCGCCCTGGGCCCGATCGGGTGGAACGCCGGGGCCGGGATGACGGGCGGTGTCGCCTACGTCACGGCGTGGAACCAGCTCAACGCGGACAGCGTGGTCGCGCGAGCCGTGCCGGCCGAGGATGCCCACGAGCTGAAAGCGCTGGTGGAGGAGCACCAACGGCGCACTGGAAGCCAGCGGGCCGCGGCCATGCTCGCGGACTGGAATCACTCGTTGAAGCAGTTCCGCCAGCTGATCCCGATCGCGGTCGTCTCACCGCCGGCGCCGGTGCAAGAACTGGTACAGGAGAAAGAACCGAAAACCGTTACTCAGGGCTAGGATGCCCCCTGTGCGCCGCCTGGTTCTCGTGGTATTGGTCGCGGTCGCGTGCGGCGCCAGCGTGGTGCACGCCCAGACCCTCTCGCTCACGTACACGAGCGGCGCAACCTACAAGTACTCCCTTCACTCCACCGCCGACGAGGCGATAACCATCGGCGCCATGGCGACTCCGTTGAAGTTCGAGCTGACCGGCAGCGAGACGGTCACGGTCAATTCCGTGGACTCTGGCGGCATCGCCGATCTGGAGATCAGCCTGACCAACCTCACCCTGAAGTCGACGACCGGCACGGTCACCAACACCACGACCGGCATGCCGAGCCCGGCCATCGACATGAAAATTGGCCCGGACGGCCGGATCGTGAGCGTCAACGGCAATGGCTCTGCCGCGTTCGGCGTGTTCTCCCCTGCGGGCGGTGGTGGCTTCATCTCGGCCGTGCTGCCGGACAACGCCGTAAAGCCTGGCGACACGTGGTCCAAAGACTTCGACCAGGCCAACACCTTGGGCGCCGGTTCCATACACGTGGCGACCAACAGCAAGTACCTGCGCGATGAGTCGCTGCAGGGCGTCAATGCAGCAGTCGTTCAGACGACGAGCACCGCAACGTACGAGCTCACGATGGATGTGTCGAAGTTCGCGTTTGGTGCCGGTTCACCGACTCCGCCACTCCCTCAAGGCATGCCCCAGAGCATCACCGTCAAGGGGACCAGCACCTCCGATGTCACGAGCTGGATCGACCCGGCCGGTCATCGGGTGATCAAGAGCCGTATGAGCGGAACGACCGACGCCTCGCTCAACATGGAAGCCGCAGCTGGCGCCACGATGCCCGGAATGCCCGGATCGTTCACGATCAAGGGCAAGGAAACGACCGACATTTCTCCCGCCTAACGCCGGCTGATGACAGACGTCCGCAAGGCCCTGGAGGCCGAACGCGAGATGGAGCGGGAGTTCGTCGCCCAGGTGACGACGTCGGAGACCGCCCCGAAGGGTTGGCCCGCCGCGCTCGTTCTGTTCCACCTCAGCATGTGGCGCGAGCGATTGCGCAACGCATTGACCGATGTGCGGGAAGGACGCACGTACACACCATCTCCCGAAAACCAGGCCATCGATGAGGTCAACGATGCCGAGCTGGCAAGCGGCCTTGGCGTTTCACTCTCGGACATCGCCGAGCGATCGGACACCCTGCTCGCGGAGCTCATCGCGCTGTCTGACCAGCTCGGTGAACGTCCCTTCAAGTGGAATGTCGCGAGCACGACGTCCGAGGCTCTACTTCGCAACAGCTACACGCACCCGCGCGTCCACATCAATCAGTACTGGAAGGAGAACGGCGAACCAGAGCGCGCGTACGGTTTGTTTGAGGACGCGGTGTCGGACATGCGCGATTCGTCAGCTCCTCCGATCGTGATGGGGACTGTGCTTTACAACCTCGCGTGCACCCGCGTAGCACAGGAGCGCACCGACGAGGCCCTGACGTTGCTCGAAGAAGCGCTCGAGATTCGCCCCGACTACATTGCGAGCGCTCTAAGCGACGAAGACCTGGCGCCACTGCGCGACAACCCCCGCTTTCAGGCCGCCGTCAAGAGCTAGCGGCAACCTCCCGAATCCGGTCGAGGACCCTCATGTTCGCGATCGACTCGCTGAGTGGAATCGCCACTGGCCGGTCATGCAGGACGCTGTCGGCGAACGACTCGACCATCAGCTGATAGTGGTCGGCCTCTTCGCGCGACGTGAACGGGAGCTCGAGGCGGTGGACGCCTTTGCGCGTGACCACGGTGAGGCCCTGCATTTCCGGTGACTCCATGCTGGCCCAAACCGCCGCGGTCTGCCCGCCGCCGAAATCGAGCAGCGCGCTGGTCGTCATGTCCGCGCCCTCGGCCGGTCTGGATCGCGCGAACACTCGCGCCGGCTCGCCAAGGATCCAGCGCGTGACGCTCACGACATAGCAGCCAACGTCGAGCCGAGCTCCGCCACCGAGCTGCTCCTGCAACCGGTAGTCGGACTCGTTTTTGAGCAAGAAGCCGAAGCTCGCATGAACGTACGTCGGGTCGACGAGCGACTCGACGAACCGCCGGGTCTGCGGGTGGAAGCGGTACATGAACGCCTCCATCAGGTGCTTGCCCGCGAGCCCCGCGGCGGCGGCCATGTCCTGCGCCTCTTGAGCGTTCAGGCCGAGTGGCTTTTCGCACAGCACGTGCTTGCCGGCCGCCAGCGCCCGGAGCGTCCACGGCTTGTGGTCACTGTTGATCAGCGGGATGTACACGGCATCGACCGCTGGGTCGGCGAGCACTGCGTCATAGGAATCAGCGGCGTGCGCGCCCGGGTAGCCCTCGACCAGCTGCCGCGCGCGCAGTGGGTCGCGACTCGCGATGGCGACCACTCGCCCGTTATTCGACGCATCGATCGCCGGCAGCACCGACCCGCTGGCGATGCGCGCGGCGCCAAGCACACCCCAACCGATGCGCTGTTCGCTTATACCTCGACCTCGATCTGGATGCCGCCACGGGCGATCGACTGCGTGGCGGCTTCCATCACCGCCACGCTGCGACGCGCCTCGTGCGGGCTCACGGCCAGCGGTTCGCCCCAGGCCAGGTGATCGGCCAGGTTCCGGTAGAAGCCATGCTCGTCGTGCGGCGCGAGCTGGAGCAGCTCCTCGTGAGAGCCGGCCTCGGCGGGCCGGAAAACCCTCACCCGCGCCGGGAAATCCGAAGGCACCGATTCCTCTTGCCACTCGCCGACGACCGCGCCATGCGTGCCGAGCACGTACCACTTGGGCTTGCGCGCGGCGGCGATCTCCGACTGCAGGAAGTTGGCCTGCGCGCCGCCGGCAAAGGTGAGGTCGACCCTCACCTGGTCTGAGTTGGTGACGTCATGCCACACGCGCTTGTGAGCGTTGGCCGACACGGTGCGCACGGGGCCCGGGAAGAGCTGCAGGATCCAGTCGAAGTAGTGAGAGCCCCAGTCGTAGATCGTTCCGCCGGAGATCGGCTCGTGGCTGTGCCAGAAATCGCACGGGTGCGAATGGCCGCCGATGAACGACTCCATGTAAAACGCTTCGCCAATCCGTCCCGAGCGGACGACCTCTCGCAGCGCAAGGTAATCCGGATCCCAGCGGCGGCTCTGAAAAACGGTGAGGACCAGGTCTCGCGCAGCTGCCGTGTCGATCATGCGATCGATCTCGTCCACGTGCAGCGCGAACGGCTTCTCGCAGACGACATGTTTGCCCGCGTCGAGCGCCGCGATCACAGCGTCCGTATGAACGGTCGGCGGCGTGCCGACGACGACCAGTCCGACCTCAGGGTCGTCGAGCATCGCCTCGAGGCGAGCGTGCGTGGCGACCGACCATTCACGCTCGGCCAGCCGGCGGCGCTCCTCCGACAGGTCTGCCACTCCCGCCAGCCTCAGGCCGGTGGTGGCGGCGATCGACTCCGCATGCGCGCGCGCGATCGCGCCGTAGCCGATGAGGCCGACGCCGACCGGCGGCGCCGCCGCGCGCCCGGCGGCGAACATCACCGCGCGCTGCACCAGCTTCTGAAACGCCTCCGCCTCATAGGTCGAGGCCTGGTGCCCGAGTCCGAGCTGAACGAAGCGCCCGTCTCCGACCTGGCGCTCGTACGCGACGACTTGCTCGGTGAAGCGCCAGCTCGTGCGCATGAGCACAGAGGCGCCGGCAGGCGGTCCTTCCGAAAGATAGAGCTCGTCGACGAACTTGAGCTCCGATCCGAGTCGCGCCGTGACTGGGTGCGAAGGATCGGGACGGACGATGAGCTCGGTCAACGGCCCCGGCCCGCTGGGAGCCCAGCCCGAGAGCTCAGCGAAATCAGCGCTTTCGGCCCACGCCGCGAGTGTGCCGTGTAAAAGGACGAGGCCACCGCCGCGGCGGACAAACTCGGTGAGCTCGGCAGCCTGGCCGGTGAGCAGCGGGTGATCGCTCGCCGCCACGATCACCTGCGCACGGCGAGGCTCGAGCTCCTTCGGGTCGGTGACGACGTGGACGTCGAAACGCTGCGTCGCTTCCATCGACCTCAGCAGCGGGCGCGCCAGGTGGACATAGTCGTGACGGCTCCCGGCGAGCAGCGCGAGCACCGAGATCCGCTCGTTCATCAAAACTACTAAGCCACCTTACGCTGGGTCGTATTCCCGATCCGGTGCAGAACCTCGAGCGTTTGCTGTGCCGCGCGGTCCCAGCTGTAGTTCGCGGCGCGCCGCTTCCCCTCTTCGCCGAGCTTGTGCCGCAGCTGCTCGTCGGAGAGCAATCGCTCGAGGGCGCCGGCGATCGCATTGACGTCATCGGGCTTCACAGCGATGGCTGCGCTGAGGGCAAGCTCCGGCAGCGCCCCTGCCGCGCCGACCACTGCGGGCACGCCATGCGCCATCGCCTCGAGCAGAGGAAGGCCGAACCCTTCGTAGAGGCTGGGGAAGGCGAGCACTGACGCCGCCTCATACAGCGCGGTCAGGGTCGGCTCGTCGACATGACCGAGATAGCGGACTCCGGGCTCAGCGGCGATGCGCTGCAGCGTGTCGCCGTATGCCCACCCCGGGCGACCCGCGATGACGAGCTCCGGCACTCCAGGGCGGCCGTTGATGATGAACGGCAGCGTGCCATGGCGTCCGCGCATCTGCCGGAATGCGCTCAAAAGGCGCGGGTAGTTCTTGCGCGGCTCGACCGTGCCCACGGCCAGGATGAAGCCTGGCTCGAGTCCTTCAGGAAGCGGTCCAGCTGGCACCGCCGGAGGCAGTCCTTCCGCGATCACATCGACCCTGGATTCGAGACCTGGAATCTTGTACAGGTCGAGCAGGTCGCGCCGCGTCGATTCCGACGGCACCAGCACCGCCGCCGCCTGCCGCACAGCGCGGCCGAGCACCACGCGCATGTAGGCGCGCTGCTGCCAGGGGACCTCTTGCGGGCGGATGCGAAACGCTAGGTCGTGGACGAAGATCGCCGCGGGCGGCGCATTGCGGGCGCGAAACGGCGGGCTCGGCCAGTACGGGTAGAGGATCGCGTCGCACTCGAGCTCGGGTTCCACCGCAGGCAGCCAGCGGGTTTTCAGTGCGAGCTCGTGACGGTACCGCGACAGCACGGCTTCGCACTCGAGGCCTGCCAGGGCCGCCGGCCTCTCGCGGCTGCACAGCAGCGTGAATTCGTCCTTCCCCTTGTGCGCGACGAGCGCCTTCGACAGCTCGACCGCAACCGTGAGCATGCCCACGCGGCGCGGCCGCCAGCAAGCGGTGACGTCGATAGCAAACCTCCCCACAGAGAGGAATGTAACCCGAGGGGCGTTGGGACCAGTAATTCACCTCCCCACCCCGTGGGGAGGTCGGCGCTGCCCGCAGGGCACCGACGGGAGGGGAGGTGGAGCTGCTCCTAGCCTCGCGACATTGGTCTAGTTCACCGCCTGCTCGAACGAACCGGCTTTGGCCGCTGACGGCGCCGTCCTGAGCAGTATCAACCCGAGCCAGACCGCCCACACCACGTTCAGCACGACCCACAAGAGTCGCGCCGGGGCGATCACCAACGACGCTAGCCCGACCAAAGCCGTGATGATCGCCAGGTAACTGAGCGGCGCTGGAAACGCGTGCCGGCTGAGGGCGCTCCCGAAGACAAGGGCAAGCCAGATCGCGGTGAGTCCACGGCCTACATTGACCGCTGCCGCTTCGGGCGCCACCGTGGTGGTGTATGCCGCGGCCGCAGAAGTTGGATCGGCGGCGTAAAGAGATGCGAGGTGGCTCCCGTCGGTAATAGCAAAGACAGCGCCTACCACCCAGGCCAGTCCGGCGAGGACGCTGACCACCGTCCCGATCCGCACCAGGGTCCCGCCGCCCAGCTTGCCAAGGAGAGCCAGCGCAATCACCACAATGGTCACCCCAGCGATCAGATCGACCGCTGCGGTCGAGACCCAGAACAGGGGTTGACTTTCAGCTTTGGACGCCTTGGCGAAATCCCCGAGCTCGGGGACCGTCGCCCCGAGGCGGGGCAGCAAGGCCAACAGCACGATCAAGATCCATATGCTCCCGGCAGCCCCTACGAACGCCGCGACCGCTCCTGCTTGCGCTTTGACTTTCATACGCCGAGGCTAGGCGCCGAGAGTGCCGTCGCCTAGCGTAGAAATACTCGATTCATCCAGCTGTGCGGTCATCCAGGCCGCCACCTGGGCACGTGAACGGAAGCCGAGCTTGTTGCGCAGCCTCTCCACGTGGCCCTCCGCGGTCCGGGTCGAAATGCCGAGGCGCTGGGCGATCTCTCGGCTGGTGAGCCCGCGCGTCACGAACTCTGCAATCTGCAGCTCGCGCCGGCTTAGAAACTGCGGCTGACGGCGTTCTCCGAGCCCGTACGCAATTGCGTCTTGCAACATCAGGCGGCGCCCTTCCTCGTAGACCACCGACGCCGCCACGCCCAGGCTTTTGCGGGATGGAGCACGCCACCGCTCGAGCGGCTTGTGATAGTTGGGCGACATCTTCATTCCGACGGCACCACGCACAGCTTCCGCCGCGCCGGCCAGGCGAAGAGCTCGCTCATGCCTTCGCTTCAGGCTGGCGAGCGCCGACAGCCCATCCAGCGCGATCGCGCAGCCGAAGTTGCTTTTTAGACGGGCGTTTGTCGAAAGGGCCTCTTCCAACCTTGCCTGCGCTGCTTGCAAGTCGCCCAGCTCGAGCGCGAGCGCGCCGAGCTGGTTCAGGGCTTGAGCCAGGAAAAAGTCGTTTCCCACTGCGCGCAGCTCAGTCTCGCTCCGCTCCAGCCAACGCCTGGCGCTGCTGGTGTCGCCACGAAAACGAGCAAGCAGTCCGTGGTGGAAATGGAGCACCGCGATCCCGAAGGAGTCGTTGAGGCGCTCATAGATGCTGAGGCTCTCGGCGAGCAGGTCGGCCGCTGAGTCGAACGCTCCTGTATCGCGAAGCAAACCGGCCAGTCTTTGCAGCGTGTCTGCCTCCCCCGCCTCGTCTCCGACTTCCCGGCTGATCGCGAGGGAGTCTTGCAGCAGCGACTGCGCGGCCTCGAAGCCGGTGTAATCGCGGGCCAGCGAGCCGGCCCATTTCAGGGCCGAGGCACGAACAGAGTCACGGTCGACGCCTCTCGACAGGGCCGTGGTCAGCCGCTGGGTGCCCTCGCTGAGGTGCCCGCGTACAAACCAGAACCAGCCCAGGGCGGCTGCCAGCCGCATTTCCAGACGGGGATGCTCGACGCCGGCCCAATCAACCGCCACCCGAAGGTTGTCCTGATCCGCCTCCAGGGCCTGCGCCAAGCGGGCCCCGTCCCGGATCGACTGCGCGGCGGTTTCCGCCAGCTCGAGAAAGCAATCCAGGTGGCGGCGACGGGTGGCCTTCAGCTCACCGGCAAGAGCGAGCTTTTCGGCGGCATACTCCCTCACCGTCTCCAGCAACCTGTATCTCGCCGGTCCTGTAGTGCTCTCGACAACCACGACCATCGACTTCTCGGCGAGACGCACGAGCGTATCCAGGTCTGATTCGCACACGATGGCAGCCGCACTCCCATCACACCCTCCCGCGAACACGGCCAGTCTGTGGAAGCAGTTGCGCTCGTCTTCATCGAGGAGGTCATAGCTCCAGTCCAGCGACGCACGGAGTGATTGCTGGCGTGCTGGCGCTGTTCGCGGTCCGGAGCTGAGAAGTTGGAAACGGTTGTCCATTCCGCGGTCGACCGCACCCAACGGCAGGGCACGCAGCCGGCCGGCCGCCAGCTCGATTGCGAGCGGGAGCCGGTCCAACCGCTCGCACAGCTCCTGGATCACAGCGAAGTCCTCGAACTCGGCGTGCAGCCCTGGGCGGCTCAGGCGCGCGCGCTGCAAGAAGAGGCGCACGGCATCCCTGATTTCCAGCGGCGCCACCTGAAAGCAAGTTTCGCCCGCGATGTTGAGCGCTTCGCGGCTGGTGGCGATGATGCGGACCTGCGGGCAGCCGCGCAGCAGGGCGTCGGCCGCTTCTGCGGCTGCCTGAAGGAGGTGTTCGCAATTGTCCACGACAATGAGAGCCGGCTCCGACTGCAGCGCGGCACAAACGGTCTCCAGAAGTTGGGCTTGTGGCTTCTCACTCACACCGAGTGCGGCGGCAAGCGCGTGCGGCACGAGCCAACCGTGCGCGACCGGCGCCAGATCGACGAAATGCGCCTGGGTTGGGCGCGCCTGGCTGCGGAGGGACGCGGCCTCCAGCGCGAGACGAGTCTTGCCGCATCCCCCAGCCCCAGTCAGGGTCAGCAGGCGTGCCTCGTCGAGCAGTTGAGCGATCTGGGCGAGCTCCTGGTCGCGCCCAACGAAGGTTGTCAGTCGCTGTGGCAGCACGGCGCGAGTATGGCTCAGGGCACGACCGGCGGGACGTCGCGCTGCGCCCAGGTCTCCTCCATGCTCGCCACGTCGCCCTTCATGCTGGCCAGGGCCAGGGCGTAGCAGCCGGCTCCCACCAGATAGACGACTGGGAGGATGAGCAGGAGGCTCAGCCCCAGGTTACGGCCCGTTAGGTCGGAGACGAGGCCGACGGCCAGCGGGCCGAGCGCGCCAAATAAGCGGCCGCAGGTGAGGTTCATCGAGACGGCGCTCGCTCGCAAAGACGGCTGAATCACATTCTGGAAAACAACGGCCGACGCAAGAATCGCCGTGCTGGAGAAGAGAACACCGGCGACCCCGGCCGCTGCGAACACGGGAACCGATGTAGATGTCAATTGGATGACGGTCGCCACGCTGGTCAGCAGCAGGCCGACCAATCCCACCTCAGCCGCCGCTTGCGGCGACCGCCGGCCGCGCCAGTCAACCAACCATCCGCCCAGCGGTGTTCCAACCACAATTCCAATCAGTGTCGGGATGCCAACAAGCGTCCCGGCCTGAGCAATGTTGAGCCCGAACCGGCGATGCACGTAGAGGGGCACGAGGTTGAAGACGGCGATGCCGAAAAAGGTGCAGCCGGCGGCGACCAGGACAGCGGTGTAGGTACGGATCCGGAGCAGCCGGGTGAAGGCGCGAAGACTCGCATCACGGGCGGGGGCCACCTTCGGTCCGCGAATCTCGGCCGCCCCGCGCAGCGGCTCGCGCAGGTTGAAGGCGAGAAGCGCCAGGAGCAGCCCCGGTGCGGCCGCGACGTAGAAGACCCAACGCCAACCGAAGTGGAGCCCGACCACCCCGCCGACGATGAACCCGCCTCCGAAGCCAAGGCCGCCCGCCGAGATGATGGCCGCCAGGGCTCTGCCACGCGACGGTTTGGACACGTAGTCGCCGATGAGCGAAGCCCCCGCCGGCTGACTGCTGGCCTCGCCGATGCCGAGGACGGTTCTTGCGGCGAGCATCTGAGGGAAGGTGTGCGTCAGACCGGTGGCGAGCGTCGCCACGCTCCAGACCGCTACACCGAGGCCGATGATTGTGCGCCTGGTGCCCCGATCGGCCCAGTACCCGAGCGGCATTGCCGCGAGAGCGGTGGCGATGCCGAAAGCGCTGACCAACGTTCCGATCTGAGCGTCGGTTAGAGAAAATTCCGCCTGGACGTTGGCCGCGACTGCAGGCAGTACGGTCTGGTCAAGAGCGTTGAGGAAGCTTATGCCGGCCAGCACGCCCACTACATAGAGGACGTAAGGGCGCCCACGAGTCACAGATGGAAAGTCTGACGCTCGATCGGCCTGGCGCTGGCACGCCTGGCGTCTAACGTGCGGTATGCCCGACCTGGAACCGCGCGGCTGGCGCCAAACGAGCGGAATTTAGGGGCTTAGATCAGATGGTCTGGTAGAAGGTCCTCCGCCCGTCGGCAGAGGACCTTCAGAAGGGAGGGAGGGCAAAACTGTATAGCCGGATGTTAATTGTGGAGCCGTAACAAGAGGCGTAACAAACGCGTGACATTTGTTAATGCCGGAGTCGGTAGGAGCGGTTTAAGTTTCGACCGATCGAATCGCGAAAACGCAGTCGAAAGTCCCGGTCACACAGCCACACTCCACCTCTTCGACATACCAGTCGTTGGCGAGCCCGGCCCAGCGCAGGATGGTCTCGATCGTCGTGGTCCAGACGTGGCATGACTTGACGGTTTTGATCCGCCCGAGCGCGAACATGTTCGAGAAGTTCACCAGCCAGAACTGGTGCTCGTCGACCTGCAGCCATGCGTGCGTGTGCTCGCCCCGCACGTTGTCCATCGCCTCGGCGAAAGCCTTGACGACCCCCGCCAGCTTGCGTTGCCGCCCGGGAATCAGCCGGCGCGGCCCGCCCATGCCGTGGCGTCCTTCGGAGAGCCAGCGCTCGGTGGCCCGCCGTCCCCAGCTCCGGATCATGTCTTCGGCCTCCGGCCCGTACACCGTCTCAAACGCCTCGTTCAGCCGGCTGAGCGACTCCACCGGCGAGGACAGTTGGTCGTCGTGCGGAGGGTCCTGCTCGACGTACTGAACGAGCCCCGCAGCGTACGCGATCTCCGGCCACCTGTCGCCGGTCACGTTCCGGGCGACGTGGATCAGGTTGCTGACATACGAGTTCAGGATGAAACGACCTCTCGCGCGGGACGCGCGGATGCCCATCATCTCGAGCGTGCGAATCGCCGAACCGCCGACGGCGGTCGGAGTCGGGATCGGCGAGCCGTGCATCGGCGGCGGCGGGGCGGCGGCGATCGCCCGCATGGAAGCCGCGGTGGGTGGATCGGCAGTCGGGCCCGGCCGCGATGGCGCCACCGCCCCACCCGCCTGGGCGCCGACGGCCGCTCCTGGTTGCGCTCGGCGCTGCGGCAGGCGAGCCATCTGCGCCAGCAGCTCCTTCACGGTTTGCGGACGCTGCCCGGGGTCCTTGGCCAGCACTTTGGCCAGCAGCTGGTCGAGCTCGTCTGGCAGCGCCGCATTCAGCTTCACGGCGGAAGGGATCGGCGCGTTGACGGTGGAGTAGGCGACTTCCATCCGGTTAGAGCCGATGAACGGCAGCCGCCCGGTCAGCATCTCGAACGTCAGCACGCCCATCGCGTAAATGTCGGCGCGCTTGTCCACGTCGTGGCCCATCACCTGCTCGGGCGCCATGTAGCCGGGCGTCCCGATGGCCAGGCCGATCGTGGTCAGGTGCGTCGGCTGGCCGGCCCCCCGCGCCAGCCCGAAGTCGGCCAGCATGGCGCGCCCATCGGCGTGGATCAGCACGTTGGTCGGCTTGAGGTCCCGGTGCACGATGCCGGCGTCGTGCGCGTGCTGCAGCCCATCGCCGATCTCGCGCAGGTAGCGCCACGCCGTCAGGGTGTCGAGCGGTCCGCGATTCAGGACGTCGCGCAGAGTGCCGCCGCGGATGAGCGGCATCGTCAGATACGCGACTCCGTCGTTCAGCTCGAAGTCATAGATCGGAAGGATGTTGGGGTGGTCGAGCTTGGCCAGCGTCTTGGCTTCGGTCTCGAACCGCTTGACGAAGCCATCGTCCTGGAACAGCTCGGAAGACAGCGCCTTCAATGCCACCTCGCGGCCGAGTGGCTGCTGGACGGCGCGGTAAACGACCGCCATGCCGCCTCCGCCGAGCCGCTCGACGATCTCGTACTGGCCGATCCGCGTGCCGGTGAGGTCTTTCACTGGCCGTCTTTTACTTTTTGGTCTTGGGCCAGCTTGGCGACGATCGAGACCAGGTCGGCGAGCCGGAAGGGTTTGCTGAGCACGTTGTCGGCTCCCGCAGCGAGGAAGCGCTCGCGGTCGCTGGCCATCGAGTGCGCGCTGGCGATGACGATCGGCATCGTGGGCATCTCAGCCTTGATCCTCCGCATCGCCTCCAGCCCGTCGATTCCAGGCATGGCGACGTCCATGAGGATCATCGACGGGTGCTGAGTGAAGGCGACGTCCACCGCCTCGAGGCCATCGGCCGCGATCAGCACCGCGTAGCCCGCCTTCTCGAGCACGCGCTTGCACAGCCGCTGGGCGACGTCGTTGTCGTCCGCTACCAGCACCGTGAACACGCCGGACCCACCCTGGTTTGCCGGCTCAGGCATGCCTACGCTGCAACGGAGTTGCGTCCTCCGCGGCGAGCGGAACAGTGAAGTGGAAAGCCGACCCGTGCCCAACCGCGCTCTCGACCCAGATCTTGCCCCCATGCATCTCCACGATCTGCTTAACGATCGTGAGGCCCAGGCCAGTCCCAGGAATCGACTGCGCCGCTCCGCTGCGGACCCGGCGGAACCGTTCGAAGACGTGGCCGATCTCGTCCGCTGGTATGCCAAGCCCGGTGTCGGTCACGCTGATCAGCGCGTAGCCGCCCTCGGCGCGGGTGGACAGCGTCACCGTCCCGCCGTCGGGCGAGTACTTGATCGCGTTGTTGACGAGGTTGCTGACCACCTGGATCAGCCGGTCGCGGTCGCCCACGACGATGGGGAGCCGCGGGTCGAAGTCGGACTTGAACTCGACGGTCGACGCGGTGCCGGCCCTGGCCATGGCCTCGCTCAGGACCTCGTTGATGTCCACATCGCCCGAGCGCATGCTCATCCGGCCCGACTCCATCCGGTCGAGGTCCAGCATGTCGCCGATCAGCCGGTTGATCCGGTCCGCGTCATTAAATATGTAGCCGCCGTACGCGCGCACCTCGTCCGGCTCGAGACCACCGTCGCGGATCAGCTCGCTGAAGCCCTGGATACCGGTCAGTGCGGTCCTGAACTCATGGCTGACGATGGACAGGAACTCGGTCTTCGTGCGGTCGAGCTTCTCGAGGTTGGCATTGGCGTCCCGCTGCGATTCGAGCGCTTCCGCGAGCTGGTCGGAAGTCTCGCGCACCGTGGTGACGTCTTCGACCATCACCAGCAGGTGCTCGGGCCGCCCGCTCGAGTCCGGAATCGAGGTCGCGGTCAGCTGCAGCCACAGCCACTTGCCACCGCCCGTCGCAGCGCGGACCTGCACGCTGTGGCCGGCAGTGATCCCGGCCAGGAGCGGAGCGAATCTCTGCCGCGACGCAGCCTGGTCGTACGCGCGCAGCAGATCGGGCCAGGCGTTCTGACGCATCGTCTCGAAGTCGTGCTCGAGCATGCTCAGCAGCGCCGGGTTGGCTTCCACCAGCTCGCCGTCGCTGCTGATGCGGACGATGCCGATCGGCGAACGTTCGAAGATGGCGCGGTGGTCCGCCTCGCTCCGCCGGAGCGCCTGCGCGACGTCCGATCGCCGGATGAACTGCCCGATCTCGACCCCGGCGGTCGACAGCATCGTGACCTCGTCGTCAAGCACGCCGCGAACATGGCTTCCCAGCAGCTCGATCACACCGACCACGACGCCTCCCTCGACCAGGGGAAATACGGCGACCGCCTTCAGGCCGGCCGCTTGCGCCACGTCGGCGCGTTCGTAATCGTTCGCGGCGGACAGGTCCTCCAGCGACGCCACCACACCCGACTGCCACACCCGGCCGAGCAGCCCGACGCCCATCGCGATCGTCTTGGCCCGGCTCTGGTCGCGGAACGCTTCGTAGCCCGCCGCCTCGCGATGCCAGTAGTGCCGCACATGCAGCGCCTTCCGTTCAGTGTCCGCGGCCCAGAACTGCGCGACATCCCAGTCGAGGTAGGCGCACAGGCTGCCGAGCAGCTGCGGGACCGCCTGCTCCCACGCGTAGCCGCTGACGATCACGTGCCGCAAGCTGACCAGGCAGTCGCGCATGCCGTCGAGCCGCTTGCGCGCGGAGATGTCGGTCTCCTGCACGAGCAGCAGCGGGCCGCCGGAAACGTGCCCGGCCGCGGTCCCGATCGCGATGGCGACGGGCACACGCGTGCCATCGCCGCGCAGCTGGTTGAGCTCGGCCTCCCACCTGACGATGTCGCCACTGCGCAAGAGCGCGAGAGCTCCATCGAGCACCGAACGATCGCCTTCGGCGGTGACGTCGGTCAGGCTCAGCTGCATGAGCTCGTCGCGGCTGCGTCCGAGGATCATCCCCAGCCGGTCGTTGACCTCGGTCCACCTGCCGTCGGCGTCGGCGAGAGCCAGGCCGACCATCGCCGCCTCGAGCATGGAGCGCATGCGCTCCTCGCTCGCCACGACGTCGTCGGCCTTGCGTCGGGCTTCCGCCTCCGTCTCCCGGACCTGGCGTACGACCTCGGTGATCGCCACCGCGGAGACCATCAGGACGACGGCGAGCAGCAGCCCGGGCGCCATATCGCCCGGCTGGCCGCCTCCCACGAGCGAGGGGATGAGGATCGCGATCGCCGAGAGCACAGCTGTCGCCAGCGACTCCATCCGGCTGAGCTGCAGGGCGGTCAGGAGGATGACCGTCAGGTAAAGCGGAAAGACGAGCACCGGCCCAGCCCCAGCCGCGGCCTGAATGGCGAAAACGGCGGCCACGGCCGCTAGGGGCGTCAGTCGACGTACCAGTCCCAGGGTCCACGACGGCTTTGGGGCAGTCCGTGGACGGGCGCCTGGCATCACCTCTGAAACCTCGCCCCCCCTGGCGGGATGGAAGGTGCGCAGGGTGCAAAGTGTAGACGCGGCCCTTCCGCCCAGACCCCCCTTAACGCAAGTGTCGCGGCCCCCGAAGATCCAGAAGCTACGGGGGCCGCGACACTATAAGCTGGGAGCCCGGCTCACTGAATTTGAACGCTCCCCACACGCCACTGCAAGCCGACGGACTCAGCCGCCGCGTCTACCCGTTCCTGGGCCTCGCGATCGTCGGCCTGGTCAGCCTTCACGGGTACTCGGCAGTGCTCGACTCACCGGTGCTCGCCGGCGCCGCGGTCATCGGCATCCTGCTGGTGCTGATCCCGCTGGCCCAGATCGACATCCACTGGACCAGCAGGTTTGTCACGGGCGTACCCGTGATGGTCGGGTTCGGCATGGCGCTCTACCCACTCTGGAACGGCTCGCCGTTCGGGTTGGCCACCTCGATCCTGCTGACCGCGCTCGTGAGCGCCCTTGTGCTCCTGCCATGGGAGCGCATCCCGCGCTACCTGCACGCAGTGTCGCCAATCGGCAGCCTCGCGGTCGCGTTCGCGCTGGAGGTCCAGTTTGGGCTGAGCGTCACGCGCGCCTTCCCGTTCGTGCTGCTTCCTTTGATCTTCCTCGCCCTCTACTACACGTCGGTCGAGTTCGCGGTCGGCGCCGTGCTCGCCGTCGCCGACCTCGTGCTCGTGACGCTGGTCAATCCCTCCGCCGGCGACCCCGCGCACGCTCTGCTCGAGGCACTGCTGCTGGTGGTCTTCGGCATCCTCGTGCGGCGCGTCGTCATCCAGCTCGAGGAGAACCGATCGGCGGCCGCGGCGGCCGAGGCGGCCAAATCGGAGCTGCTCGCGGACCTGTCGCAGCGCAACCAGGAGCTGCAAGAGCTGACGCGCCTGAAGTCCGAGTTCCTCGCCACGATGAGCCACGAGATTCGCACGCCGATGAACGGGGTCATCGGAATGACCGGACTCCTGCTGGACACCGAGCTGAGCCCTGAGCAGCGCGAGTACGTAGAGACGGTCCGCACATCGGGCGATTCGCTGATGGAGATCATCAACGACATCCTCGATTTCTCGAAGATCGAGGCGGGACGAGTGCGCCTGGAGAAGATCGACTTCAGCCCCAAGATCGTGACCGAAGAGGCCGTCGAGCTTTTCGCCGAGGCCGCCGCCAACAAGGGCATCGAGCTGGTCCTTGACGCCGGGAAAGACATACCGGAGGTCGTGATCGGCGACCCTGGCCGCCTGCGACAGGTGCTCATCAACCTGATCGCCAACGCGATCAAGTTCACGGAGACCGGCGAGGTCGTCGTGCGCGTGGGTCGCTTCGAGACCATCGGCCCCGGGGCGGCGTTGAGGTTCGAGGTCGACGACACCGGCATCGGCCTCACCAAAGAACAGCAAGCTCGCGTCTTCTCCACGTACTCGCAGGTGGACAGCTCGACCACCCGCAAGCACGGCGGCACGGGCCTGGGCCTTGCGATCGCCCGCATGCTCACGCAGCTGATGGGTGGGGAGATCGGCGTTGACAGCGAGAAGGACGCCGGGAGCCGGTTCTGGTTCACCGCCGTCTTTCGCGAGGCCGAAGGCAAGACTCGGGCCCCACAGCAGACGGTCAGCCTCGCCGGCACTTTCGTCGCGGTCGTCGACGACAACCGGACCAATCGCACGATCCTCGAGCGCTATCTCAGCTCGTGGGGAATGCGGGAGCGGAGCTTCGAAACCGGCAGCCAGGCGCTGGAGGAGATGCAAACTGCGGCGCGAGGCGACGATGCGTTCGACGTGGCGATCGTGGACATGATGATGCCGGGGATGGACGGCCGCGCGGTGGCCGACCAGATCCGCGCCGACGAGCGGTTGAGGGAGCTCGTCGTCATCCTGCTGACGTCCGCGGGCCAATCCGATGTCCCAGTGCCTGGCGTCGACGCGGAGCTGGTCAAACCGGTTCGCCCGTCGCAGCTGTTCGACGTCCTTCACACGTTGCTCGCCGAGAAGTCGGTGCGCGCCGAGCCACCCGCGCCGGAAGTTGAGCTTGGACCTCCCGACCCCGCGCACAAGGGCAGGCGGGTGCTGGTCGTTGAGGACAACGCGGCCAACCTGAAGGTCACGGTCAGGATGGTCGAGCGCCTCGGCTACCGCGCGGATGTTGCCGCCAACGGCGCCGAGGCGGTGAGCATGCTCGAGGCTGGACGCTATGACGCGGTGTTGATGGATTGCCAGATGCCGGAGCTGGACGGATACGATGCGACGAGGCTGATCCGGAAAGGCGAACCGTCGGGACAGCACGTCCCGATCATCGCGATGACGGCCGCGGCGCTGTCCGGCGATCGCGAGCGCTGCCTTGCCGCCGGCATGGACGACTACATCTCGAAGCCCGTGAAGCTGCACATCGTGGCGGCGGTCCTGGAACGCTGGCTCGCCCCCGCACCTCTCGATAAGTCACTTCCCCGCTAGCGGGGAAGGTGGCGCGCAGCGCCGGATGGGGAGGCCTACCTGGCGACTGAGTTGGAATTCAGAGCCGCCGCAGCGCCAGCACCGTCACATCGTCGAACAGCTCCCGGCTCTTCGAGCCCTGCGCCAGGATGTCGACCAGCTCCTGCGCGGTGCCCGCCCGGCGCGCCTCGTACGGAAGCTGCACCTCCTTGGTCGCCAGGTCCGGCCGCAGGTCGAGCAGCCCGTCGGAGAAAACGACCAGCGTGTCACCTGGATTCAACGTCACGGTCCCGACCGCGTACTGGCTGTCGGGAAAGATGCCGATCGGCGCGCTGCGCATCGGCAGGATCTCCTGCCCGGTCACGCCTCGAAGCAGCCGCGCGTGCCCATGACCCGCGTCGATGTAGCGCAGCTCACCAGAGCGTGGCTCGAAAACGGCGTGAAAAACCGTGACGTAGGCGTGGTTGACCTCGAGTGCCGCGGCCATCACGTCGCCCGCGCGCTTGATGCCCGCGTCGAGCTCCGCCATGCCGGCTGAACCGCGTAGCGCTGCCCGCGCCGTCGCCATCATCAATGCGGCGGAGAGGCCCTTGCCCATCACGTCGCCCAGCGTGACGATCAGCTCGCCTCCATCCTGGCGGTACCAGTCGTAGAAATCGCCGCTGATCTCCTTCGAGGGCACGAAGTGAGCCGCGAGCTCGAACCCGTCTTCCTTTAACGGCGAGATGGGCAGCATGCCGGCCTGAAGCTCAACGGCTCGGCGCATCTGGTCGGCCCGCTCGCCGAGCATGGATTCCAGCCGGTGCAGGTTGGCGCGATGGTCTATCTCCAGGCTGCGGCGCTGCAGCGTGTTGACCACCATCAGATACAGCTGAGTCGCGCCCACCGGCTTGACCAGGTACGCATACGCGCCATGTTCGAGCGCGGCCTTGCCCAGCTCGGGATCGTCAACGCCGGAGACCATCACGACGGCGGTATCAGGGCGCTTGCTGCGCAGCTCCTCGAGCAGCCCATAACCGGATTCGTCGGGGAGGCGCACGTCGAGCACGGCCAGCGCGTAGTCGTTGGCCTCGAACTGGCGCCTGGCCTCGGCGGCCGTCAGCGCCACGTCGGATTCGAAGCCGCGGCTGCGCAGGGTCCGCTGCATGACCTTGGCGAGGGCCTCCTCGTCGTCCACTATGAGCAGGCGCGGGGCGGCTGCAGCCGAGTTCACGACCAGCAGTGTAGAGAGGCTCAACTCAAGACTGGGTGACCCATAATGAGCCCCCGTGCTGGGAGAACGTTAAGTGAGCCTTGAAGTGCAGACCCGACAGGTCGACAACGGGGTGACCGTCGTCGCGCCGACCGGGCGTCTTGACGTGGCCGGCGCACCCGCATTGAAGGACGCGATCAGCGAAGCGGTCAAGAACGGCCAGCCCCGGGTCGTGCTCGACATGGAGGGCATCAGCTTCGTGGACAGCACGGGGCTGGGCTCGGTGATCGCGGCTTTGAAGCAGATCCGCAGCTCGCAGGGTGACCTGCGCCTCGCTGCGCCCAACCAGCAGGTCAGGGTCGTGCTGGAGTTGACGACCCTCGACCGGGTGTTCCCGTACTACTCCACCGTCGAGGAAGCCCTCACTGGCTTCTGATCGTGCGGAGTCATACGGAGCCCTTTGAGTTCCACGCCACGCTCAGCCACCTCGATGAAGGATTGGAGGCGCTTCATGAATCCGTGCGCAAGCTGCGCGAGGCAAGTGGTCGAAGCGCGGACGACCGCAACCTCATGCACTTCGAGATCGCGCTCGCGGAGATCGGCGCCAACGTGCTCACGCACGGACGGCCGGCCGGCACAGATCCTCCGGTCGAGTACCGACTCTGGCTTGACGATGACACCGCGCACGCCTCCTTCGTCGATGGGGGGCCACCAGTCGAAGAGGTCCTATCGCGGGCCATGCCAGACCAGGAAAGCGAGGCCGGCCGTGGGCTCCCGATGGCTCGCTGGCTGCTCGACGACCTGCTGTACAAACGCGACGGCGAGGTCAACCGATGGCGGCTGGTGAAACGACTTTGAGCTCAGGCGACGAGGTGTCCGACGCCGCCTGGCGCACGCTGATCCACGACTTCCGCAACCTGCTCGCGGTCATCGTCAACTACAGCGAGCTGATCGCCGAGGAGACCGAGGATCCAGCAGCCGTGAAGACGGACATCCAGGAGGTCCGCCAGGCCGCGGAGCGTGCGATCGCGCTCACCGAAAAGCTTCGCCGGCCAGTCCCGCCAACACCTGACTCGGGAGCGTCGTGAACGTAGCGAGAAAAGTAGCGCCCGAGAAGGAGACCACTCCGCGCGTTCCCATGCCACATCGCGAAGTCGTCCTCGTAGTCGATGACGACGAGCAGGTGCAGAGGTTGCTCAAGCGTGTCCTCGAGCGCGCGGGTTTCGAGTGCGTGGTCGTCGGCAACGGCCACCTGGCGCATGACGCGGCGGTGGAGTCGAGGCCGGACATCATCCTGCTCGACCTGATGCTCGGCGACACGACGGGCGACCAGATCCTCACCGAGATCCGCGGCGACTTCCGTACGCGCTTGATCCCGGTCGTGTTTCTGACCGTTCGTGGATCGTTGAAAGACAAGGTCGAGCACCTGCTCGCGGGCGCGGACGACTACGTCACCAAGCCGTTCATCCCAGAGGAGCTCGTGGCGCGCCTGCGCGCCGTCATGAGCCGCTCGACCACCACGCGCGACCTCAACCCTTTGACCGGCATGAGCGGAAACAGCGACATCCTGCGAGAGATGGGCCGCCGCCTCGCCGCCGACGAGCGGTTCGCCTGCCTGTATCCCGACATCGATTCCTTCAAGAGCTACAACGACCATTACGGCTTCCTGCGCGGCGATGACGTGATCAAGACGCTCGCCACGATCATCCTCGAGGTGCTCGAAGAGAATTACTCGCCAAAGCACTTTGCGGGCCACGTCGGCGGCGACGACTTTGTGATCCTCACCGACCCCGGCCTCGCCGAGACAATCGCCGGCGCGGTGACCAGGAGATTCGACGACGCAATGCCCGCGCTGTACGACACGCAGGACCGGGAACGCGGCTGGATCGAGTCCGAGGAGCGCAACGGCAACCACCTGCGCACGCCGCTGGTCTCGGTGTCGATTGGAATCGTCATTGCGGAACCCGGCCGCTACACGAGCGCCGCGGCGCTGGCGTCTCGCGCGGCCGAGGTCAAAGGCGTGGCCAAGCGGATGCCCGGCTCCAAGTGGGTGCTGGACCGCCGCCGGCCCCCGGAAAGGTTCAGTTGATAAATCGACTACGTGCCCGTAACCCGGTGCTAGCATCCCTACGGCCAACCGCCATGGAGAGGGAGCCCGCCACATGAGCGAGGTCATCACCACCTCGCCGGAAATTCCAGAACAGACGCCGGAACCGACTCCGGCGCCGGCGTCCAATGGCGACCCGCGTCCTCGCCTGCCCAGGTTCAAGGTCGCTGTGCACCGGCTCGACGGTGGTCTCGAAGAAGGCGACTCGGACTCACTCACGTTCACTCCCGACGGGTACCCGATCTACAACCCCGCCGACGCCGACCGCGCCCGCTGGGTCCCCGCCCGTGACATCAAGTACGTGGTCTTCGGCTCGGTCGACGACCCAAACCTCGAGGCCGACCCCGGCGACAAGAGCCAGGACCGCAAAGCGATCCTTCGGTTCCGCGACGGCGAATGGATCGCCGCGTACATCGACCAGGGACAGCAGCCCGATGGCGAAGGCGTGGCCATCAAGATCCGCCTCACCGAGCGCCAGCGCGTGATCGCCGCCCTCGCGGCATCGCCCGCTCTGCTCGAGATGCAGTTCGTCGACATGTGGGCGCCGACTGCGGCGGCCACGCAGCCTCAGCGGCGCCGCTCCGACATCGTGGAGGCGGCCGCGCGGCAGGGTCGCGACCTCAGCAAGCTCGCCAACGACTTTCGTGATCGGCTGGCGCTGATCCGAGACGTCGGCCTCACCACCGGCGACACGCTCGCGTTCTCCCGCGCCGTGCGCTCGCACCTCGATCGCTTCCTCTTCGAAGACGGGATCGTCCTCACATCGCAGGAGAAATCAGCGCTGGCGGACATCATCCTGCGAGCCGCTGTCGGATACGGACCGCTCGACAGCCTGCTTCACGACCGGTCGGTGAGCGAGATCATGGTCAACGGACCCGACCAGGTCTTCATCGAGCGCCGAGGCGTGCTGACCAAGGCCGACGTCCGCTTCGAGGACGAGAACCAGCTCCTGGAGACGATCCGGCGCATGGTCGCGACGACCGGCCGCCACATCGACGGCTTGAACCCGATGGTGGACGCACGGCTCCCGGACGGCAGCCGTGTCAACGCGATCATCCGGCCCGCCGCCATCCACGGGGCAGCGCTGACCATCCGAAAGTTCAAGGATGCCGTGCTCGGCATGGAGGACCTGACCCGCGAGGGCAGCCTCAGCCCCGCCATGGCGGAGTTCCTGGAGGCCGCCGTGCTCGGCCGCATGAACATCCTGGTCTCGGGTGGCACCGGCTCGGGCAAGACGACGACCCTCAACGTTATCGCGCGCTTCATTCCCCACAACCAGCGCGTGATCACGATCGAGGACGCCGCGGAGCTTCAGATCGATCACCCGCACGTCATCGCCCTTGAGCACAGGCCGCCCAACGTCGAAGGCAAAGGCGAGCTCACGATCCGGCAGCTTCTGCGCAACAGCCTCCGGATGCGCCCCGACCGGATCCTGGTCGGTGAGGTCCGCGGCGCCGAGGCGCTCGACATGCTGCAGGCGATGAACACGGGCCACGACGGAAGCATGTCGACCATCCACTCGAACTCCGCCCGGGACGCCCTCTCCCGTCTCGAGACCATGGTGATGATGGCCTCGATCGACATTCCGTTCGAGGCGGTGAGGGCGCAGATCGCGTCCGCGGTCAACCTGATCGTCCACCAGGCCCGCATGCCGGACGGGCGCCGCAAGGTCGCCCAGATCGCCGAGGTGGTGGGTTACGACTCCAACGGGGCGATCCTGCGCGACATCTTCCTGCTCGGGATGGGTTCGGATCTGCGACTCGAGTACAACGCCACGGGATATGTCCCGACGTCGCTCGACAAGGCCGCCTTCTACGGCGTCCAGGTCAACCAGGACCTTTTCGACCCTGTGAAGTCACGCTTCGTCCCGGCCGGGTCCGACAGCATGATGCCGGTGGTCAAAGACCCGCTCATGAGCGGGCAGCGTGGCGGCGCCGAGAGCATCGTCCGCCAGGTGGTGGTCGTCCCCTTCAGCTCCGACCGGCCAGGCGACACGAGACAGCAGCAGCAGACGCACACGGTGCAGTCCTCACCCTCGTCCCAGGCCAGCACCATGGCCTCAACCCCCGAGATGCAGGAGGAGATGCGCAAGCTGATCGATGCGGCGCGCTCGGCGGTCGCAGACCTCCAGGCAGCAGCGCCGGCTCAGCACGACGAGCCGGCGGCGAAGATGCCCGTCGTCCCCATCGCATCGAGCGAGCAGCCGCAGCCTCCTCCGCAGACCCACGCGCCGGCCCCCGCGCCAGCCTTCACGCCGCAGGTCGTGCCTCCTTCGATGCCGCCCGCCATGCCGCCGGTGCAATACGAGCAGCGCGCGCAATCACCCAGCAGCCACGAGTCGAACATGGCCGCCAGCCAGGCGCTGCAGGCCGCCACCGCGATGGCGCGCGCCACCACGGCTCTCGGCCAGCTCGCCGCCGCCAACAGCGGCTACGTCGGCATGCTGCCCACCGTTCGATCATCGGAGGCCGAACGGCCGGCGGGCGCGTCGCGCCGGATCCAGGCCGTGATCGAAAGCCTGATCACCCGCCGCAACCTCAACCTGCGCCTCGCTCCAGCCATCACACAGGCATTCGAAGGCGCGGAGCTGAAGGGCAGCGATTACGCCAACGAGGTTGGGATCAGCAAGGAGTCCGCAGGCCGCGAGCTGCGGCAGGCGGTGGACGCCGGGCTGCTCCAGACCGTCCGCTATCCCCAGGGCGAGGCAGGGTTCAAGGCAGCGCAAGACCTGCTGCGCGCAGTGGCGGAAGGGCTCGGCATGCCGGTCAACGCTTCCGCGCCACTCACGCCGGAGACGATCATCGGCAGCCTCGCCGTCGGGCAGACCGAGGGCACGGTGACGATCATGTTCACCGACGTCGAGGGCTCCACCCGCTTGCTCTCGACCCGTGGCTTCACCGAGTCGCACGAGATTATGAAGGCGTACGAGACGATCATCGACGACAAGGTCGCCGAACACGCCGGACGCAGGATTAAAGGTCTCGGCGACGGCTTCATGATCAGCTTCGGCTCGGTCCGCCACGGCGTCCAGTGCGCGCTCGAGATCCAGCAGGCAATCACCGAGTACAGCAAGCAGAACCCCGAACGGAAGATTCGCATCCGCATCGGCCTCAACACCGGCGAGGTGGTGGAGGAGGCGGGCGACATCTTCGGCGCGGCGGTCAACGTCGCGGCTCGCGTCGCGGGCAAGGCCAAGGGCGGCGAGGTCCTCGTCTCCGAGGTCGTTCGCTCGCTGGTCGGGCCGATGACCGAGATGCACTTCGCCTATCGCGGCCGCTACAAGCTCAAGGGCTTCCCCGACCGCTGGCGCCTGCACCAGGTCACAGCCGGCGAGGTCAAGGAAGCGCCTCGAGCGCTGCCCATGGGAGACGGCTTCGTCGACCGCGAACAGGAACGCCTGGACATCCGGATGGTGCTCGACCGCGCGGCCACTGGTTCTGGCGGCATGCTCTTCATCACCGGCGCACCGGGCATCGGTTCTTCACGGCTCGCCTCCGAGGTCGCCGTCGAGGCCGCAGGCAAGGGCTGGCTGGTTCTCAGCGGACGGTGCATGGAGCACGATGGCGCGCCATATTGGCCGTTCCGCGAAGTCCTGGCCGGCGCGGTCGGCGGCGCGACGTCCAAGACCCTCCAGGAGGCGGTCGGAGACCACGGTCCCCTGCTGGCGCAGCTGGCGCCAGGCCTCCGCCAGAAGGTGCGCAGCATGGCGGCCAACCCTGAGGTTGACGCCGACAAGCTCCGCGAAGAGCTCTTTCACTCCATCTTCGACTTCCTCACCGGTGTGCGGGGCAAGCGCCCGCTGCTCATCGTTCTCGACGACCTGCAGTGGGCGGACGATGCCACCGTCCTGTTGCTCCGTGACCTTGCGGAGCGTGTGGCCGGCAGCCACATGGTCGTCATCGGCACGTATTGGGACGGCGAGATGGACGCGGGGCGGCCGTTCGGCTCGGTGCTGTCACGTTTGCTGCGCCGCCGGCGCGCACAGCGAATCACGCTCGGTCCCCTCTCCGAGCGAGACGTCGAGAAGATCGTGGCTGGGAGCGCCGAAACGCCGCTCACTCCCGTGCAGGTCATGGGGATCCAGGCGGCGACGGAGGGCAATCCGCTCTTCGTCGAGCAGTCCGCCCTCTACATGACGGAGTCGGAGACCATGCTCGGCGGCGGGGCGCGCATGCAAGCCAGCTTCACGGAAGAAGACCTTGAGCTTGCCCAGAGCGTGCGCGGCCTGATCGGCCGCCGGCTCGATCGCCTCAGCGAGCCCGCGCAGCGGATGCTCGTCTCCGCGGCGGTGGTGGGACGCGACTTCGACATCGGGCTGCTCGAGGCATTTGGTGAGCTTTCCGGGCATGAGCTCCGCGAAGCGCTGGAAGAGGCGACGCGCGGCCGCTTCCTGACCTCAGCCGGCTCGGACAAGTACCGGTTCGCCCACGACCTTGTGCGGCAGAGGGTGCTGGCCGTGCTGCCGCTGCCTCGGCTCCAGGCCTACCACCTGGCCGTTGCCGACACGCTCGAGCGGGTATACGGGAAGAGCTCCAGCGAGCGCGCGAGCGAGATCGGCCATCACCTGTACCAGGCGGGCACCGCCGCCGACCCGCTTCGAACCGCAACGTTCCTCGGCCAGGCGGCCAAGAACGCCTTGGCCGTCGGCGCCTTCGAGGAAGTCCAGCGCCTGGTCGAGACGGCGTTGGTGCTGCTGCCGGCGGATAGCGGTCGCGAGCGCGCCAACGCGCTGGCGATGCGCGGCGAGGCAGCCTGGGGCCTGGGGCGAATCGATGATGCGAAAGCGGCCTGGAAAGGCGCGGCCCAGCGCTACGAGGAACTGGGAGACGACAAGGGCGCGACCGGCATCCACTCGCGGCTGGGGCACCTCGAGGCCGCCCACGAACCCGCCGCGGAGGCCTGATGATTTCCCTCTCTCCCTTCAGGGGAAGGGGCAGCGTCGAAGCCGGTCAGGCCACCAGCCGCGCAGCGGGCGGAACCGGCATGTAGCTTGAGTTGCCGACAATGGTCGGCAGCTGGCCGGAGAAGGTTAGGGTGTCCGCGATCACCCCGCCAGTCGCCTCAACCCTGAATCCGGAGCTGGTCGGGATGCTCATCGAGGCCGCCGGCACGTAAACCAGTCCGATGTACGCGGACGCCGTGGAGGCGCCCATGACGTTGGAGCAGGTGTTAGCCGGCGGGTTGCTGTATCCCGGCTCATAAATCGCCATCCAGTTGTACTGGTATCCGCTGAACACGTAGTTGTCGCCGCCGTTCGGGTCGGTCAGACATGCGCCGTTGGGGATGTAATAAGCGACTGCACCCGGCGTGACTGGGCCCGGGCAATTGGTCAGCCCGCCGTTGCTGATGTCGCACTGGTTCTCGTTCGCGCGATCGCCGGCGGGTGCAACGCCTCGGTCGGGATTCTGGTTGGGTAGGTTGTTGGCGAGGGGAGCGGTCTCGCCGTCTGGCGGATACGCACCTCCCGTGCCCCAGGGCGCAAAAATATTCGGTAGCGGCAGGCCGGGCAGCCAGGACGCGGGTTGCGAGAAATTCTCGGTGCCCAGAGTACAGACGGGGTTGCCATTCCCGTTCCCATTGCCGTTGCCCTGGCCGTTGCCGTTCTGGTTGCCGTTCCCGTTCCCATTTCCATTGCCAAACGGGCATCCCCCGGTGTTGTTGTTTTGGGGAGTGCTGGTTACCGGCACGTTGGCGGCGAGCCCGAAGGGCCCGTTGCACCCGCTGCTGGACGCATAGATGTTGTATGAAGTCGCACCGGGCACGTTGCTGATCGCTATTGCAATGTTCTGAAACATGTGGACCCCGAACGACTGACAGCGAGAAGGGGCGCTCTCGCGCAGGTAGTTCGCGCCGGCAAATACATCGGTCCTGACCGAGGTCAGCTCGATCCCCCACGTGCCAAGGTTCTGGCCACCGCTGCTGGTGATGGTCAGTTGAAATGCACCGGCGCAGTTGGCTCCATCAAGGTTCCAGAACTGGGGCGAGGCAAGCTGGGTGTTGTTGGTCGTCAGAGGTTCGTCGGGAGGCTTCAGCTCGTTGCTGACCAAACCGCCATTGTTGGAGTAGCCGCCCTGCCACTTATAGACGCCTGCGCTGAGGAAGTAGCACCTATGCGAACCGAAGTTCGGATTCCCGGCAAATGTGCCGGCAGATACCACCACATTGCTGCCAGGCGCGGACTGATTGCTTCCAACGACCGTCGGCGGCGGATAAACGGGGTCCACGAAACGATAGCCCGACCTTACGGCTCCTGCGACATCGGGGAACGTGCAGGGCGCCGAAGCTCCACTGGGGTAGCAGTTGGTGGTCGACCCACCCACTGACGACTGACAGCGGGCGTAGATGTCCCCGCTGACTGTCAGTGAACCTCCCAGCACGGAGATCACTCCGTTGGAGACGACATCGCCGTTGACCGCAAGGCCGCCGGCTCCATTGATCGAGATGGCGGTGCCCGGCGCCCCGCCACATCCCGCCTGGTTCAGCGCTGCGATGGTAGGCGTGTACAGCAGATTGTTGACGCTGCTGCCGGCGTAGCCGGTGACGCTGGGGTTCGTGCCGTTGGTCAAGATCCGAGCGAATTGCAGCGGCACCGGGCGCGTGGCGGTGATTCTGAACTGGCTGCCGCGCGGCCCGAGAGCGGACACTACCTGGGTCAAGGCCGTTCCGTCGGGGTAGGTACAGGTCACTGTGAAAGATCCTGCCCCCGGAGTGCCATAACCAGGCCCGCACGCTGGAGCCGAGTACAAGCGGAGATTGCTGCCGAAGATCGTCGTCGCCGCCTGCTCCGCGCTGGTGTAGCTGCCGGTCTGCTGCAGCCTGTCGCTGGCGGCCAGAGCGGCAGAGTCGACCGCCTCCTGAAGGTCACGGCGCAAGGCATAAGCACGCGAGCCGTCGATGGCCAGCGCGGCCATGCCGACGACCACCGCGAGCATGATCGCGATCAGTACGATCGCCTGCCCGCGCTGGAACCGCGGGTGCGGATGGTCCCGTTCTTTCATTCCCAGGTGCACAGCTACGTGGTCAGGCGGCTCGCCTGAGGCACCGGGCCATAGTCAGCCGGATCGCCGATGATCGTTGGGAGCTGGCCGCTGAACGTGAGCGTATCGGCCATCAGGCCACCACCCTCGTCGGTCCTGAAGGTAGAGGCTTTTCGAATGCTGATCGCAGCCGACGGTGTGTAAATGAACCCGATGAACGCCGAGTCCGTGGCTGCCCCCAGCACGTTGCGGCAGGTGTTCGCGGGAGGATATGCGAGGCCTGGCTCATAGAGCGCCATCCAGTTGTACTGGTAACCGCTGTAGAAATAGTTGTCACCGCTGCTGGTGGCGTTGAGACAGCCGCCGCTCGGAATGTAGAACGCAACCGCCCCGGGGGTGATCGCGGCTGCGCTCGCGGGCACCGGGCAGGTCGTGAGCGCGCCGGCGACCGTGTCGCACTCGTTCTCGTTGGCGCGGTCGCCGGCGGGAGGCGTCGCCCGGTTTGCGTTCTCATTCGGCAGGTTGCCCCTCAAGGGAGCCGATTCCCCGGCCGGCGGATAAGAGCCGACCACGCCCGGAGCCGCGAACGCGTTGGGGGCAAACGGCGGCCCAAGGGCGACCGAGTCGAGGATGATCGACTCGTTGCCCATGCTGCATCCGCCGCCGGAGTAGATCGGGCACAGGCCGGTGTTGTCGTTCTCAGGAGTGCCCACCACCGAGAGCGATGCAGCCAGGCCGAACGGACCGCTGCACGAGCCGCTTGGACTTGCGTAGATGTTGTACGCGGTCGCCCCCGGTACGTTGCTGACCTCCACGAACACGTTTCTTCCGAGGCCGTTTACAAACGTCGAGTAGCAGACCGAAGGAGCGCTCTCGCGAACGTACGGAAGCCCGTTGTAAATCGCCGTCCGGGTCGATGTCAGGACGAAGGACCAGTTGCCGTTCTGGATGCCCCTGGGTCCAGCGATCGAAGACACCCTCGCCGACCCGGCGCAGTTTGCGCCGTCCACGTCCCAGAGCTGGTGGCTGGCAATCCTCGTGTTGTCGTTCCAGTTTGGCTCGTCCGGCGGCTTCAGCTCGTTGGAGACGAAGCTGCCATTGTTCGTGTATCCGGCCAGCCATGCGTACACCCCAGACCTGAGAAAGTAGCAACGCCCGGCCATCAGCATTGGATCCACGGAGTAGACCCCGGATGAGAGGACCACATTGGCGGCCGGGCTGGGCTGCGAACCACCCGTAACCGGAGGCGGTGGATAGCCGGGATCGGCCAAGTTGTAGCCGGAGCGGGTCACGCCGGCGACGTCAGGGTAGGTGCACGGGGTGCCGTTGCCGCTCGGGTAGCACATGCTGACGGCACCCGGCACGAGGGACTGACAGCGAGCGTAGACGTCACCCGCGACTTCCACGGTACCCGAGCTGGAGATCGCTCCGTTGGAGACCAGGTCGCCGACAATGGTCAGCGTCCCGCTCGATGTGATCGAGATCGCCGCGCCCGGCAAACCGCCGCATCCGGCCTGGCTCAGCGCCGCCACAGAGGGTGCGTACAGCAGGTTGTTGACGCCGCTGGACGCGGTCGCGGAGAGGTGCGGCGGGGTGCCGTTGGTCAGGATGCGGGCGAACTGAAGCTGCAAGGTATGGGCGGCGGTCATGCTGAAGCTGCTTCCCTGGGGCCCGAGGTTCGACACCACCTGCGTCAGTGCAGTGCCGTCTGAGTAGGTGCAGGTCACCGTCAGGGGCGCAGCCCCTGGACTTCCGTATCCGGGCGAGCAGGACGGCGCGATGTACAGGCGGAGGTTCGTACCAAAAATGGTCGAGGCGGCCTGCTCGGCGCCCGCATAGCTGCCGGTCTGCTGCAGCTTGTCGCCTGCCGCTAGCGCGGCCGCATCGACCGCCGCCTGGAGGTCACGACGCGAGGCATACGCGCGAGCGCCGTCAATCGCGAGCGCGGCCATGCCGACGACCACTGCGAGCAGGATCGCGATCAGCACGATCGCCTGCCCCTGCTCGAAGTGCGGATGAGTGGCTGGAACTGGCAACATCACTCAGTACTCGGTCCTGAAGATCGCCGCGGCGGTGATCACGATATGGTTGGCGGTCGCCTGCGCGACGACCGGAGTGATGAGGATCAAGTTGAACCGCAGCGTGACCTGGAGCGGCTGGTTACCACCGGCCGGGTTCACTGCGCTGCAAGAGCCGGCGGCCGCCGCCGGGTACTCCCCGCCCGGCGCGTTCGGAGGGGGCGTCGTCTCTACGGTGGACGGCGGGTTGGGCTCGGTTATGTACAGCCATGCCGAGTTGTTGGGGGGCGTGGCGTTGGTCACCGGTCCCTGGGGGCACGGGGAGCTGACGGGGGCCCCGATCATCTGCGTGGTCACCGTGGCTAGGACGTCTGAGTTGGTCGGCAGCGGACCGGACGCGCGCACTGCGATGCGAGCGCCTTCACGCGCCGCATGGTTGAGCGTGTCGTAGTAGAAGATCGCCCGCCCGATGTCGACGATGCCGAAGAGGAGCAGCAGGAGTACCGGCGACACGAGGGCAAACTCGATCAGCGCCTGGGAGCGCTGAAAGCGCGGGTGAGGACGTAAGTCCTCCCCCGCAGTACCCCCTCCTGTGCGCCACCACGCCCGCAGGTACTTGGCAATTGAGAGCTGAGTGACGGCCCGGATGAACCCGGCCTTGACACGATGTCTTGTCTTCCTCAATCAGGGACCCTGGACGGTCACGTGCTGGTTTGTGGCGACACGAAAGATTCCGAACTGTGCGGTGATGACCGGGGTGAGCGGTCCGTACGCGTACAGCACGATCACGTTGAGGTCGAGCTGCCCCTGGTTGGTCGCAGGCGGAGGGTCCAGTCCGGGCGTGTTGTTGTAGCAGATGTAGAGCCAGGGCTGGTTTGCCACCGACGGGTAGGCGGAGTTCACATAGGGCGGGTTGTAGAAGGTGTTGCCGTCCGATGTCGACGGGCAGGTCGACCCCGGGTTCTTGAGGACCGAGGCCGGGATTGAGATCGTCGCCAGCTCCGCGTCGACCGCGGCCTTGATCTGCGCGTCGTTGAGATATGGATGGGACTGGCGGGGGGCGTCGAACCAGGCGCCATGGCGGGCTCCCTCTCGCGACGCGTTGGAAAGGGCTTCGCTGATGAAGATCGCCCGCCCGATGTCGACCAGGCCGCCAACGAGCAAGAGGAGCACCACGGAGGAGAGCGCGAACTCAACCAGGGACTGGCCTCGTTGCCTCATTGGGCGCCGCAACAGGGGCGTCTTAGGGGGGCGCGGCACCGGACTATCTTGCCTATGATGGGTCGGCTGTGCGCCCCCTTATGGCAGGTCTTACGTCTAGAAGGCCGTTCACCTTGCTCGGAATCCTGCTCGCGCTACTTGTCATCGCAGCCTTTGTCCTCGTAGCTCTCAACGCAGGGAACGCGTCCAACAGTCCCACCATGAGCGTGGTCGTAGCGACCAGGGATCTCCAGCCGAGGCTTCCGATCACAGCCGACTCGCTCGCGCTGCAGACCATCTCGGTGCCGGCGAGCTACCCGAAGGTGTACTTCAGCCGCCTGCAAGACGTCCAGGGCACGGTGCCGCTGGTCGCGATCACGTCAGGCCAGGCGATCACCGCCAACGAGGTCGCCAAGCCGAGCCAGGCGCTTGGCGCTCAGTCGGAGTACCTACCCATCCCGAAGGGTTACGTCGCCATCACGATCCCGACCAGCGAGCAGCAGGGCGTGGCCAACTTCATCCAGCAGAACGACTACATCTCGGTCATCGCCACTGTTGCGGCTGGAGGAAAAGTTGCCTCCAAGACCATCTTCACCAACCTCCACGTCATCCGCGTCGGGACGCAGGGGAGCGGCAGCAACTCGAGCGCGAGCAGCCTGACTGTGGTCGTAACCGAGTGCGAGGCCGAGGTGATCACCTGGTTCCTGACTTATGCCGCGCTGAAGTACTCACTCGAGTCATACCAGGACTATCTCCAGACCGGCGCCGAGACGCCTGATCCGAAGTGCCCCACCGTAGGGGACGCCAAGGGCGTGACGCTGCCGTTCATGCAGGCCACCTACCCGGGCCTCTTCTAGAGCACTACGTGAACCTGCCGCCCCAGGTCATCGTCGCTGTGCCGATGGCGGCCGCGATCGCGGTCTTTTTCTGGAGCCTTGACCGGATCCGCAAGGAGCGCATCGCGCGACCACTGGTGGCGGCTCCTCCGCGCGCAACGCCGCGCGAGCTGGTCGAGAAGCTGCTGCGGCCGGCGGCTGAAAACCTCAGCGAGCGCCGCAGATCCAGCGGAAAGCCGACCCTGACCGAGGACCTGGCGCGCGCCGGCTTGAACATCACGCCTGCCGAGTACCTGCTGATCCGGATCGGCGCCGTCGCGGTGGGAGCACTCATCGGGCTCTTCCGTTTCGGCATCTCGATCGGTCCCCTGATTCTTGGCCTGGTCGGCTTCGTCACGCCGCCGCTGGTGCTCTCTTTTCTTCAGAGGCGACGGCAGAACATGTTCAACGAGCAGCTCGCTGCGATGCTGCAGCTGCTCTCCAACTCGCTCAAGACGGGTTATGCCATAGACCGGGCCCTCGAAACGGTCGCCGCCAAGTCGCAACCGCCCGTGTCTACGGAGTTCGAGCGCGTCGCCACCGAGATCACGCTTGGCACCTCGGTGGACGAGGCGCTCAGCGCGCTGCTGCTTCGCATCAACAGCCCAGACCTCGAGTTCATCGTGACCGCCATCCTGCTTCACACGAGGGTGGGCGGCAACCTCGCCGAGGTCCTGGACACCATTTCAGACACCCTGCGCGACCGACTGCAGACCAAGCGCGACATGAGCGTGCTCACCGCACAGTCGCGCGCCTCCGCCACCATCATCACCGGGCTGCCCATCCTCCTTGCGCTGGGCCTGTACGTGTTCGTCCCGGGCTATTTCGCGCCGATGACCACCACGGTCATCGGCTACATTTTGCTCGGAGTCGCCGCGCTCTTTGTCATCGTCGGCAACCTCATCATTCAGCGCATGACCGCACTCGAAGCTTAAGTGTCCCGACCCCGAAGTTCCTTGCATCTTCGCGGCCTAGTCGGCCGGGCGCCTTCGGCGCTGAAGCCTGCGTCGAGGGGCCCGGCGCAGCGTCGACGCGCATCCACGGATGCGCTCCTCCTCGCGCCACCCTCTCCTTGGCTCCGGCCGCCGAGGCCGCGAAATATGCGGCGGACCTCGGGGTCGGGACACTCTTGATGTTCGGCGTCGCGCTCATCGCCGGAGTCATCTGCGCCTTCATCGTCCTGGCTTACTTCATCGCCATCGACCAGCTCCGCAGAACCGCAGCCGCCACCAACGGCAACTTCAGCGCTCAGGCGCCCAGGCCCACTCTCGTCAAGCAGCTCGAAGCGCTGGCCAAACCGTTTACGTCGCATCTGCCTGCGCACGCGGCCGTTGAGGTCCGAGCGCAGCTGAGCCGCGCGGGTGATCCCGGAGGGCTGACCCCGGCAGGTTTCCAGGCGGTGCGCTACAGCCTGGGAGCCCTGCTGGCAATTGTCGGGTTGGGCACAGGCGTCCTCGTTGCATTACCCATACCGGTGATCGTGGTGGCGCCGCTGGCCGGAGCCGTCGCGGCGTTCATTGGATACATGCTGCCCAGCCTGTGGCTCGAGCAGAGAATCGCGGCTCGCCGGCAGCAGATCCAACGCACGCTTGCCGAGGCGACGGACCTGTTGACGCTGGTCGTCGAATCGGGAATGAGCCTCGACGAAGGGTTGCTGAGCATCACCGAGCGGTTCCACAACGCGCTGGGCGATGAGATCGGCAAGGTGCTCCGCGAGATCCGGCTCGGCCGGCCGCGAATGAGCGCGCTCGAGCACATGGCAGAGACCACCGGGGTCCCCGACCTGCACCATCTCGTCGAATCGATCGTGCAGTCCGACCAGATGGGCGTCCCGATCGCCCGGCTGCTGCGCGTCCAGGCCACGGAGATGCGCCGGCGGCAACGCCAGACCGCGCAGGAACGCGCCGCCCAGGCCTCGTCGCGCATGGTTTTCCCGATGGTCGGCTGCATCTTCCCGGTGTTGTGGATCGTCCTCCTCGGGCCCGCCATCATCCAGATCCTCAAATCGCTTCATTAGGAGCGTGAGCACACGAGCGCCACGGGGCGCGCAGCCGTCGTTCAACGATCTTGACAAGCCGCTCTACACGATCAGCGTTGCCGCCGAGATCCTGGAGACTCATCCGCGAACGCTGATGCTGTACGAGGACGCCAACCTCATCGAGCCCCATCGCACCAGCACCAACCGCCGGCGCTACTCACAGCGCGACATCAGCAAGGTGCAGGTCATCCAGCACCTGACGCGCGAGAAAGGGGTGACCCTGGCTGGCGTCAGGCACATCCTCAGCCTGTTTGAGGTGATGAAGAAGCACCGCGTGGAACCGCCCGCCGACCTACGAGAAATCTTCGACCGCTACAGCCAAATCATCTAGAAAGCAGCAGCGGTCAGGGAGAGGGGCTAGGACAGCAGCACGGGTTAGCCCGCCGCCGCCTTCTTCCGCCGCTTCGCCGCCGGTGCCCACAAGCTCTCCAGGTCGTAGTACGACCGCTCACCGGGCAGGAATACGTGCGCGAGCACGGAGTCGAAGTCGAGCAGAATCCACGTCGCATCCTCGTACCCGTCGACACCCATCGGCCTCAGCTCCTTCGCCTTCGCCGCCTCAACCATCCCATCCGCAATGGCGCGGACCTGGCGGTCGGTTTCGCCCTCACAGATCACGAAGTAGTCCGCGATCGAGGTCTGGTCACGAACGTCTATGACCACTGGATCCCACGCCTTCTTTTCCGACGCAGCGCTGCGCAGCACGCGAGCCAGCTGCAGCGGCGTCAAGCCCTTGTCCTTCCTAGGCGCCAACCTATCGATTATCCCCATACAGCCGGTGTTCTGTGATGTAACGCTCGACCGCCGCCGGCAACTTGCCGGCGACGGATTGGCCCGTGGCGATCTCACGCCTTAGCTCGCTGCCCGACACGTCCGGGGTCGGGAAATGGCACTCGATGACGCGAGCCGGGTCAAGCCCGAGGCCGGCGAGCTCGGATAGCCCTGGTTGTCCCAGGCCCGGCCGGTCGATGATCACGACCGAGGCAAGGCTGCTCACGCGATCGGGCTCATGCCAGGTGCGAAACAGGCGGGCCGCATCCCAACCGAGGATGAGGAACAGCTCATCTTTCGGATGCTCGCGATGGAGCTCGCTCAGCGTGTCCACCGTGTAGGACGTTCCGCCGCGCGTGACCTCGACGTCAGACACCTCGAAACTCGGCTCGTCTTGAACCGCGAGTGTGGTCATCACCAGCCGGTCCTCCGCCGGAGCCAAAGCTGTCCCTCGATGCGGCGGCTGCGCGCTCGGCACAAAGAGGACGCGATCCAGGTGCGCGCACTCCGTCGCCGCCTTTGCCGCCGCCAGGTGCCCTTCGTGGATGGGATCGAACGTTCCGCCGAAAACGCCGATCCTCACGGTTGGTACTCGAATTCGACGCCCGAGATGCGCACCGTATCGCCGGGCTCGACGCCGGCGGCTTCGAGCGCGACGTTGACGCCCAGCTTGTCCAGGTTCGACTGGAACTGAGCCAGCGCGCCCTCTGAGTCGAGGTCGGTGCGCTCGACCAGCTGCTCGACGCGATCGCCGCTCACCGCGAAGCCCCACGGCTTTTTTTCGACGGCAAGACTGGCCACGGCGGTGCGCTCGGGAAGCTTGATCGTCTTGGCCCGTCCCTGCGCGCTCACCTCGGGGGCTGCGGCCAGGGCCGGCACCATCGCTTTCATCAATTCGGGCAGCCCTTCGCCGCTGAGGGCGGAGACGAAGTGGATATTCTTCCGCCGGTTTCGTGTCCTCAGGCGTCGAGTGGGCTCGAGGTCGAGCTTGTTGATGGCGACCACGAACGGCCGCTTGGCGAGCTCGGGGGAAAACTGTTCGACCTCCTTGCGCACCGTCTCGAGGTCCGCCCACGGATCTGGTGTGGACCCATCGAGGACGTACACGAGTACCCTCGTCCGCTCGACGTGCCGGAGGAACCGCAACCCCAGCCCCGCACCGCGGGCAGCGCCTTCGATCAGCCCGGGTATGTCCGCGATGACGATCCGGCCGGCGCTGGATTCCGCGACTCCGAGCTCCGGGTCGAGCGTCGTGAACGGATAGTCCGCAACCTTCGGCCGGGCCGCCGTGAGCGAGCTCAGCAGCGAGGACTTGCCTGCGTTGGGCGGGCCGACGAGACCGATGTCCGCGATGAGCTTGAGGTCGAGGACCAGTGTCCGCTCGTCTCCCTTGAAGCCGGGCTCGGCGTAGTCGGGCGTGCGCTTGGTCGAGCTCTTGAAGTGGACGTTTCCGCGGCCGCCATTCCCACCCTTTGCTACCACCGCCTCAGCGCCCGGGCGATCCAGGTCGGCGACCAGGCTGCCCTCCTCGTCGAGCACGACGGTGCCGACCGGGACGTCCAACGATACGTCTGCTCCGCCGTGCCCGGTCTTGCGACCGCCGGCGCCATCCGCGCCGGGCTCTGCGTTCCAGCGCCGGCGCTGCTTGTAGAGCGAGAGGTCGGAGACTCCCGTGGTCGCTTTCATCAAGACGGAGCCGCCGCGTCCGCCATCACCACCATCGGGTCCTCCGCGCGGGGTGAACGGCTCACGGCGGAAGGACGCAGAGCCTTTTCCGCCATGCCCGCCGCGCACCACGATGCGCGCCGAGTCGACGAACTGACGCTTGCCGTCAGTTCTGGACGTTCGACTCTTTCGGTTGGTCGCCCTGCACGCGACCGGCGGGTTGGTCGCCCTGCGCGCGACCGGCGGGCTGTTCGCCCTGCGCGCGACCGGCGGGTTGGTCGCCCTGCGCGCGACCGGCGGGTTGGTCGCCCTGCGCGCGACCGGCGGGCTGGTCGCCCTGCGCGCGACCGGCGTGCGCGGCGGCCTCGATGCTGACCCGCTTGCCGTCCTTGCCGACCCGCTGGTACTTCACGTGTCCTGGGACGAGCGCGAACAGCGTGTGGTCGCGGCCGAGTCCGACGCCGGTACCCGGGGCGATCTTGGTTCCGCGCTGCCGGACCAGGATCTGCCCGGCGCCCACCACCTGGCCGCCGTAGATCTTCACGCCGAGCATCTGCGGGTTGGAGTCGCGGCCGTTGCGAGACGAGCCGCCGCCTTTCTTATGTGCCATCTACTTCTCTTCCTTCTTGCGCGGTGCGCGCTTCGCCGGCTTGGCTTCCTCTGCTTTGCCGGCCTCAGCCTTCGTTTCGACGACGACTTTCTTTTTGGGTTCTGCCTTGGCTTTCGCCTTGGGCGTCGCGGCCGGCTCGGCCTTGGTCTTGGTCTCGCCCTTGATCCCGCCGACCGCGATGACCTCGAGCGCGGTCAGGTCAGCACGGCCACCGCGATGGACGCGAACTCGCTTCTTGGACTTGTAGCGAAGGCTCTCGATGCGAGGGCCGCGCCGGTGCGCGAGCACCTTGACCTCGACCTCCAGACCTTTGAGTTCGTCTCCTGCCACCTTGATGTCGTCGCCGTTCCGAAACAGCAAGACACGATCGAGCTTCAGGGACGAACCCGGCTCTGCGTCCAGGCGGTCGACCAGGATCTGGTCACCGGGAGCTACGCGGTATTGCTTGCCGCCGCTGACGATGACAGCCGACAGCAATGCATCAGGCTTGGGCACGGCGAGTGATTGTACCAAGGGCCACGATGGCGCCGTCCTCTCACCCCACGAACTCGGAGGCTGCGCCGTGAGCTCGCGGCGACCCCTCAAATACATGAGCTACCGCCCGGCGCCGCAACATCACCGACTGGACAAGCCCGAGAGCCGCCAGGGTGGTGATCGTGGCCGATCCGC
>Ga0209118_1000179_pt1 | contig 41938 bp, 36 predicted proteins | sample BlaSpr_A8_Ref_M1_FD_187988 | JGI IMG/M metagenome (GOLD analysis project Ga0209118, IMG submission 187988) | Forest soil microbial communities from Thunder Bay, Ontario, Canada - Black Spruce, Ontario site 2_A8_Ref_M1 (SPAdes) (version 2) | ecosystem: Environmental > Terrestrial > Soil > Boreal... | reverse complement strand
CCAGTAACGAGTTTTCCAGATTCGGCCCCGGTTGCGGGTTTCCCACCTGTTGCCGAAGATCGTTCTGTTGCCGAACTTGGTATTTTTCAGCAAACTGTTCAGCCGCTGGGGTTTGGTTTTCTCTAGCGAACGTCATTTCACGCAAGCCGCTTAGACCACGCTGGCGGTTTCCTGCTTCATTTTTTCCGCCTGATAGTGGGTAGTCAGGGCTTCGATCAACGGCTGCAGTTTCCCATCCATGACTTCCTGAAGTTGATGGATGGTCAAGCCAATGCGGTGGTCGGTGACGCGGTTCTGGGGAAAGTTGTAAGTCCGGATCTTCTCGCTGCGGTCGCCCGAACCCACCATTGCCTTGCGTTCCTTGGCAAGAGCGTCCTGCTGCTTCTGCATCTCCATCTCGTAAAGCCGCGAGCGCAGCACCCGCATGCCCTTCTCGCGGTTCTTGATCTGTGATTTTTCGTCCTGGCAGCTGACAACCGTATTGGTCGGGATATGCGTAATGCGCACCGCGGAGTACGTCGTGTTCACCGATTGCCCGCCCGGACCCGACGAACAGAATGTATCTATTCGGAGGTCCTTAGCCTCAATCTTGACGTCCACATCTTCCGCCTCCGGCAAAACGGCGATGGTGACCGCCGAAGTATGAATTCGGCCCTGCTGCTCAGTCGCCGGCACGCGCTGCACCCGGTGTGTACCGCTCTCATATTTCAAGCGCGAAAACACCCGCTGACCTTCAATCAACGCGATGACTTCTTTCAAGCCGCCGGCGGAAGACTCGGAAGTCGAGAGCACTTCCACTTTCCAGCCCTGTGTTTCCGCGTATCTGGTGTACATGCGAAACATTTCCGCGGCAAACAAAGTGGCCTCGTCACCGCCAGTGCCCGCCCGGATTTCCAGGATCACGTCCTTTTCATCATTAGGATCTTTGGGCAAGAGCAGGACCTTAAGCTCTTCTTCCACCGCGCCTACCCGCGCCTCCAGCTTGTCCAATTCCTCCTGCGCGTAGGCTCGCATTTCAGGGTCTTTCTCGTCGACTAGTACGGCGCGGCTCTCTGCAATACCCCGTTTCAGGTCTTTATATTCGCGGTATCGCTCGACGACGAGCACAATCTCGCTGTGCGCCTTGGCAGTCTTCTGATACCTCGCCGAATCATTCATGATCTCGGGCGAAGCGAGCGTCTGCGTCAGCTCCTCGTAGCGTGCTTCGATTTGATCAAGCCGTTCAAACATGATGTTCCCTGTAGAAACGTAGCTTGCTACGTTTCGGCTGCGCAGAGACGCAGAAATCGTACGTATCCACTGCTTATTCTAGTTGTAGAAGTGAAGATGAGGTAGAAAGAGTTTTCGCGGCAGGGCCGCTAGGCGATGACCAACTCGCCACCGCGCTGCTTTTCCAGCGACATAGCCTGGTCCAAAGCCACGATGGCGCATTCCGCCTGCTCATCGGACGGAGGCTTGGTGGTGATGCGCTGCATCCACAAGCCAGGAGCGGTCATAAGGGCAAAAAGCGATCCGCGGTGCTTGGCGGCAAAACGAATGATTTCGTAAGACAACCCGGTAATCACCGGCAGCAGGGCGATTCGAACCGCAAACCGCGCCCAGAACGTCGTGACCGGCACCAACATGTATACAAAAATCGAGATGATCATCACCGTCATTAGAAAGCTGGTGCCGCAGCGCGGATGATAGGTCGAATACTTCTGCACTGCAAGCGTGTCCAGCTTATCGCCGTTCTCGAAAGCGAATACCGTTTTGTGCTCGGCCCCGTGGTACTCATACACCCGGCGAATATCCTTCCACAGCGAGGTCCCCCAAATAAACAGGAGAAACAAACCGAGACGAATGATGCCGTCCACCAAGTTGAAAACAATCTGCTCACCAAAAACGGGGTTCACACGCTTCAGTTCGGTGGTCGCCACCAGGGGCAGAAACTTGTACATGAAGATGAAGAAGCCGACGGAGAAGACGATATTTACGGCGGCGATCCAGCCGCTGATTTCCAGCTTCTTTTTCTCGGGCTGCCCGGGCTCTGCCTCCGGTTGCAGCTCGTCGAGCGCAACGTTGGCTGAAAACTTCAGCGCTCGGAAGCCCAGCGTCATGGCATGGCCCAAAGTGACGACGCCGCGCATGACCGGCCAGCCCATCCATTTGTGCTTTTCGGAAAGCCGCTCCAACGGCTCGCTATGGGTAGAAACCTCGCCCGAAGGCTTGCGGCACGCGATGGCCCACGCATGCGGCGAACGCATCATAACGCCCTCAAGGACGGCCTGGCCGCCGACCAGGGTCTCCTCGCCGCCCTCCAGCGCAGGCAGAAGCTGGATAGCTACGAAGAACCGCAATAGTGTCCGTAAGAACTGCATGGTAATTGGATGACGCTTCGGGGGACGAAGTATCAGTAGTTAAGAGTATCACAGCCGGAGTTGATTTAGGATGGGCTGGCTTGAGGCCGTAAGTGGCAGGTTGACGAGACTTACAACGTCGTAAGTGGGCGAGGAGACTGTGTGGGGACGGGCGACTCGCCCGTCCAGGCCGAGCGAAGCTCGGCAGCACGTTGACGGACGGATCAAAGCCGACCCTAATCGCGAGCATTCAACATGCGCAAGTTCGCCGAAGCCTGCGAGCGGATCGCAGGCACCACGAAGAAGTTAGAAAAAACCGCAATCGTCGCCGACTACCTCAAGTCGAACTCGCCGGAGGAGGCATCCGTCGCGGTTTTTCTTTCGGGCAGGCCCTTCCCTGTGTGGGAGGAGACCACGCTGCAAGTAGGAGGCAGGCTGCTATGGCAAGTGGTCGGGGAACTCTCCGGGAAAAGCCAGCAGGAACTAACTGCCGCCTACCGCAAACACGGAGACTTGGGAGCGGTCGCCGCAGAAGTCTTGCCCCAGGGTCGTGTGGGGACGGGCGCCCTCGCCCGTCCAAGCCGAGCAAAGCTCGGCAGTGCAGGAGAAAGCGACGCTGCAAACATCGCCGATGGATCCAGTCCGAGCACTCTAGAAGTGCAAGCCGCATTTCGGAGGATAGCTGCTGCCCGTGGCCCTGCCGCAAAAGCTAGTCTCGTGCGCGAACTGCTCTCGCAAGTAACGGCGCTCGAGGCCAAGTACATCGTGAAGATCGTCACCGGCGATCTGCGGATCGGGCTGAAAGAAAGCCTAGTGGAAGAAGCCATCGCCAAGGCTTACGGCAGCAAGTTAAGTGAGGTGCAGCGCGCCAATATGTTGCTTGGCGACATCGGTGAAACGCTGCAACTCGCAGCCAAGGGCAACATGGGAGAAGCGGGGTTAAGCGATGTGAAGATGAGGCTCTTCCATCCCCTGGGATTCATGCTGGCCAGTCCAGCGCAGTCCGCGGAAGAAGGGCTCAGTTATTTCAAGAACGCGCTGGTCGAAGACAAGTACGATGGCATCCGGGCTCAGGCACACTGCTCCGGCGGCGAAGTGCGCATCTTTTCCCGCACACGCGATGAAATCACAGAATCGTTTCCTGAGCTGCCAGACGCGCTCGCCGGGCTTCCTCAAGACGCAATCCTCGATGGAGAAATCGTGGCCTGGAACTATCTGGCTGCTGAATCTGGCGAAGCAGGCCGTGCGCTGCCATTCAGCGCTTTGCAGCAGCGGCTGGGCCGGAAGAAAGTAAGCGATCAAATGATGCGGCGGATGCCGGTGGCCTATCTCGTCTTCGATGTACTGTACGCCAGAGGCGAATTGCTGATCGATCGCCCGCTGCGAGAGCGGGCAGAGATGCTCGACGAGTTGATGGCAGCTCCACGAATTCCGACCCAAGCGAGGTCCGGCGGGGCGCAGGGTCAGTTGATGCTGGAACCGACTGAGCCGACAATCACCGCGCAGGTCTTCCGCGCATCCGTGTTTCGCGCATCCTCGCCCCAGGAACTCGATCAACTGTTCAAAGCAGCCCAAGCGCGCGGCAACGAAGGATTGATGATCAAGAACCCCGAGTCGGCCTACACACCGGGAAGGCGAGGAAAATCCTGGTTGAAACTAAAACGTGAACTGGCCACGCTCGACGTGGTGGTGACGGCAGTCGAATACGGTCACGGCAAGCGCATAAGCGTTCTCAGCGATTATACGTTCGCAGTGCGAGACGGCGAGCGGCTGGTGAATATCGGGAAAGCATACTCAGGCCTGACCGACGCCGAGATCGCCGAGATGACTAAGTGGTTTCTGGAGCACACTGTGGAAGACGAGGGTTCCCGGCTGATTGTCGAGCCCAAGATCGTGCTGGAAGTGGCATTCAACAACATGATGCGTTCCGACCGCCACGAAAGCGGGTACGCGTTGCGCTTCCCCAGGGTCGTGCGCTTGCGCCCAGACAAACTGCCGGAAGAGGCAGACGCGATTGAGCGAGCACAAGAAATTTATGAGAAGCAGAAGCGCGAGCCCAGCAATTAGCCTGCGGCAGCGCACTTAGCCCAGGTTCCGGTGATTGCCAAGGAGTTCAGGGGCTAAGTCCCGAATGCTAACTGCTAAGTGCCGAATTTCAGTGTTCGTGGCCATGCTCTTCGCTCACCGGAATCACGCATCCATGCGCCACTTCACAGATCACGTGCTCAAACTGAATGGTGGTGTGATCAATATGAAACTCCTCGTGCAGTCGTTCCTTCACGTCGCGCAGAATCCGCTCACTGACTGACGGCGGAATGTCTTCGATCGAAATATGACACGACAGCGCCCGAGTCTCCGAACCAATATTCCACACATGCAGATCGTGGACGTCGTTCACCCCCTCGACCGCGCGCATAGCAGCCTCGACCCGATCCAGTCGAATGCCGCGGGGCGTGCCTTCAAGCAGGATGTTCAGCGTCTCGCGACAGATGCCGAACCCCGACCACAGAATCAACGCGCCGATGCCGAACGACAGCGCCGAATCAATCCAGTACTGCCCCGTCGCCAGGATCACCCAGCCGCCAACAATGACCGCGGCGGTCGAAACCGTGTCGCCAATCTCGTGCAGCAGGGCGCTGCGGATGTTGACGTCACGGCCAGAGCGGTAGAGAAGCAGGGCAATCACCCCATTCATCACGACGCCGGCGGCCGCCACCCAGATCATCGTGCGGGCCTGCACGTGCTCCGGATTCTGCAAGCGCCGGAAGGCTTCGTAGAAGATCAAGAACGAGACCACAACCAGCGATCCCGCATTCACCAGCGCGGCCAGTACTCCCGCGCGATGCCAGCCATAAGTCTTGGTAGCACTGGGCGGACGCGATTCCAGGTACACCGCGCCCAGCGAGAGCAACAAAGCGGCGAAGTCAGAAAGGTTATGACCAGCTTCCGAGAGCAATGCCAGAGAATGAGCTCGGATGCCGGCAACCACCAGCAACACAATGTAGGCCAGCGTGACGACGAGCGAGACCCGCAAAACCTTTGAGGTTCGCTCCCCCGCGCCATGGCTATGCGTGTGCATCTTGATTCAGTTTAAGGCGGCGGCAAGAAGCGTTCAAGGTGAACCAGATTTGTCCTCATGAAATACAATGCGGCGGTATGCACACAGCGGAAGTCGTCATCATCGGTGGGGGAATTGTTGGGTCAAGCATTGCCTATCACCTGACTGCCGCAGGATGTAACAACGTATTGGTGATCGAGCGGGAGACCGCTCAGGGCAAGGGTTCCACGGGTAAGAGCATGGGTGGAGTGCGGGCGCAATTCTCCACTCCGGTCAACATCCAGATGTCGCTTTACTCCATTCCCTTCTATGCCACCTTCGACGAGAGGCTCGGTTATCCGGCTGGCTACCGGCCCCAGGGTTACCTGTTCTGCGCCACGCACGAAAAACATCTGGCCTATCTGCGGACAAATTACCAGAAGCAAGTTGCGATGGGGCTCAAGGATGTGCGGCTCATGCCCGCGGAGGAGATCCGGGATATGTTCCCGCAGCTTCGCTCCGATGACATCGTGGGCGGCAGCTTTTGCTCGACCGATGGCTTTGTCGATCCCTACAGCGCGATGATTGGATTCATGACGTGGGCAGCGGATCACGGAGCGAAATTGTGGAAGAACACCCAAGTTACGGGCGTCGAGCGCGATGCCCAAGGGATCGCCGGTGTGCAGACCACCCGAGGGCTGGTGTCTACCCGCAAGGTCGTCAATGCTGCCGGTGCATGGGCGAAGCAAGTCGCCAAAATGGCCGGCGTAGATCTGCCAGTGGAGCCGCTGCGGCGCATGCTCGTTCCAACCGAACCCTTCGATCAGTTCCCCCACAGCGCTCCTATGATTATCGACATGTCCAACGGTTTTCATTTTCGCCCGGAAGCCTTGGGATTTCTTCTCGCCTGGAACGATCCGGAAGAAACTCCCGGATACAGAATGGATTTCGATCCTGCATTTATCGAGAAGATCCTGACCCGAGCGGCAGACCGGGTGCCGGCGTTTGAGAATCTGGCAGTCAATCCGAAGCGGGCCTGGGCTGGCCTGTACGAGATGACCCCGGATCACCATCCGATTCTCGGCGAGGCGCCGAGCATACCCGGATTTTTTCTGGCCAATGGGTTTAGCGGCCACGGCGTAATGCACGCACCTGCAACCGGAAAAATCCTGTCGGACCTGATACTCACTGGGAAATGTGATCTTGTGGATACGTCATTGCTGGGATTGTCTCGCTTCGCGGAGGGGAGGATGGTCGAAGAGACAGCGGTGCTGTGACCATATCTTGTGTGTTCAAATGATCCCGTGCTCCTCAAGGACGCCCTCACGTCAGCGGTCGACCGCCTCACTTCAGCCAGAGTCGGCTCGCCGCGCATGAATGCCGAGTCGCTCTTGATGTTCACTCTGGGCTGCGATCGCGCATATCTCTTCGCTCATCCCGAGCGCGAACTCGCGGCCGAAGAACAAGCCCGGTACCAGGAAACGCTCAACCAGCGCGCCCACGGAATCCCGGCGCAATACATCACCGGACACCAGGAATTCTGGGGCATGGACTTCATCGTCACGCCCGCCGTGCTTATTCCCCGTCCAGAAACCGAGCACGTAATTGAGACCGTGCTGCAGTTGAGCAAGGAAAGCGACGATGGAGGCCGCGCGTCCTCGCCCGGCTCTTTTCCCCGCATCGTCGATGTCGGCACCGGGTCTGGCTGCATCGCGCTCGCGCTCGCCAAGGAACTGCCGCAGGCGGAGATTCATGCAACCGACATTTCTCCGGCTGCCCTCGAAATCGCTCGCGCCAACGCCTCCCGCCTCCAATTCGAGAACCGTGTGCATTTCCATGAAACTGACCTGCTGCAAGGTCTCGATCCCGGCGCGTTCGACTTCGTAGTATCCAATCCTCCCTACGTTGGTGAATCCGAAGAAGACCAGGTGCAACTCGAAGTCCGCAAGTTTGAGCCGCGCAACGCGGTTTTTGCAGGGCCCAAGGGTCTCGAAGTGATCGAGCGCCTGCTTCCGCAGGCGCGAGCTGCCCTGCGACCGGAAGGCTGGCTGGTCATGGAAATCAGTGGAGCCATCGCTAACAGTGTGCAGCGGTTGCTGAGCGGCTGGCGGCAAGTGCGGATTGCGAACGATCTGCAGGGCATTTCGCGCGTGGCCTCGGCACAAAACCGTTGATTTGTGTGTACCTGCCTTAACTGGAGCCCCATCGTGACGCCCAAGCGGGCGAGGGCGTCCGCGCCACACGTGCGTTCCTACGAGCGCTGGTAGTACAGGGCTGGGCAGGCTAGTCTCATAAACGCTCTGTCGAGATGAAATCCAAATTGAAGAACTTGCTGAAGTGTGCCGCCCTTGTCATGTTCTATTTGACCTCCCTCCCGCTCTCCGGGCACGCGCAGAACCCGAGTGGCACTCTGCGCGGGGTTGTGCAAGACCCAAGCGGAGGGAGGGTCGCCTCAGCAACCATTACAGCTCAGTCCGAGGGATCAGCGCTGAAGCGCGAGGTCACGAGCGACGCCCACGGGGAATTCCGGCTGAATGAACTGCTGCCCGGCACTTATCGCCTGGTGGTGAACGCACAGGGATTCGCCGAGGCCAGCGCGAATGTTGCGGTGGTGGTCAGTTCGGTGCGAGACGTTGCGGTCACCCTGAAACCGGCGGCCGCCGCGGAAACGGTGAACGTACACGCCCAACCTTCCTCCATCACCACCCAGTCTATTGACTTGGCCAGCGTCGTTCATCAAGGTACCGTTAGCAGCCACGATCTGCAGGTTCTTCCTCTCGCTTCCCGCAGCTTTGCAAACATCGCGTTCCTTGCGCCTGGGACCGAACCCGTGGAGCCTTCGGATCCCACCAAGGCACGCATTACCGCGGTTTCCACCGGCGGAAGCTCTGGCCTGAATAATGAACTCTCAGTCGACGGCGGCGACAACTCTGACGACTGGATTGGCGGGTTTTTGCAGAATTTCTCGCCCGATGCCATCCAGGAATTCGCCGTCCGCACGGCGAATGAAGATGCGGACACGGGCGGCACAACTGCTGGTTCGGTGGTCATCACAACCCGGCGCGGCACCAACGAATGGCACGGCAGCGGCGCCTTCTACGAGCGCGCTGCTTCTGTGGACGCGCGCTTCCCGATTGAGAATCCCGCACCCAATCCCAAGCAGCCGTTTTCCCGCCAGAACTACGTCACAACTCTCGGCGGCCCGATCAAGCACGACAAGATGTGGTTCTTCGCCTCCTTCGAATACGTTCACGAGAATGCAAGCATCGCCTACAGCCCAGCCAGCACTACACAATTCGATGCGCTGGCACAGGTCGCGTCGGATGGGTTGATTCCCGGAGTAAGCTCCATTCCGGTTCCGAACAGCGTTCCGATTCCGTTCCGCGATTACATCAGCTCGCTGCGTTTCGATTGGGCGGAATCCGCGAAATCGCAGTGGTTCCTGCGCACTTCAGCGGATAGCTATCTGACGCATAACAACCTGGTGCAGCAGGCCACGCTGCCATCCACAGGGCTGACCACGCACAACAACTACTTCAATACCGTCATCAGCAACACGTATTCTTTCAGCCCCACGTGGCTCGGCACATTCGTTTTCGACGCGAGCGAATTGCACCTTACCCAGAAGCGCAGATCTACCCTCGGCTTCGCTCTGCAATTCCCCTTCAGTCTGACTTCGCTGACTGTGTCTGGCCACGAAACATTCGGCGACAACCAGTTCGCCACACCCATCACCGCATTCCCCGAACTCCGCAACCAGGAAAAATACCAGTTCCGCTATGACGTCAGCCGCGGCTCGGGCGACCATGCGCCCAAGTTCGGGATCAGCTTTATCCACGAGCCGGTGCTCAGCGGGGCGTTGTCGGCAAACGCCGAAACCCTGTACACGTTCCCCAACGACCCCACGTTTTACACCGCGAACCCCGCTAACCTGGCCCAGTTCCCCGTGGACCTGGCTGCTGGCGCCGTGAGCACTCCCGCCGGCGACGGCAGCTTCTCGCAGAATGTTCAACGTCTCGCACTCTACGCCCAGGATTCCTGGCGAGCGTCGCGCCACCTCACCTTCAACTATGGCCTGCGCTATCAAACGACCTTTGGCCTCTTCAACGCCTCGGGGCGCAGCCAAGCGGACAACCCCACCTTTCTCATGCTCCCGTTACACGGAGTCCCCGCTGCCGTGCCCCATGATTACCGCAAGGAGTTCGCCCCCCGCGTTGGGATAGCCTATTCCCCGGGTGACAGCGGCAAGACCGTCATCCGCGCCGGCTTCGGACTCTTCTACAACGACCTGGCGCAGAGCGGTTGGGTCACTGCGTTGCAAGCGGTTAACGGAGGAATGGATAACAGTCCTCCCTCCTTCATCGATCCGAACTACAAGGCGCCATACGCGATCCACGCTACAGGCGGCGTGCAGCACGCCTTCAATGAGCACTGGAGCGTGAGTGCCGACTACACCCACGAAGAGGGCAACCACGCTTATCGCGCCTACGCTTTCCCGGAGTTCAATCTCTACAAATCCGACAACCGTTCCACCTATAACGCTCTCATGCTTCATTGGCAGGGGAACGTGTCCCGCCGTTTCAATCTGGTCGCGAACTACACCCTAGCGCACGCGCAGACCTGGGGTTGCATACTGGGCGAAATCTTCGACTATGTGAACGCCGTGTGCGATCCGTTCAACGCCTTTGCGCCAGGTGACTACGGGCCCTCCGGGGAAGACGTTCGTCATCGCTTCGTCGTGGCCGGTACGGTGAATATCCCCGGCGGCTTCGAACTGACCACGCTCACCCAAGCAGAGAGTGCTCGCCCCTACACCATCACCAACGCCAACAACAGCGGTCGAATCTCGGTGAACGGAGTGCCCACCCGGCTCGACGAGTTCCGCGGGACTCCCTATATCCAGATGGACCTGCGCGTCAGCCGGCCGATCAAGTTCGGCGACCGATGGCAAGTTCTGCCCTTCGCCGAGTTCTTCAATCTGTTCAACCGCAACAATCCCGGCGCCAATTATGTGGCCAACGTGAGTGCGCTTTCGATTGTTCCGCCCGCCGAGGCACAAGCCGGCAACGTCACCGACATTTGCACGAACGCAAACTGTACGGCGACAACTCCCATTACCAGCCCGAACCAGTTGCGTGTGCCGGGCGGCGCTCTCGGAGATTTCTTCGGCCCCGGCACTACCGTCGGCATTCCCCTTGCCCTGCAACTCGGTGTCCGTGTGACCTTCTAAAGCTGGTTTCATAGATGCCCTTTGGAAGGGCAGGCTGGCGAAAAACGCAAAAGGGAAGTCGAAAAGACTCTACGTCGAACTCTCGCAATGCACGCGTAGGCCCGGACGCTCCGGTCCGAGCGACGGGCGACAGACCAGCTTGGCCCCAACACTCACTTACCTCTTGCTGATGCTGGCAGGCTGAATCTCTTCCACGTCCACCCAGTTGGTGGGATAGACGCCGGTGTAGCAGGCCGTGCAGTAGCTGGTTTTCTCGCCATCCCCGCAGGCTTTCTTCATTCCCGTGAGTGAGAGATAGGACAGCGAGTCCGCGCCGATGAACTCGCGAATCTCTTCCACCGATTTATTGGCGCCGATGAGTTCTTTCTTGGACGGTGTGTCAACCCCGTAGAAGCAGGGGGAAATGGTTGGCGGGCACGAAATGCGCATGTGCACTTCCTTGGCCCCCGCGCTTCGGACCATGCGCACGATCTTGCGGCTGGTGGTGCCGCGCACGATCGAGTCGTCAATCAGCACCACGCGCTTACCTTCGAGCAGGCTGCGCACGGGATTGATCTTCAGCTTCACACCGAAGTCGCGCACGCTTTGTCGCGGTTCGATGAAAGTACGTCCGATGTAGTGATTGCGGATTAGCCCGAAGCGAAAGGGAATCCCGCTCTCGGCCGCATAGCCCATGGCGGCGGTTACACCCGAGTCCGGCACCGGGACCACGATGTCGGCTTCTGTCGGTGCCTCCCGCGCCAGTTGCCGCCCCAGTTCTTCCCGGCTCTCCTGCACCGCCCGCCCGAACACTAGGCTGTCAGGCCGCGAGAAATATACGTGCTCGAAGATGCAGCTCGATTGCGCCAGAGCGGGAGCATAAGTTCGCGAGGTAATTCCCTCCGGGCCCACGATGACAAGTTCTCCGGGCTTTACATCGCGCTCGAAGGTAGCGCCAATCAGATCGAACGCACAGGTTTCGGAGGCAAACACAATCGTGTCCTGCTTTTCGCCGCCCTGCGCCGGAATTCTCCCCATGGCGAGCGGCCGAAAGCCGCGCGGGTCGCGGGCCGCAAAGATCCGGTCTGGACTGATCATGACCAGCGAGAACGCACCCTCGACTCTGCGCAGCGCGTCGGCCATGGCTTCGGGCAGTGTCTGTTCTTTCGAGAGCGCGATCAAATGCACGATCACTTCGGTGTCGCTGTTGGTCTGAAAAATCGACCCCTGGCTCTCCAGCCGATGGCGGATATCCTGCGCGTTGACCAGGTTGCCATTGTGCGCCAGCGCCATCATGCCCTTATTCGATTGCACCATGATGGGCTGCGCATTCAGCAGCGCCGAATCCCCAGCGGTCGAATAACGAGTGTGACCAATGCCCAGCGTGCCCGGCAACTTCGCCAGAACGGCTTCCTGAAAAATATCGGCGACCAGGCCCATGGCTTTGTGCATATGCAGAGCCATTCCGTCGGAGGTTACAATGCCGGCCGACTCCTGCCCACGGTGTTGCAGAGCGTGCAGCCCCAGGTAGACGAGCTTCTCCGCCTCCAGGTGCGAATAAATCGCTACCACCCCGCACTCATCCCGAAATTTGTCGAAAGACATTTTAGCTCCAGCCCTCAGCTTTCAGCGGCTCGGCCTGAAGCGCCGCCTCCAGTGCCCCTTCATACGAATTGCGCAACTCGCTCACCGTCGCCGACACCACGACTCGGCCATCCAGCTTGATCTCGATTTGTCCGGAAACAGTGTCGCCGATCTCTTCCGCAGACAGCCTATATTTTGCCGCCACCTGTTGGATTCCCAATAGGTTACTCTGGTCGCACGAGATCACGACACGGCTCGCGTCCTCGCCGAAGAGAACAAACTCTGGCGGCAACCCCAGCGATGCCAGATTCACTCGGATTCCAACGCCGTTGTGGAAAGCGGATTCCGCCAGCGCGACCGCAATGCCGCCTTCCGAGCAGTCGTGCGCGGATTCCACTAAGCCCGCCCCGATTATCTCGACCACCGCCTTCTGCAGTTCGGCCTCTCGTTCCAGTTCTAGCGCCGGAGGAAATCCCCACATCGCTCCCAAAACCTCCTTGGCGTACTCGGACGAGCCAAACTCGGATTCCGCGTCGGTGAGATCGCCCGGTTCCGAAGCGCGCAGCAGAACGAGAGCACGTCCCGGCTCTCGAAGGTTTGGGAACACCGCCTGGTGAACGTCTTCGAGAATGCCGACGATTCCGATCACTGGCGTCGGATAGATTCCCTCCCCCAGCGTTTCGTTATAGAAGCTGACGTTGCCGCCGGTAATCGGAACGTCCAGTTCCTCGCAAGCTTTGGTGATGCCATCAATCACTTTCGAGAACTGCCACATGATGTGCGGTTTTTCAGGATTGCCGAAGTTCAAGCAATTGGTCGCGCCCACCGGAGTCGCTCCCGAGCAGGCCACGTTGCGAGCCGCATCGGCTACGGCATGCATCGCTCCGAGCTGCGGATCGAGATAACACCAGCGGCTGTTGCCATCGAGCGCCATCGCCAGTCCACGCTGCGAGCCCTGTGGGTCGGAATTCTTGATGCGGATCACGCCCGCATCACCCGCGCCGGGACCCTCGACCGTGTTGGTCTGCACCATGTGGTCATACTGCTGCCATACCCACCGCTTGCAGCAAATATTCGGACTCGCGAGCAAGCGCCTCAAATTGCCGGTGAGATCGCCCGCCTCGGCCAGCTTGATAGATTCGGGCATCTCCCGCGGCACCGGCGGTTCCCAGCGTTCGAGTGGACGCTTGTAGACAGGCGCGTCGTCGGTGAGCGCCTCGTTGGGAATTTCGGAGACAACACTCCCGTGGTGGAGGACGCGCATTTTGCCGTCATTGGTGACACGGCCAATTTCGACGGCGTCGAGACCCCACTTCTGGAATACGCGGAAGACTTCTTCTTCGCGGCCTTTCTGCGCCACCAGCAGCATGCGTTCCTGGGACTCGCTGAGCATGATCTCGTAAGCAGTCATGCTGGTCTCGCGCTGCGGCACGCGGTCGAGTTCGATCTCGGTCCCGACGTGGCCGCGCGCTCCCATCTCACAGGTGGAGCAGGTCAGGCCAGCCGCGCCCATGTCCTGGATGCCAACGATGGCGCCAGTCTGCATGGCTTCAAGGCAAGCTTCGAGCAGCAGCTTCTCGAGAAAAGGATCGCCGACTTGAACATTCGGGCGTTTCGCCTCCGAAGCCTCGCTGAATTCTTCGCTGGCCATGGTGGCGCCATGAATGCCGTCGCGACCGGTTTTCGATCCGACATAAATCACTGGATTGCCTTCCCCGGCAGCGCGCGCATAGAAAATCTGGTCGCGCCGCACTAGCCCCAGAGCAAAAACGTTCACCAGGGGATTGCCCGAATAGCAAGCTTCGAATTTGGTTTCACCGCCAAGGTTGGGGACGCCAAAGCAGTTTCCGTAAGAGGCAATGCCACTGACCACGCCTTCGAGCAGCGAATGATTCTTGTGAATCTCGGCTTGCGTGGGGCCAGACATCCCCATCTGCACTGCCGAGCTTCGCTCGACCGGGACGGGCGAGTCGCCCGTCCCCACACGGGTACTGATTGGCCCGAACCTCAGGGAATCCATCACCGCAACCGGCCTTGCTCCCATGGTAAAAATATCGCGCAGGATCCCGCCCACTCCGGTGGCCGCTCCCTGGAATGGCTCAATGAACGATGGATGATTGTGCGATTCGATCTTGAAGGCGCAAGCCCATCCATCTCCTATGTCAATGATGCCCGCGTTCTCACCCGGCCCCTGCACGACGCGCCTGCTGCGTGTCGGCAGTCGCTTCAGATGCACGCGGGAAGACTTGTAGGAGCAATGCTCGCTCCACATCACGCTAAAGATTCCTAGCTCGGTAATGGTGGGCTCGCGTCCGCCGAGAAGTTGTTTGACCCTTTCGTATTCCTCAGCCGTGAGGCCGTGCTCGCGGACAATTTCTGGAGTGATGGCAAGAGTGGAGACCGTGGTCATGAGGAAATACTATTGTCGCATCTGAAGCGGGCCGAGGAAAAGTGTTTCCTCGTTTACATTAAGCCGGGCCATGTCGCGCCAGTTTCAGCAGCCCCTCTAGGGTGGCTGTCAATCTTTGCCAGTCGTGTTATGATGAGGTCGAAATCCCATCATAGAAAGGGCTGTCGCCATGCCTACCCGTAACGTCAATTTGACCGCCGAACTTGACCGCTTCGTAGCGACAAAGGTTAGGAGCGGGCGTTACGAAAACGCCAGCGAAGTAGTGCGCGCCGGGTTGCGGACGTTGGAGCGCGAGGAGCAGGAGTACGAAGCGAAGCTTGCCGCGTTACGGGCGGCTATTGACGAAGGCGACGCCAGTGGTATCGCCGAGGGCAACATCTTTGGCCGTGTCCGTAAGGCCCTGAAGCTTCCCGTGTCGCGATAGCCGTGCGCAAGTTTCGATTTTCGCGCCGCGCTGAAGCTGACTTACTGAGCATCGGCGATTACACCCTTCATAAATGGGGCAAGGCCCAAGCCGCCCGCTACATCGGCGAACTTGAGGTTTGTTGCCAGACCCTTGCCGACAATCCGGCGCTAGGCCGACTCTGTGATCACGTTCGCCCCGGCTTGCGCCGTCATGAGCATGGCACGCACGTTGTGTTCTACCGCCAGGAGCGCGGTGGTATTTTGGTTTCTCGCATCCTGCATCAACGCATGCTGCCCGATAGACGCGCCATCGACGGTGAAGATGACGAGAAGTAAAGAAGCAGACATAGCCTCCCTGATTCCTCTCACCGGACTTTCGCAGAACAGCGCACGCACCTAGAGCAGCTAGTCCTAGAAGCGCTGAGCGCACAACAATTAGGTCTAGGACATCAAAGACGCGGTTTATTGCGTCGGGAAGCTCATTAAGAAGATTGTGCATGGGCTTCTCACTCCTGCTTCGCGGGCTGAGCTTCTTCGAGCACCTTGCTCATCGCCACCGCCAGCGCGAACACTTCCTCGGTCTTGTCCTTGATCTTCTTCGTTGTATCCTCGGCCTGCTTAAGCAATGCTTCCAGCAGATCGGGGATTTTTCCAACGGCTTCGATGCGCATCCAGCGGGGAGCATCTTTGAACAGCCACTTTTCCTCTGAATCGTGCTCCGGCCACTGATAGTTCCCGCTCGCCGTTTTGAGCGCAATGCCCCATTTGTCTGCGATTCTTGTGTAGCCGATCTCTCGGCTCCACCATTCGCCGCTTTGATCGTCGTTCCCGCTCACAACGACCCAGGCTGATATGCCTAAGTTCAGCTTCTTGAGCGCGACGTCAAAAACGGACATCGCTTCGCCTAAGCCGTCAGAAGCGGTGTTGAGGCTGGTTGCGGCGAGGGAAAGTTGCTTGTAGGAAGTTTGGACTCTATCGGCGGGCGGACCTGCGGCATTTGTTTTGCGGCCATACCTTCATCTCCTTAATCGACAACTAAGAAGTTCATCGCGACCGCGCGACGGCATCGACTCCCGAACCAAATCGGACGGTGGAAGCACCGATCGATAACTTTTTGATTATACCCACGCCCCTCAAGTTCTAGCGAATACTCAGCCTGCGACCGTTCGCCTAACGCGTCTCAGCGGCAAAAGCCCCCCGCCCTGCTCCGCTCCGTGCGTCGAGAATGCCGACATGGCGTGCGCCCTTCCTCAGGCTCGTCTCGCGGCGAACCCTGGCATAAAGAAAAAAACAGAAAACTGAACTCGCTTGTGCAAGGGTGAAAGCGGCAGCTTGTATCATCATTGTGGAATGAAATCTGTCATCGTAGGCACCGCCGGGCACATCGACCATGGCAAAACCGCTTTGGTGAAGGCGCTCACTGGCATCGACGCCGATCGGCTTGAGGAGGAAAAGCGCCGCGGGATTACTATCGATATCGGCTTTGCCAATCTTGAGTTGCCCATGCCTGATGGCGAAACTCTGCGGTTGGGGTTCGTCGATGTGCCGGGACACGAACGTTTCGTGCGCAACATGCTGGCTGGCGTGGGTGGGATTGACCTGGTGCTGCTGGTGATTGCAGCGGACGAATCGATCAAGCCGCAGACCCGCGAACATTTCGACATCTGCCGATTGCTTTCGGTGCGCCGCGGTATCACGGTGTTGACCAAATCCGACGCCGTCGATCGGGAAACGTTAGACGTAGTGCGGGCAGAGGTGGAAGACTTCCTGCGCGGGTCGTTTCTTGGTTACCCCAACCCCATTGTGGCTGTTAGTTCACTGACCGGCGCCGGAATTGGCGATCTGAAGCGCGAACTTGTAAGGGTCGCTGGCGAGGTTCCGGCGAAAGATTCGAACGTGCTTGCACGCCTGCCGATCGATCGCGTGTTCACCATGAAAGGCTTTGGTACGGTGGTCACGGGGACGCTGGTGTCCGGCACCATCCGCAAGGAAGACGAGCTCGAGGTTTTTCCCAACGGGCGACTTGTGCGGGTGCGCGGCGTTCAAGTGCACGGAAAGTCCGCCAAGCAGGCAGTGGCTGGACAACGGACGGCGTTGAACCTTGCTGGCGTTACCACGGAAGAATTGGCGCGGGGGATGATGCTCTCTCCCGCTTCAACTTTTCAGGCCACGTCTCGCGTGGACGTGGAACTGTCACTGCTACCTTCTGCCAAACCGCTGAAAGACCGGGCTCGCGTGCATTTCCATTCGTACACCTCGGAAACCATCGCCACCGTCGTACTGTATGGCAAGAAGCAGGTGGGTCCAGGCGAGAACGCTTTCGCGCAACTAAGGCTGAGTGAACCAACGCTGCTGCTGCCGGGAGATCGCTTCATCATTCGGCAGTTCTCGCCTGTGGTCACGAGTGGCGGGGGCGTCGTTATCGAGAATGCTCCCCCGAAGAAAGTGAAGGACGCAACTGACTACGCTCGTTTCCTCAAGATGCTTACAGAGGAATTGCGCACCGGCATGTTGCGCGCCCGGGTGGCCGCAAGCGGCGCAAGGGGGCTGGGCATCGCGGAAGCGGTGGCTCGCACGGGCTGGCCCGCACAGCAGATTATTTCAGGGGCCTCGGCTAATCCTGAGATTGTCCGCATCGGTGACATTCTTATCTTCAACCCGGCATTGGACCTTGTCCGGAAAGATCTGATTTCAGCTCTCGAGGCCTTTCATAAACACCATGCCCTGGTTGCCGGTATGAGCAAGGAAGAGTTGCGTGGACGTTTTTCCGAGGTGGCGCCGACGGTCTTTGCCAGCCTGTTCGACGAGGCGCTGCAAGCTAAGAAAATTGAGCTTGCTGGCGAACTGGTGCGCCTGCCAGGACGCGGCGTGATGATGAAAGATGAAGAAGCCGAGTCGAAAAGAATCATCGAAGAGGCTTTCGCGAATGCCGGGCTCAAAGTGCCCGCGCTGAAGGACGTGCTCGCGGGATTGAAGGTGGACAAGCCGCGGGCGCAGAAAATCGTCACACTAATGCTGCGCGATAAAGTTCTGGTGAAGATTTCGGACGACCTGGTTTTTCACCGGGATGCGCTCGCTGACCTCCGCAAACGCCTGGCTGCGGAAAAGGCAAAGTCTGCCAAACTCGATGTGGCGCGCTTCAAAGACTTGACCGGAGTCAGCCGCAAATATGCGATTCCCCTGCTGGAGTATCTGGACCGCGAGCACGTTACGCGGCGAGTGGGGGATGAGAGGGTGATTCTTTAGCAAGAACCTCGTCGCGGATTCGCACGGACAAATCCTTAACTGTCTTCCTATCCGCGCAAATCCATTCAAATCCGTGGCGGATCTAGATTTTCTCTTCTGGGAACTCTAACTCGAGCCCCAGCGGATCGGTAAAGCGGTTGGTCAGATTGGCTAAGCCAACCAGCAGGTGTAAGTCGACAATCTCCGCTTCAGAGAAATGCTTCTTTAACTTTTCGAAGTCAGCGTCGGCAATATCTCGCGAGGCACGGGTGAGCTTTTCCGCGTAGGCCAAGGCCGTCTGTTCTTTCCCGGTGAAGCGGGCGTAGTTGCCGTCGTTCAGCGCTTTCCAGTCTTCCACTGTTAGCCCGACTCGCTTTGACGACGCGACGTGATGCTGCTGGCAGTAGTGGCAGCCATTGATGAATGAGACGCGGAGGTAAATCATCTCGTACAGCTTGCGGTCGAGCGATCTTCCCACACTGGCGTAGAATGCCAGAAACTTCTTCAGCATGTCCGGACGATGGGCTAACGCCTTTTGCGCATTCCCCGGTTTGCCGCGCAGAGTTTTCTCGTAGACCTCTTTTACTTCGGGAGCAGCGTTTTCAGCTTCAACTAACGAAATGCGTGCCATGAGAACCTCGAGGGAAATGAGAATCGCAGTCCGTATAATAAAGCAGCGGTCTTGAGAACGGCGGGTGTATCCGGCCAAGGCTCGGGGTTCTGCGGCCCGAGAGGTTGCAGAGCAGCGTCTCTACGGGAACTGTGATGCTTTCAATTCGTTCCGCCACGCTTGAGGACGTGAAATTGTTGAGCAAACTGATACGGGAACTTGCCGAGTATGAGAATGAACTGGACCAGGTGCAGATCACGGAAGCAGACCTGGCGCGGGACGGGTTTGGCCCCCAGCCCAAGTTCCGCGTGTTGCTTGCGTATTGGGATCAGGAGCCCGCAGGGTACGCGCTTTTCTTTGATTTCTACAGCACATGGAGAGGGCGGCAAATGTACCTGGAGGACTTGTTTGTCCGCCAGGCTTTTCGAGGACGAAAGATCGGCAAGGGCCTGCTTGCGGCGGTCGCTGGCGTTGCGACGCGCGAGAACTGCCACGCGTTGCGTTCGGAGGTGCTCGACTGGAACCACGCAGCCGTCGAATTCTACAAGTCGCTAGGGGCTGAGTTTCTGGACAGTTGGCGCTTGGTTTTGCTTAAGGATGAGGAGTTGCGGCGACTGGCGGAGATTGCTCCGTGAGCCACCGAGTGAAAATCATCGGCGCGGGTCTGGCGGGATCGGAAGCGGCGTGGCAGTGTGCTCGGCGGGGCGTGGGCGTGGAACTCTGCGAAATGCGGCCGGTGCGCTCGACTGCGGCGCACCAAACCGGGGATTTCGCCGAACTGGTCTGCTCGAATTCGTTGAAGTCTGACACCGAAAACACCGCCCCTTGGTTGTTGAAAGAAGAGATGCGGCGGGTGGGATCGTTGCTGATAGAAATTGCGCGGGAATGCGCCGTCCCCGCCGGACATGCGCTGGCCGTGGATCGTGCGACGTTTGCCGCTCGAGTGACTGAAGCCATCTCGCGCGAACCGCTGATCACGATACGGCGCGAAGAAGTTGCGCAAATTGACGAAGATCAGATCACGATTATCGCCACGGGGCCGCTGACCTCGGATGCTCTTTCGCGGGAAATAGGACGGCTGAGCGGGGCTTCCCACCTGTTCTTCTACGATTCGATCAGCCCGATCGTCGAGGCCGATACGATTGACATGACAAAGGTGTATCTGGCGGCACGCTATGACAAAGGCTCGGCCGATTACATCAATTGTCCCATGTCCAAAGAAGAATACGACCGCTTCTACGACGCGTTGCTGGCGGCGCAATCGGTCGAAGAGCGCGAGTGGGAGAAGCTGAATTATTTCGAGAGTTGTCTCCCCATCGAAGAGATCGCACGGCGCGGCCGCGACACACTTCGTTTCGGCCCCATGAAGCCGGTCGGACTGAAGGATCCGCGCACCGGGCGCATTCCTTATGCGGCGGTTCAATTGCGGCAGGAGAATCTGCGGGCAGATTCCTACAACCTGGTCGGATTCCAGAACCACTTGAAATTCGGTGAGCAGGCGCGCGTGCTGCGGTTGATTCCTGGGCTCGAAAACGCCCGCTTCCTGCGCTATGGGCAGATCCATCGCAACACCTACATCAATGCCCCGACGCTGCTTTCGGAAACTCTGCAGATGAAAAAATATCCGCAGGTATTGTTTGCGGGCCAGATTTGCGGGGTCGAAGGATACGTGGAATCGATCGCCGCCGGGCTCATGGCGGGAATTTACGCGGCGACACTGGCTACGGGCGCGGAGCCAGTTCCGCCTCCTCGGGCCAGCGCGTTTGGATCGTTGATGAACTACATCACAAACGCTGACCCCAAGAAATTTCAGCCGGCCAACATAACATTTGACCTTCTGCCGCCGCTGGATCGAAAAGTTCGGGACCGGCAGGAACGGCATCGGCAGCAATGCGAGTTGGCGCTGAAGGAATTTGAAGGTTGGATGGAAAGGGTTGGACCGACGCAGAGTGCAGCACTGTAGGAACGCAGCTTGCTCTACGTCCCGTTAATCGGCCGCACCAAAACGCAGCAAGCTGCGTCTCTACAGAATTCCTGCAACAAATCCTAAGCCTGGTCCGTATCACCCGTCAGGCGCTGTTTAGCCCAGCTTACGTTCAGCCCGCTAGCGCGTCCAACGCAACGGCATGGTCCTCAGAGATCTCATTGGCGATGTACTCCGCACGCTGTGGTCGCACAAGCTGCGCACCTTCCTCACCATGTTTGGCATTGCCTGGGGCATCGTCTCGATTGTCCTCATGGTGGCGGCCGGGGAAGGCTTGCGAAAAGGCCAGGAAGACCAAGCCAGGACCCTGGGCAAGGATGTGATGATCGTTTTTCACGGTCGCACCAGCTTGCAAGCTGGAGGGACGCGGGCCGGGCGAACCGTGCACTGGGAAGATCGCGACGTGGCTGCGGTCCAGGCTGACGCGCCGGATTGCCAATACGCCATTCCGGAACTGGAGCAGGAAGACGTCCGCGCCCACAGCAACTTCAACAATGCTGCGTTCCTGGTCACTGGTTCGCTGCCGCCGTTTCAGGAGATTCGTAGCCTCACGGTAGGACAGGGGCGATTTTATGACTGGGAAGACACTCGCGAAGGCCGCCGCGTGGCATTCCTGGGCAGCGATGCTTCGAAGCAACTGTTTCCTGGGCGCAATCCGGTGGGCGAGAACGTCTATCTGAACGCTTTTCCTTACGTCGTAATCGGAGTGATGGCGAAGAAGAAACAGGATTCCAGCTACGACGGTTGGGACGTGAACAAGATTTTCATTCCCTTTGGCGCCATGCGACGCGACTTCCCGGACAAGCCTCCGGGCACTCCCACGACCTTCGATGAGCTGCTAGTGACGCCTAAGTCCGTCGAGCAACACGAGAGCTGCAAACACGAAGTGCGAGCGGCGCTGGGGCGCATGCACAATTTCGACCCTCGTGACAAAGAGGCTTGCCCCATCTGGGACACGGTGCAGGAAGCGCAAGCGTTCCGGCAGATGACGGATGGCATGAAATACTTTCTCGGCACAGTAGGTGTGGTGACGTTGCTTCTGGGTGGGTTGGGGGTCATGAACGTGATGATGGTAGCGGTGCGCGAGCGCACTCGCGAGATTGGCGTCCGGAAGGCTCTGGGCGCACCGGCTCATACCATCTTGAGGCAATTCTTCCTCGAAGCGCTGCTGATCGCTGTTCTCAGTGGCGGGATTGGGTTGGGGGTGGCATACGGAATCTGCTCTCTCGTCGATCTGCTGCCGATGCCCGACTTCTTCGCAGGACTGCTGCCGACATGGAGGTCAGGGCTGCTGGCGTGTGGACTGCTGGGAGCCATAGCCGTGCTTTCCGCGTTGTATCCGGCACGCAAAGCAGCATTGGTTGATCCGATTGAGGCCCTAAGATTTGAAGCGGGCGGATAGTGTGGTCGGGTCTATGACCCGAACGAGCCGCGCTTGTGCGCGGCTAGTTTAGCCGCCGAGCTTGCTCCGCATGACCGGGTCGAAGACCCGGTCCCACAAAAGCAAAAGCGATGCTGATCGAAATCATTCGCGAAGCTTGGATCGCCCTGAAGCGCAACACCACGCGCAGCTTGCTTACCATGCTGGGCATCGTGTGGGGCATCACGACGGTCACGCTGCTGATCGCTTACGGCAGCAGCTTCCGCAGAATCCTCGTGGGCGGCTTCGATGCATTTGGCAAAAGCGCGGTCATCTGCTGGCCACAGCAGACCAGCGAGCAACCCGGCGGACAACGGGCGGGCAAGAAAGTTGTTTTCGAGCAGGCTGATGTCGATATGGTGAAGGAAACTGCGTCTCTGGTGAGGCATGTTTGTCTGGAGACCGTGCACCGGCCCGGAATTGCCTACGGTGACCGGATGGTGGGGACGGCGGCCGTCCGCGGCGTCTGCCCGGAATATGGGGAAATGCGCAACGAGGTCCCGTCGGAGGGGCGCTGGATCAACGCTAGTGACGAACTCGAGCGGCGGCGCGTAGCCTTTCTCGGCGGACGCATTCGAGAACAATTGTTCAGCGGGCGTCCGGCAGTGGGCGAGACGGTAACGATTGGCGGCGTGCGCTTTACGGTGATTGGCATCATGACACGCAAAATTCAGCTCAGCAATTACTTCAGCAGCGACGACGAATCGGTCTGGATCCCTTATTCGGCGGCGGGCGATCTTTGGAACACGCGAGACGCGGCGGTCCTGATCTTTGCGCCAGTGGCGCCACAGTTTGAAAAGAAAGCCATGGCCCAAGTGCTTGCCGCGGTTGCAACTCGGCAGCAGTTCTCGCCGACGGATCCGAAGGCGATCCAGATGTTCGGGCGCGACGAGTTTCGTCCGGTCATTGACGCGCTAACCATCGGACTGCAAGTGCTGCTCACCTTTATTGGGACTCTGACCCTGGGCATTGGCGGCGTCGGGGTCATGAACATCATGCTGGTCTCAGTCGATGAGCGCATCCGTGAGATTGGGCTGCGTCGCGCCCTGGGCGCCAGGAAACGTCACATCAAATTTCAGTTTCTGGCCGAGACCCTGCTGATCATGATGTTGGGGGGCGCAATCGGAGTGTTGCTGTCGTATGCCATCGCCGCAGCCGTGGGCACGTTGCCGCTGATGGGGCCGCTGTTTGAGGACGAGTCCGGCAAGGGCGATATCCATCTGCAAATTTCATTGATGACGGTGACGCTTTCCACGCTCGTGCTGCTGGTAGTCGGCGTGATCAGTGGACTGGTGCCGGCGCTGCGTGCTTCGAAGCTAGATCCGGTTGAGGCGCTTCGATACGAATAGAGGAGCGGCCACGGATTTCCACGGATTAAACGGATCAATAGATCAAAACCAAAGAACTATCCGCCCAATCCGCGACAATCCGTGGCTGGTCTCAGATGGCCCTCACCAACAAATATCATTTGACCCCACTCCCGGTTAGCGGTACCTTGCTGCCAGTTCCCCAGAGACTCCGCGAGGTGCGTGCTTGCCGATTTCCGCGATCGATGCCATCAGTCCCGCCTTCCAGCACACCAAACAGCAACTTCTTCAGCCGTTCCGCGCGGCGCAGTGGGCGAAGCTTGCGCTGGTGGGTTTTCTTGCCGGTGAACTCAGCTCGGGGGGATGCAACGGTGGCAGCTTCCAACTGCCAACACATACCAGTGGCGGGCAGCGTTTTATGGATTTCCCGCTGCCCAACGTCAATCCCATTCTGTACGCCTCATTGATCGCGCTGTTGATCGTGCTCGCAGGGGTCTTCTGGATATTCCTCCTCTACGTGAGCAGCGTGATGCGCTTTATCTTGTTTGACAGTGTGATCGCGAAGCAATGCGAAATCCGGCGCGGTTGGGCCCGGCGGCACGGAGCTGGTTTGCGTTATTTCGTGTGGCAAATTCTTTTTCTATTGGCGATGGGTGTCGGTCTAACCGTACTGGTCGGAATTCCGGCTGCGCTTGCCCTGGCCGCAGGTTGGCTCCAGGCTCCCAAACAGCACATGATTCCACTCATCCTGGGCGGCATGCTTTTGTTCTTTGTTGTGATGAGCTTCATATTGCTCGCTCTGGTGGTCCACGTTCTGGCCAAGGATTTCGTGGTGCCAGAGATGGCCTTAGAGAATATCAGCGCCATCGAAGGATGGCGGCGGCTGTTGCCCATGTTGAAATCGGAGAAGGGCAGCTACGCCGGCTATATCGGCATGAAGATCGTGATGGCTTTAGGAGCCGCAGTAGTTGTGGGCATTATCACGTTTATCGTAATTCTCATCTTGCTGATCCCGGTCGGTGGCTTCGGCGTCGTCGCCGTAATGGCTGGAAAGACTGCCGGTCTGACTTGGAACCTGTATACGATCACGCTCGCGGTCGTCGTGGGATGCATTGTGCTCGCGGTGCTTTTGTACGTGGTCTCCCTGATCTCGGTGCCAGCAATTGTGTTCTTCCCTGCTTACTCCGTCTACTTTTTCGCATCGCGCTATCCGGCGCTGGACGCGCTCCTGCGTCCGCCGCCACCAATGGCTCCGCCGGTTCCGCCCCTGCCGCCTTTGCTGCCACCGGATCCGGAGCCGATTGCTTAGGGACACGCTGGCTGACGGGAGTTTAATCTTGGAAAGAGCACCGGTGTGGACACCCGCGCCTGCGTTGGCAATCAGGGTTATTGTTTGCCGAGGCCGTGGGTCCAGGAGAAGCGTCGTCCGATGATGCCCTTTATAATCAGGTGATCGGTCGTCAAACATCCAAAACGAGCTGTCGGAACCCCGCTGACCTCGCTGGGGTCCGCTCTGGTAGCAAGTTCGTTGAGTCGACGGCAGGGGAAATGTACGATGTGCGAGCGAGAGGTCCAAATCGTAAATTCCGGAGCAAATACCTGCTTGTGCAACTCAGGAAACTACGATGAAGCATGGCGATTGTTCATGTTCCTTAGGGGTAAAAAGAAACCAGCGGCGGCCGTCCGATTCTGTATCTTGCGGCGTGGCGATCGTAGTGCGCGAATGATGACTGCCTGTGCTCGAACGTTCCTGGTCTGCGTGGCCGTCCTTGTTCCCGCATGTACTTCGGTGCTGCTCTCACAGACACTCAAGTACTCAAAGCCTCCCGACGCAAAGAACGGCGAAGTTCTTTATAAGAATGGCTGCATCGCGTGCCATGGCAGCAATGGGAAGGGGGCGCCGCAGACGAGCACCGAATTCGAGCTGCCCGACACCTTTCCCGATTTCACGCGATGCGATCAGACGACGGCAGAGACGAACGTGGCATACAAAGACGTGGTCGTCCATGGCGGGCCGTCACGCGGTTTGTCCCAGATCATGCCGGCATTTGGCGAATTGCTCACGTCGGAACAGATTAACGATGTACTCGCATACGTGCGCGCGTTCTGCCCCGACAAACGTTGGCCGCGCGGAGAACTGAACCTGCCGCGGGCATTGGTGACGGAGAAGGCGTATCCGGAAGACGAGGTCGTGATTTCGACCGCAATGAAAGCCACCGGGGCACCGGGTCTTACCACCGATGTTATCCATGAGCAACGATTTGGCATCAACAATCAGATCGAAATTGACGTGCCGATCAACACACAAGACCAGAACCACGCCTGGAACAGCGGCTTGGGGGACATTACGTTCGCGGTGAAGCGAGTGATGTTCGCGAATCTGCGCAAGGGATCCATTTTGAGTTTGCAGGGCGGAGTACTCGCTCCCGTTGGGAATAGCAAATATGGATTCGGTAACGGGACGACAACGTTCGAACCCTTTGCCGCATTCGACCAACTCTTTCCCACGGATACATTCCTGCAATTTCAGTTGGGGGCCGATTTGCCTCATCGCACGGATATCACGCCGCAAAGCCTGTTCTGGCGGGCGGCAGTCGGGCAGACGTTCGCCGGAGACCATCGGTTGGGACGAATGTGGTCGCCGATGGTCGAGTTCCTAGCCGATCACAACTTGAAGGATGGAGCGAAAACGAATTGGGACGTGCTGCCGGAAATGCAAGTCACCATTAGTGCCAGGCAGCATGTGCGCTTCGACCTCGGAGTGCGCACGCCGGTGACGAACACTGCCGGTCGCGACAAGCAGGTGGTGTTCTACCTGCTTTGGGATTGGGCGGATGGAAAGCTGTGGGAGGGCTGGAAATGAAGCTGCGCTGGCCGGCTTTACTGATGCTTTCGTCCGCGCTGCTCGCGTTGCCGACGATCGCGCGGGCCGCTTCGAAAGACAAGAATCTGAACACGGAGTTTCGCACGTCGGACCGTTGCGTCGCTTGTCATAACGAATTGAAGACGAGTTCCGGCGAAGATATTTCCATTGGATTTCAGTGGCGGGCCAGCATAATGGCCAATTCCTCCCGCGACCCCTACTGGCAGGGAAGCGTGCGGCGGGAATCGCTTGATCATCCTGAATCGCAAGCGAACATCGAAGATGAATGTTCGGTCTGCCATATGCCCATCACGCACTTGACGGCGAAGTCGGAGGGGCAAAAGACAAAGATTTTTGCGCACCTTCCGATATCTTCGTCGGACCAGGAGCATCGTGCCGCGGCGGACGGAGTCTCGTGCTCCGTTTGTCACCAGGTCGAGAAAGAGAGATTAGGAACGAGCGAATCGTTCAATGGAAATGTTGTTGTCGCAGGTCCGCAGGTTAAAGATCCGCGACCCGAGTACGGGCCGTTTGTGATCGATACCGGGCATCGGCGCGTGATGCAGTCGTCGACCGGCGGCTTTGTGCCGGAGGAAGGCGATCAAATTCGCGACTCAGCGCTGTGCGGCAGTTGTCATACTCTTAAAACGAAAGCGCTGGGGCCGGGAGGAGAAGAAATCGGCAGCCTGCCCGAGCAGATGCCGTACCAGGAATGGTTGCACAGCGACTACCCCGGCAAACGCACGTGCCAATCGTGCCACATGCCCGAAGTAAAGGAAGCGGTGCCGATCACCGCTTTGTATGGAAAGCCGCGTGTGGGTATGCATCGTCACGAATTCATTGGCGGAAACTTCTTTCTACAGCGCATTCTGAACGGCCACCGGGACGAACTCGGCGTGGCCGCACTGCCACCGGAACTTTCGACCGCCGCCGACCGGACGGCCAACTTTCTGCAGACAGAATCCGCGCGGGTGAGCATTCGCAATTTGCAAACCACCGCCACCGGGCTTTCGATGGACGTGCTGGTCGAGAATCTCACCGGACATAAACTTCCAACGGCGTATCCATCGCGCCGCGCGTGGCTGCACGTGGTGCTGCGCGACAGCGGTGGACGAGTCGTTTTCGAATCGGGTGCGCTCAATCTCGACGGCTCTATCGTCGGCAATGACAACGATGCGGACCCGTTGCGATTCGAGCCGTATTACCGCGAGATCAACAGTCCGGAGCAGGTGCAGATTTTCGAGCCGATCCTGAAAGACGCGCAGGGAAAAGTGACCACTGGACTCTTGTCGGCGATCGGATATCTGAAAGACAGCCGCATTCTGCCGAGCGGCTTCGATAAGAGAACCGCCGAGCCCGACATTTCCGTTGTCGGCGAGGCCACCGACGATCCTGACTTCAACGATAAAGGCGCGCTTACTCGCTACGTGATCAAGACGGGTAATGCGGTGGGGCCTTTCCACGTGGAAGCGGAACTCTGGTATCAGCCAATCGGTTTCCGCTGGGCTCACAATCTGGCGCCCTACCAGGCGATGGAACCGCAGCGGTTCGTCGGCTATTACGAAACTGCGGCACAGCATTCGGCTATCGTGCTGGCGAGGACGGAAGCAAATCGTTGATCCGACTTCAGAGTTAGCGATGCAGCTTTAATCCCGCGCCCGGTTCTTGATCCAGATCGGCGAGCCCACAAATCCGAAGGCTTTTCGGAGTTGGTTCTCCAGAAACCGCTGGTAGGAAAAATGCAGCTTCACCTTGCGGTTGGTAAAAAGCACGAACGTTGGCGGGGACACTCCCGCTTGCGTCAGGTAATAGATCTTGACCTGCTGGCGTGCCGGCACTGAAGCACGCTCGAAATCAACATACTTCAGGAAACGGTTCATTTCCGCGGTCGGAATGCGTTTCCGGCGCTCGGATGCAACCTCTTCCAGCGTGGGCAGAATCTTCTCCGTGCCCTTGCCCGTGGCCGCGGAGACGAACAGCACGGGCGCATAGCTGAGGAATTTCAGGTCATAGCGAACTCTTTCTTCGTATGCCGCGCGATCACCCGGGCTCTTGCTTTCGCGAATACGCGTCGCTTTCGACTCTCGCCCGGCTTTCTTCTGGCCGCTGGTGACCAGGTCCCATTTGTTCACGATGACGATGATGGATCGTCCGCTCTCGTGGGCATAGCCGGCGATGGTGGCGTCGAGCGCGCTAACGCCCTCGGTGGCGTCAATCACCAGCAGCGCGATGTCAGCGGCTTCGAGATGCTTGCGCGCCATCACGACGGAAAGCTTTTCCGCCATCAGATGCGTCTTGCCCTTGCGCCGGATTCCGGCAGTGTCAATGAAGCGGAAGCTCTTGCCGTTGATCTCGACGATTTCATCGACCGCGTCGCGGGTTGTACCCGGGATCGGCGAGACGATGGCGCGAGAAGTTCCGGTGAGCCGGTTCAGCAGCGTGGACTTGCCCACGTTGGGATGCCCGATGATCGCAACTTTGACTTCCTTGGGCTCGGGGGCGATTTCGACTTCAGGGGCGTCCTGCGTCTCCTCGACCGGTTCGGCGATTTCAGGCTCGGCGGTTTCGAAGTGCAAGGTCTCAAGCTTTAGAGATTCAAACACCGCTTCGAGAACGTCGTCCACACCGCGACCGTGCTCGGCGGAAACCGGAAACAGCTTTCTGATCCCGAGGCGATGGAATTCATCCGTGAGCGATTGCTGTTTGTCGCCATCAATCTTATTGACGGCCAGAAACAGTGGCTTGCCGCCGCGAATCAGCAGGCGGGCGAGGTCGAGATCGGGTGCTGTTAGTTCGCTGCGTCCGTCCACCACCATGACTATGGCGTCAGCCTCTTCCAGCGCAACCTTGGCTTGGCGAAAGATTTCTGCCGGAATGAAATCCTTTTCTTCAGGTTCAATTCCGCCCGTGTCCACGATGCGCAGGCGGTGCCCGCGAAAGTGGGCTTCGCCGTAGAGCCGGTCGCGGGTGATCCCGGGCTCGTCGCCGACAATGGCGCGACGCGAACCGACGATGCGATTGAACAGCGTGGATTTTCCGACGTTGGGCCGGCCAACGATGGCAATCGTAGGAACGCCAACCGTGACCGGGGCGCTCATCGAGTTGGAATTGATTCGGGTCAAGATTAAAGATTTTGTGGGCACGAGTCTTCGACCCATGCACACCGAGTTGGCCCAGCAGACCGAGACGTAGCAAGCTACGTCTCTACAGAGGGATAACTGTAGAGACGTTGCTTGCAACGTCTCAGCCTGCTGACAAGACCTGATGTCGGTGGTCTTCGCTGCCGCGGCCCGGTCAGAGACTGTCCCTACGTGGGCAGTGGCTTATTATAGAGACTTCGTGGCTCCAACCTCTCAGCCCGCTTCTACCGGCGTCCCTGGTGTCAAGAAACAGGACGTCTCGCTCTACCAATTCTTTGCCCCCGGAGGCGTGCTTTCGCGCACCCATCCCGCCTACGAATTTCGCCGCGGACAGCTGCAGATGGCGCAAGCCGTCGAGCAGGCCCTTGCAGAAAAACGTCATCTTATCGTCGAAGCCGGCGCTGGGACGGGTAAGACTCTGGCGTATCTCGTCCCCGTTATTCGCTCAGGCAAGCGCGTGATTATTTCAACCGGCACCAAGAACCTGCAGGAGCAGCTCTTCCACAAGGATATCCCTTTTCTCGAGCAAGCGTTGTTTCCCGACGGCGAGGGCCGGCTGAACGTCTGTTACATGAAGGGGCGCAACAACTATCTGTGCCGCAAAAAGCTCTACGACCTCACCGGCCAGCCGGTGCTGAGTGGCCTGGAGGAGATCGAGCACTATCGCGCGATTGCCGCGTGGGAAAAGACGACGCACACTGGAGATCGGGCCGAACTGGCGGAACTGCCCGAGGCCAGCGCGCTCTGGCACAAGATCGACGCGCGCTCCGACGCTTGCCTCGGCCAGAAATGCAGCTCATGGGACAAATGCTTCATCACGGAAATGCACCGCCGGGCGATGGAAAGCGACATCATCATCGTCAACCATCATCTGTTCTTTGCCGATCTTTCGATTAAGCAGCTAAGGGAGTACGCGCCGGATGCGGGCATTCTGCCGGAAGTTGGCGCGGTCATATTCGACGAGGCTCACGAACTGGAAGATGTGGCCGGTAGTTATTTTGGGGTTTCGGTCAGCAATGGACGAGTGGAAGAGCTATGCCGCGATGTGGAAGCGTCGCTGCATCGCAATCACATGCTTTCAGCGTCGATTTCGGGAGCGCTCAAGAGCCTGCGGGAGCGCTCGATGTTTTTCTTTGCCCTGCTTCCACAGGGCGAAGGACGTTTCTCTTTTGAAAATCGCCGCGATTTCCTGGAGGAAAACGGTGACGAGTTTATGGCGTTGCAGCAATCGTTTACCCGGCTGGGTTCGGAACTGGAAAACCTGCCGTCCAAGCCGGAGGAAGTCTTCAACTTTGCCAGGCGCGCGCAGGAGTTACAGGTGCAATTCGGTTTCCTGATGGAATCGGATGACCCAAACACCGTGTTTTGGATCGAGCGCCGCCGCGGTGGACGCGACAAATTCAACGTTTACCTGCAGGCCACGCCGATTGATGTGGCGCCGATTCTGAAAACTTGCCTGTTCGACAAGCTGGAGTGCGCCGTGCTGACTTCGGCCACCCTCGCCGTGGGCAGCGGCTTCGAGTACATGCGGCGCCGGCTGGGGCTCGAGCACGCGCGGGAATCTGTTCTACCCTCTCATTTCGATTACGAAAACCAGGCCCTCCTCTATGTGCCGCCCGATCTACCCGATCCGCGCACGCCGCAGTTTGCGGCTAAGGCGGCGGACCGCATCCGGCGGCTGCTTGACATTACGCGCGGCCGGGCCTTCGTGTTGTTTACCAGCTACGCCCAGATGAATGATGTTTACCAGCGCTTGCTAGGTGAACTCGACTTTCCCATGCTGTTGCAAGGCGACGCGCCGAAAAGCGCACTGCTGGAGGAATTCCGTCTGACTCCGCATGCCGTACTGTTCGCGACTTCGTCGTTCTGGCAGGGCGTCGACGTCCAGGGAGAACAACTTAGTTGTGTGATCATCGACCGCCTGCCTTTCGCCGTGCCCAGCGACCCGGTCGTGGCGGCGCGGGTGAAGTCCATCGATGCCGAGGGGGGCAATGCCTTCTTTCAGTATCAGGTGCCCGCGGCCGTAATCACGCTGAAGCAGGGATTCGGGCGGCTCATCCGCTCGCTACACGACCGGGGCCTGTTGGCATTGTTGGACAATCGCATTTTGAAGAAGGCCTATGGAAGAGTATTCGTCGAGAGCCTGCCAAATTACCGCAAGACGACTGAATTGGAAGCGGTGGAGGATTTTTTTGGGGTCGCATAGCGGAATCCGAAACGAAGCGATCCAGACATTCGCAACCATTTCGGTTCCAATCCGTGAGAATCGCAGCTGGTTTTGAGCGTGAGAACCCTGTGCATTAGTATGGCTGGACTCGGCATCAAACAACATGAGAGGACATCGGATGCTCAAGAAAGCAGGACTGGTCGCTGTGGCATTATTCCTATTTACATCTTTGGGCCTAAGCCAGGACGAGGGTCGTTTCGACGCGAGTATCAACGGCGCAGGCGTTTTCACTAAGCAATCTGACGGAAATGGCATCAAGCAAAGCGCAACCGCCGGCTCAAGCTATTTCGGCACCTTCCGGTTCAGGTTCAGACCCAAACACTCGCTGGTATTCAACTACGGCCGCGCCAAAAGCTCTCAGGTGTTCCAGACCGGCTTCGACTTCCACGTCCTGACGACGATTACCGAGTACAGCGGTGCCTATGTCTACAGCCCAGTTCAAAAGGGCAAGTTCGAGCCTTTCGTGCTAGTCGGTGGCGGAGTGCTCGGTTTCTCTCCTCGGAGCACCTGGGTGGTCCTCCCTGATTTTGCCAACAACGTACCCAATCGGGTGCAGATCAATCTGAATGCGGCCAAGCAGACCGAGCCCGCGGTCCTGTACGGGGCCGGAGTGGATTACCGGCTGGTTCAGCGAATCGCCCTCCGGCTGCAATATCGCGGATTTCTCTACAACGCTCCAGATTTTAAGGTGAATACTACTTCAGGAAGCGCCGTGAGCTTCTTCACGGGAAGCAAAGGGCACATGGCCGAGCCTTCGATCGGGCTGGTGTTCAGGTTCTAGCTTTTCGGGCAAAATACGTGGCTGACCTTAGGAGTTCAGTGCTGCCTTCCGTAGCTTCCGGCTTTCCGCCAGCAATGCCATGGAGTGCATCAAGTTTTGCAGGGTCACAATGCCAATCAGGCGTTCGTCCTCAACCACGGGGATAATGCTGAGATTGCGGGCGGTGAGTTTACGGAAGGCTGAAGCGAGCGATTCCTTCTTCTGCGCGACTTCGAAGATCCGGTTCATCACCGCCTGCACATATCCGTTACCTTCCGCGCGCAGCGCTTGCAGGATTTTCTGTTTCGAGATCACGCCGACCATGTCGCTGCCGCGAATGACGGGAAAATCGTCCTGCAGGGAATGCACGGCTTTCTCCAATGCGTCTTCCAAAGTATCAGCCGGGGAGAGTGTGGCGAAGTCTGTCAGCATGATGTCTTCCAGGCGCACTGTTTCGAGCACTGACTGAAATACGACCGAGCGCTCCTCCAATTGCGCCGCAATGAAGAGGAAAAAGCCAATCATGGTGAGCCAGATATTCCACAGCATGCCGACCAGCATGAACAGAGTTGCGAAGGCCTGGCCAATCGAAACCGCGCGGCGCGTGGCCCGGACAGGATCCATGCTCCGGCTGAACACGGCTCGCAGTACTCGGCCCCCGTCCATCGGATACGCCGGCAGCAGGTTAAATAGCGCCAGCCCCAGGTTCGACCAGACCAGGCTGCGCGGCAGGTTTCCGGAGTAAACGTAAGGCTTCGTCCAGAGGTGAACCTCAGGCGCCACAGCAAGCAGTACGCCGCCCGCGATAACGGCAATGATGATATTGACCAAAGGCCCAGCTACGGCGATGCGGATATCTCGTTTCCACGCGAGCACGCCCGGTTCGATGGGACGCTGGGTTTCATCAAGCAGCGTGACTCCGCCAATGGGTAGCAAGATGATGGCTTTGGCAGGAACCCCTGCGCGCATGCCTACCAGCGCGTGCCCCAATTCGTGCAGTACCACACTGCCAAAAATAATTCCCACCAGAGCCAGACCGCGACCGGCGTTGGCTGGACCATGCGACGTTGACTCGGTCAGCCACACGAAGATGAGCAGAAAAAAGAACGTCAGATGGACGCGGAGTTCGACTCCGAAGATCCGGCCTGCCGGAATGGACCAGTTTCTCATCTGAAAACTTGCGAATGCCTCTCCCGTCTCTATTCTATATAGTTTAGACGCCGCAACGTGGCCCAGAGGTGCGGCTTTGGTAATCGAAGGTGCTGGGGCTAGGGTTGCAGGTTGTGACTGCGTGGGGACGGCCGTCCCCGGCTGTCTAGCCGGGCAACGCCGGGCAGCGAAATGAGTCTGCTGAGCGTCGCTCAGCCGGAACACCGGTACCCACGTGAGCCGACTATGAGAGTGATCGCAGGAAAATATCGGAGCCGCCAGCTACGGTCACTACCCGGCTTGGACCTTCGTCCTACGGCTGATCGTCTGCGTGAGACCTTGTTCAATGTGCTCACTGCGGGAAACCCGACGGCTCTGGAGGGAACGATTTGGCTTGATCTCTACGCCGGAACTGGAGCGGTCGGCATCGAGGCGGTAAGTCGCGGCGCGAGCATGGTGTACTTTGCGGAATCGGCTGCTCGCGCGGCAGAGCTGATAAAACAAAATCTTACCTCATTGGGAATAGGAACAGGTTTTCAGATCCTGAAGCAGGATTCCGTCCGTGCCCTGCGCGGGCTGGAGCCGGGCGGCGCGGCCGCCGATTTTGTCTTCCTCGATCCTCCCTACGACATGGAAGACGCATATACCCAGGTGCTGTCTGCCCTTTCGCAGTCGCCACTGCTGAAACCCGAAACTATCGTCATCGCGGAACATCCAAAGAGATTCGACCCCGGAGAAGAGTTTGCGTCGCTGCATCGTTACCGGAAGCTGGTGCAGGGAGATGCGGCGTTGAGCTTTTTCCGGAAAGCGCAATAACAAATGACGAATCAATACGGCTCCTATCACGAAGGTGAACTGACGGTGCAGGCCCGTGCCGGAGTAGGTTCGGATGGTTTGCTTGCGGATCAGATGTATCGGGCTGCAATGCCTACCGGCGTGCAGCGGTTCCTCTCGGCGCAACAACTCGCGGTGCTCTCTACCATGGATGCGGAAGGGCGCGTCTGGGCGTCGATGCGATCCGAGCCGCCGGGCTTTCTCCGTCCGCTCGATGACCGCACGGTGGAGATTGGTGGCTACACACATCGCGACGATCCACTGATGGCGAATCTGACGGCGCACCCTGATGCCGGGATGATCGTGATTCATCTCGCAGCCCGCCACCGGGTTCGCCTGAACGGCACAGCACGAGCCCATCCCGACGGCCGGATCTTGCTCAGCACGCAGCAGGTTTATGGCAACTGTCCGCAATACATTCAGGCCCGCACCGTAATCGGCAATCACGAAGTCTCTCCGACTTCCGCGCACTTTGGCAAAGCACTGAATCGTCGGCAGCGGCAGTCGATAGAAGAAGCGGATACGCTGTTCATTGCGACGGCTCACCCGCATTCGGGCGCCGACGCTTCTCATCGAGGAGGGAATCCGGGGTTCGTATGCGTAGAAAGCGACAAGCGGCTGCTATTTCCCGATTACCGGGGCAATAACATGTTCAACTCGCTGGGCAACATCGTTTCATATCCCCGGACCGGATTGCTCTTCCCTGACTTCCAGTCGGGCAGCGCACTGCAACTCTCCGGCAGCGCGCGCATTCTCTGGGACGATCCGCGAATGAAGCAATTTGAGGGAGCGCAACGCCTGGTGGAGTTCGACATCGAGCGAGTGATTGAATTACCTGAAGCCACCCTCTTGCGCTTTGAGTTCCAGGGCTATTCGCCGCTCCTGCCGGGAACGCCACGAGCGGCTACATCAGAATTTCGTTCGTGCGACGCACAATCGGGTGCTGCATCTCCTGCAGATCGTTCTTCACCTGATTGAGCCCAAACACGCACTGCTCGAAATGACTCGACAGGCTGGCGAACAATGGCGCCACCTTGGTGTACTCGAAATGCTCAAACTTGGAGACGATGTAGTAGCTCTCCCTGCCGGCTTTCATCCAGTCCACAAAATTCTCCACCCGGTTGCGGCGTAGGCGGAAGTGATTGATGCTTTCCGGGAACATGCCAGTAAAGAAAAGGGTGTAATCCCCGATGTGCTTGCGCACCTGGCGCTCGCGATCGAAGCAAGGCGCAGGACCATAAACGGGGTTGGATTCGATCAGCATCTCGCCCACGTCGGTCAGTGGCTTGTCGGCGCCGTTGCGAATCTTGAACAACTGCTCGACTTCGCAGAACTCGGCCATCAGATGGGCGACATAGTTCACGATCTGAGGGTCGCGGATCCCAATCTCCTCGGCATAGTGCCGTCCGATCAGTTCCACAAACAGTTGCTGCAGCGGATGCGATTCCGAAATCATTCTCAGGGCTCCCAAACTCCGCTTCCCAAGCGGGGTTTCTCCTGCTGCGCGATTCTGGCGCGACTTCGCTAAAAACGCAAGTAACTTTTGTAAGTCCCTCACGTGGTCTTTCTTCTCCGTTAGAACGCGCAAGGTTGTGCAAAGGTTTCACGCAAGTTTTGTTGGCACACGTCGGCCTCGGCTGCTAATCGTCTCCTCTTTCCTCAAGTTACAATGATCGGTGAGGGAGGAAATCAGCTCTATGGAACGGCAAAACATCTCCAGTGGCGCACCTTGGGAACCGATTGTGGGTTACTCAAGGGCGGTTAAGGTTGGTCCTTACGTGCATGTGGCCGGGACGACCGCCACTGGCGCGGACGGCAAAGTCGTCGGGTTAGGCGATCCTTACGCCCAGGCTATACAGACGCTAAAGAACATTGAGTCGGCTTTGCAGAAGGCGGGAGCCACATTGAAAGATGTAGTGCGTACGCGGATGTTCGTGATCAACATCGCCGATTGGGAGAAGATCGGTAAGGCCCATGGTGAATTCTTCCGTGACATCCGTCCGGCGACATCGATGGTAGAGGTCAGCGCCCTGATTTCTCCGGAGATGCTGGTCGAGATTGAAGCGGACGCTGTGATTGGCGCCTCCCAGGCGTAGAATGCGCTGGGCATTCTAAAGCGTTTGACCCTGATCTGTGGAGCAGCCGATGAAAAACTCTTGGTGGATCTTCCTCTTTGCAGTTGTGATTTGTAGCGGCGCCCAGGAAAACAACGGCAGTCCGGTCCTGCACGCGTTTACCGTCGTCCGCGCCGGCACACTCATTGACGGCAAGTCCGATTCCCCTCGCCACGACCAGGTCATCCTCATCCGCGGCAACCGCATCGAAAGCATCTCCGATGCCGCCGCCGCGAAGATTCCCGCCGGTGCAGACGTGATCGATCTCTCCCATGCGACCGTACTGCCCGGCCTGATCGATTCGCATACCCATATCTTTCTGCAAGGTGAGGAGCCCGCACAGGGCGGATACGACATCAACATTTTGAAGTATCCGCTGGCGTTTCGTGCGGCCCGAGCCACGGTTTCCGCGCGGCGCGCGTTGGAGCAGGGATTCACCACCTTGCGCGACGTGGAGACGGAAGGCGCGGGCTATGGCGACGTCGGCATCAAACAGGCCATCGAGGGCGGATACATCCCCGGGCCTCGACTGTTCATCTCTACTCGCGCCATCTCCACGACTGGAGGCTATCAACTTGAGGGATACGCTCCGGAACTTGATATGCCCACGGGTGCTCAACTCGTCGACGGCCCGGTCGAGGCGCGCAAAGCCGCCCGCGAGCAATTGGCACATGGCGCCGACTGGATCAAGGTCTACATGACGCATCGCTCATGGGCGGGAAAGAACGGCGAATTGGTTTCCCAACCGACGCTGACGGTCGAGGAATTGAAAGCGATTGTCGACGAAACCCACGGCTGGGGAAAGAAAGTTGCCTGCCATGCGTACGGCGGAATTGGATTGCACCGTGCGCTCGACGGTGGTTGCGACTCGATTGAACACGGGCTCGATCTCGATGACGCAGCCATTGCCCAGATGCTTAAGCAGGGCACTTGGTACTGCCCAACCCTGAGCGCGTACTACCACGATTGGGCTCCCGCAGATACTCCGGACGGCCAGCGTGATCGAAAGCGCGCATCGGTGCATGAGGTGTCGTTCCCGAAGGCGCTACACGCGGGCGTAAGGATCGTCTTTGGCACGGACATTGGAGGCATTTCATGGAGCGAGCCCATGGCACAAGAGTTTCCCCGGATGGTCGATCTCGGCATGTCCCCCATGGATGCGATCAAGAGCGCAACCTCACGTCCGGCGGAGATGCTCGACATGCGAGGGGAAATTGGCGTGATCGCGCCCGGAGCGTATGCGGACATCGTCGCCGTGAGCGGTGATCCGCTACACGATATAAAGGTCCTGCAAAACGTCCAGTTCGTCATGAAGGACGGCAAGGTATTCAAGGACGGAGGTAAACTGGTTCAATGAGATCTCATTCCTTCCCGAAAAAGTTTGGCTTGCTTCTAAGTTTGTTCTGCATATGCCTTCCAATGTGGTGTGCCACAAACGCCTCTCCCTCCGAGCCAGAGGAGGGATTTCTCTCACCTGAGAAGTACACGAACGCATTTTTTGGATTTTCTCTTCCCTTGCCCCGCGATCCCGCTTTCCATATTGCGCGAGTCTCATCATCGGGGACCCTCATTAGGGAGCACACGTTGTTTGGCGTGGCACAGGAGAAAGGATCCACTTTGTTCTATATTGCTGCCCAGCAGATGGACAGCAAGGAGGCCGAGCAGCTAATGAGGGCCGCACAACAAACCTCCATCCGTGGAAAAGAATTCTCCAAGGGCGTTTCTCATCAGAAAAAAGCTGGGGGCACCCAGTGGACAGCTATGTATTTGACCTTCATCGACGGGTATCTTCTCTCTTTCAACATTTACTCTTATGACCGCAGCATAGCTGAAGACCTTCAACATTGCGTCGAGGGAACAAGATTCTTCGATCCTTCAAAGGCACATGAAGTGGCTGGGGCGAGCAGCAGAGAGTACAATCCAGCGCTTTCGCACTAACGATGTAAGGGGTTGTGAGTAATTTCTTGACAATATTTTCCCAAGGGTCATAATGCCCGAATCCCGAATCGGTACCAACCTGGACCGGGGAAACGCTCCTCAAGAGCAACGGAGGTGGCTATGAACGTCCTCGAACTGTGTGATCCCGAAGCAGCGGCAGTCCCGGTGGAAGCCAGTGTGGCCGACGCCATTCGCAAGATGCTTGAATTTCATGTGGGCGCAGTCGCAGTCGTTGACAGCGAGAGGCGAGTGGCCGGCATCTTCACCGAACGCGACGTCTTGCGCAAGTTTTCTTTGAGCGGACGCGATCCCGCCAAGACACCGGTTCGCGAGCTGATGACCACGCCGGTAGAACTGGCCACCTCGGAAACGGGCCCTGGTGAGGCCCTCGTCACCATGATCGAACGCCATTTTCGCCACCTCCCCGTGGCCGACAACAATGGCAAGCTGCTTGGAATGCTCTCCATTCGCAATCTGCTGGAGTGGCGGATCGAGGATCTGAGCCGCGAACTGGACTCGCTCGAACAATACGTCAGCAACGATGCGCCCGGAGGAGACTAGAAAAATGTGGGCGCGGGCGTCACGCCCGTGCAGGAGCGGCAAGAAACGACCGGCAGCCAGGAGGAGCCACTCGCGTCTCCAATCCGCATCGTGCCTGAAAATATCAACCCCACAATGTCTACCCTGACCCTCTCTAAAACGATTGCCGCAGTGCGCATCGCCACAGCCGTCTTTTTCATCCTTTTCGGCCAGTACAAACTCTTCGGCCCCGGCTTTGCCCACGGCGGATTTCAAGAACATCTGCGTGGCTACATGGAGGGCGGCGCGGTAAGTTTCTACCGGCCGATTCTCGCCAAGCTGGTGCTCCCGCACGCGGTATTTCTCGGATACGCGGTCGGCGCGGTCGAAATGTTTATCGGAGTGTCGTTGCTGCTGGGGATGTGGGTCCGCGTCGCTTCGGTGCTGGGCGTACTTCACATGTTGAGCTTGGCGCTAGCCACCTGGTGGGAACCCGGCCACGGAGTTCCGGTATGGCGCTATTTTGGCGCCGAGCTAGATCATCTGCCGCTGCTTTTTCTCTTCGTCATCTTCTTCGTTTCCGATGCCGGGCGGCAGTGGGGTCTCGATAGACGGCTTCGCCAGTAGTCAACATGTTTACAAAGCCTTTAAGGAAGGCCGCAGAAAACAATGGGGACGAAGAATCTCTCGTGGTACTCGCAGTCGCGAATGTGGGAAGTAGAAACTTTTACCTCCGGGCTTATGCAAATACAAAAGGCCGGCTTTTCAGCCGGCCTTCGCATCGAGCAAGCCCGATAACTACTTCTTGGCCGGAGGGGCGATCGCGTCCTTGGTAGCTTTCGCCACGCGGAATTTCACGACCGTCTTGGCCTTGATCTGGATCGGTTCACCGGTCTGCGGGTTGCGTCCCATGCGGGCCTTGCGATGAGCCTTCACCAGACGGCCCAATCCCGGGATCACGAAGATGCCATTCTTCTTGGTTTCCTTTACGGCGACATCGGTTAGGTGCTCAAGAAATGCGGCTGCGTGCTTGTTGTTGCTCTCAAGTTTCTCCGCCAGATGACGGACGAGTTGGGTCTTGGTCATGCCTGAAGCCATGAATCCTCCTCTAGGTGGAACTCTGATTTTCCTGCGATACGAGCATCTTATACCATGGTTCCTGTGGAAAAACAGTGTTTCAGCCGCATTATATGCGGTTTTTTTCATTTAGGAACCTAGCAAGGCCCTAAAAATCGCGCTTTCCCGCAGTTCTCTGTTCCCAAATGGTTCCGTTGAGCAGCTTTGGCTAGACTCGGGAAGGCCTCCCGGCTCAGCCAAAGACAACCCATCCTGCGTGTCATAATGATTTCAGGAGCTGACATTCGTGAGTTGTGCGATCTGCGAAAAGCGAAAAGAGAAACGGTTTTGTCCCGCTATCCACGGACGCATCTGCCCGCAGTGTTGTGGTGAGCAACGCGAAGTGACACTCGATTGCCCTGGCGATTGTGTGTACCTCCAACAGGCACGCGAGCACGAAAAGCCGCGTCCGTTGCAGGATTTGGACCAGGCAGCCTTGTTTTTGCAGGTCGAAATCGGCGAGAAGTTCCTCTACGAGCACGAACACCTGATACTGGGTCTGAGTTACGCATTGGCAAAGAGTGCGCAGGCAGATCGGCTTATCAAGGATACCGATCTGATTGCCGCCCTCGCATCCATGACCAAGAAGCAAGAAACGCTGGTAAACTCGGGCCTGCACTATGAAACTCCAATCACCAGCCTGAGCCAGCAGGCAGTTGTCGCCGAGATGCACAACATGTTGAAGGAGTATCGAGAGGCGGAACAAAAGCACCTCGGTTACAGCAGGCTTCACGAGTCTGATGTGCTCCGCGCGCTCGTCTTCCTCCTGCGCATGGGGCACGCCCGCACTTCCGGAAGGCCAAAGTCGCGAGCTTTCGTCGATTTCGTCCTGGCGCAATTTCCGGAGAAACAATCGGCAGTGGTCACCCCAGCAGAAGCTGCAAGCCGGATTATTATTCCGTAGACCCTCAGGAAAAACCGGCCTATTTCTATCTCTTTATCCATTTTCATCCGTGCAATCCGTGGCTAGTCCTTGCTCATCTTGCGCACGGCTTGTCCGGGCGGCAACGCATCGCGAAGCTGCCGGATGGTTTGCTTGAACACGGGATGACGCGCGTCCGGCGCGATCTCAGCCAGCGGTTCCAGCACGAAGCGGCGCTCGTGCGTGGCTGGATGAGGAATCTTCAGGCCTCGATCTTCAACGATGGAGTCGCCAAACAAGAGAATATCGAGATCGATAGTGCGAGGCCCTTTCTGCTGGCCTCTTCGCCGCCCCAACTGCTGCTCGATTTCGAGAATGCCGGCGAGAAGCTGTTTGGGCGTCTTCTCCGTATCCAGTTTAACCGCACAATTCAGAAACCAGGGTTGCGCGGTGAATTCCAGCGGTTCGGTTTCGTAGAACGATGAGACCGCCACTACCTCGCCCAAGGCGCGTAAGCGATCGACGGCCGTATTCAAATTTCCCTCGCGATCACCAACGTTGGACCCGAGCGAAAGATAGACAGATTCATGCACTTGAGATAGTTTCCGGTTTCCCCTTCAAAGTTTCCACAAAAATGCTACCGACCAATTATTCCGACCAGGTATCCAGCTAAAGACTTGCGCGCGCCGCATTCCCCCCGCACGCTTTAGACAGTTGCGGAATGACTCGATTCTGTATCTCTCTTGGGAAGGGCATGACTTCAGTCGTGCCGATAAGCCTCAAATACGTCCGGCTTCACAGTTTGCTGAAAAATACCAAGTTCGGCAACAGAACGATCTTCGGCAACAGGTGGGAAACCCGCAACCGGGGCCGAATCTGGAAAACT
>Ga0209118_1000178_pt1 | contig 42053 bp, 37 predicted proteins | sample BlaSpr_A8_Ref_M1_FD_187988 | JGI IMG/M metagenome (GOLD analysis project Ga0209118, IMG submission 187988) | Forest soil microbial communities from Thunder Bay, Ontario, Canada - Black Spruce, Ontario site 2_A8_Ref_M1 (SPAdes) (version 2) | ecosystem: Environmental > Terrestrial > Soil > Boreal... | reverse complement strand
TTTCTCTTGGCAGAGATCAGAAATTCACGCGGACCGTCGTATAGGTCAAACCCTGGTGAGTCCCCCGGCACAGCCGGGGGCTTACCTCAATGAGTTAAGCCGCCTTCTTTTTGGCTCGAGGCAGCGTGGATCCGGGTTTGATCTGTTCCGCCTTCGCCCGCGCTCGATCGATCTTCTTCATGATGTCCTCGACCGTGGCGGTCCAAATGAAAGGCCTGGGATCTTCATTCCAGGCTTGCAAAAATTCGTCAATTGACTGTTTTAGGTCGGGCACGCTGGTAAAGCTGCCGCGGCGAATCGCTTTGTCGCTGAGTTCGCGAAACCAGCGCTCCACCAGGTTCAGCCAGCTGGAACTGGTCGGAACGAAGTGGCATACAAAGCGCGGATGCTTCTTCAGCCACGCTTGCACATGCGGCTCTTTGTGCGTGCCGTAGTTGTCCATCACCAGGTGCAAGCGCAGCTCTGTCGGAAACTCCCGGTCCAAGCGACGCAGAAATTTCAGCCATTCCTGATGACGGTGCCGGCCGTGACATTCCCCGATCACCTTGCCATCCAATACGTTCAACGCCGCAAACAGCGTGGTGGTGCCATTGCGCTTGTAGTCGTGGGTCATCGTGCCACAGCGGCCTTTCTTCAGCGGTAACCCCGGCTGCGTGCGATCCAACGCCTGGATTTGGCTCTTTTCATCCAAACAGAGCAGCAGCGCTTTATCCGGCGGATTCAAATACAACCCGACCACGTCGGTTAACTTCTCCAGAAACTTCGCATCTCGTGACAACTTGAAGGTGCGACTGAGGTGGGGCTTGAGATGGTGCTGTTGCCACAAGCGATTCACCGTGTTCTTGCTGACCCCTTGCGCCTCGGCCATGAGCCGGCAACTCCAATAGGTCATGCCCTTGGGCTTGCGCTGCAAGGTCGCTTCAATGATCTGGGCGCGCTGCTTTTGATCGAACTGCGGTTTGCGCCCCCGTCCCGGGGCAATCTCCCACACCTGGCCTATGCCTTGCTCCTCGACCCGTCGGCGCCAAAGCTGCACGGTCGGGCGGCTCACCCCCAGCTCTTTGGCGATCCCCACGTTGCTGTGACCGGCCAAAGCGGCCAACACGATGCGACAGCGCAGCGCCACCTGTTGCGGAGTCCCTTGCGCGCACTCCCATCGCTCCAGCTGCGCCCGTTCGGCCGCTGGCAACTTGATCGACACGCTCGTGTTCGGCATGCGGCAGATCATACCAAACACCGAAATAACTGTAAAGTTATTTAAGGGACACTACACTAGTGCTAGTCGATCAATCAACCGTCGGCGGCATAACGAAGGCGAACAGCCGGGATGTTTGGGCGCTACCTTGTTGGCACCGTGCGCGTTTACGGCGGGCGTGATAAGCGGCAGCCTGCGCGAGCCTTCGACGAACGTCTACTGCAGTTCTCTCAGTCGCTGCTCCACATAGGCTGCGAGCTCCGGGGCAAGATTCCCACCCGCCCTGGCCGACTGAAACGCCTGCCGTGCTTCGGCGATGCGGCCTTCCGCTTCCAGGGAAATACCCAAGCCCATCCACCAAACGCCGTTCCCGGGGGTCAGTTTGAGCGCGGCTGCGTAGTGTTCCGTCGCTTCTGCGTGGCGTCCGGCGCGTTGCAAGACGGCGGCGTAGAGCGCGCGGTATTCCGCTTTATCCGCGGCCGCCGGTAGCGTCGTCTGCAGGGTACTCGCCGCTGCGGGAAGATCGCCGCGTTCGGTCTGCAATCGGGCCAGCATCATGGCGAGCGCGGGTTGGGGCTCTTGCGCCAAGCCCTCCTGCAGTATCGTTTGCGCCTCGTCCAACCGTCGTTGCTCAATCAACAGGCCTGCGAGCGCTGCGCGCGCCGCGCCGTAGGTGATATCTTCGCGTAAGGCAGCGTTAAAAGCCGCAGTCGCCTCGGTGCCGCGCCCGGCGTTGAGCAGATTAACGCCACGCTGATATTCTGTCTCGGCGCGTTCGCGCGGCGAACTGACGCGCATTTTCTTCTCAATGTGCGCTTCTCCAACCCCGGGCCGCGGTCCGTTACGCTTTGCTTCCCCCACTGTCACCTCCGCCGGCGGGGCCACGGGCTTGGCCGGCGGCTCACTGCCAGTACTGACGGGGTTGCGCGCAGCGGAATCCTGAGAGGGCTTTGCGCTCGCATCGCCCGCGCTTACATCGGGCGGGTTGATTTCCGATTCCGCCTGCGGCGGCACGGCACTCTTCTTGGCGACTGGAGAAGGCTTGGGGGACGCCTCTTCAGCGCGCGCGGCGACACGGACAGGCGTCTCCCCGGGTACCGCCGGCGCGGCCACCGCTTGCGCAAGCGGCAGCGGCGCCGCCGTTGCGGACGCTGCGGGCGGCAAGCGGGTGCCCGGATGACTCTGCGGCCAGACGACATAAATAATGCCGCTCGCGACGAAAATAACAGCCAACCCACCCAACAACCCCGCAGTGACGGAGATTCGCCGACGCGGCGGTTCCGGCAGCGGCCGCACGGCCCCCGGCATGACCTCGTTCACTGCCCGGCGCTTGTCCAGATCCTGCAACATTTGATTGATGATGCTCATCGCGCGAACCACCCGAACAGGCTGCGCCTCAATGTCTGAGCGCTCTCGGTGTCACGGGCCGCGGCGCGCACGTGACGCGCAAGCACGCCGCTACCGCCTTCTCCAAACACGGCGAGCAGTGCCTTGTGCGCGATGATGTTGATCAATCGGGGCGTACCGCCGCTCGCCTGTTGTATGCGGCTCAACGCTCCATGCGAAAACAGATTACGCCCGCGGTAGCCGGCGACGCGCAGACGATGGTTAAGGTAATGCTCCAATTCGCGACGGTCGAGCCCGTTTAGCCGGTAGTGAAAGGCTATGCGCTGGCGCAATTGGCGCACCGAGACGTGAGCGAGTTTTTCATCCAATTCGGGTTGTCCAAACATGACAACTTGCAGCAACTTGCGCTTTTCGGTTTCGAAGTTGGAGAGCAGGCGCAGCGCTTCGAGGCTCTCCAGCGGCAAGGCTTGGGCTTCATCCAGGCAAACGATGACGCGCTTATCGTTCGCAGCGTAATCGAGCAGGGATTGGTTAAGTTGCTTCAGCAGATGATAGCGCGGCGTGCTCGCCGGCAAGGGTCGTCCCAGCTCCTCGGCCAACGCCAGGAACAGGGTCTGCGGATCGAGATAGGCATTGGGCAGGTAGGCGGTCACGAACTGCTTGTCGAGCGAGGCGAGAAAGCGGCGGCATAGAAGCGTCTTGCCGGTACCGACCTCGCCGGTGATCTTCATGAAACCCTCGCCGCCGTTGACCGCAATCAGCAGCGTGTTAAGCGCCTCCTGGTGAGCGCGCGCGGAAAATGCGAACGCCGTATCGGGCGTTAGGCCGAAAGGTGGTTCGGTTAAACCAAAGTGGGCGAGATACATCTTTTCTTTGCGAGTACGGACGGACGCCGCTTGAGGTCGGGTTTCCCTTCCCTGTCAGTTCGGTATCCCGGCAAGAGTCTCGAAGTTCATTGCTGCGCCACTCCGCGCTGTCCTGCGCTGCGCGGATCGAAGCCTTGTATACGCTCCTGTGTGTCCATTGCATCCTGCTGCCAGCTCTGATCGTTGCGAATGATAGTCGATTTGAGCAAGATGACCAGCTCGCTCTTCAGACCCGTCCGGCTTTTCTGCCCAAACAGGGTTCCTACGACCGGAACCCTGTTGGCTCCGGGAAGGCCCGAATTGTCACTGGTTTGCTGCTGCTTCATGAGTCCGCCGATGGCGACGATATTGCCGTCTTGAACCCTGACGATGCTATCGGTCTCGCTCACCGTGCTCGCGGCAAGTGGAAGCTGAAAGTTACCCAGCGTGCCCAGGTTAACGTTTTTCTGCTTTTCCGCCACACTGCTGACCGAAGGGTGCAAATGCAGAGTGACTGTATCGTTCTCGTCGATCTGAGGGGTCACGTCGAGCGCGATCCCGGAGAAGAACGGCTGCACCGTGATGGTCGGGGAGCTGACGATGCCGGTGCCCGCTGTCGTCGTGTTGGTGGTGACACCCGTGACGAAGAATTCATCCGTTCCGACCTTCAGCACGGCTTGCTGGTTGTTTATGGTCGCGATGCGCGGGCTGGAAAGAACCTGAACGTTCCCCTGCGTCTCCAAAAACTGCAACAGGGCAGCGAAACGGCCGGTCTGGAACGCGAGACCGAACAGGCTGCCCAGGTTGGTGGCTTCCGTGGCCAGGCTGGATCCGGCGGTTCCCGCCAGGCCGGCGGTCGAGAGAGGACCGGTATTCTGCAGCAGGGTGCCAGGAGCCAGCGGTCCCGCGGAGAAATGCGTCCCGAACGCGGCCCAATTGACACCGCTGCTGAAGCTATCGTTCAGCTGGACTTCAATAATCTTCGCCTCCAGCATGACCTGGCGCTCGACGATGAGTTGCGTGCTGCGCAAATAGTTCTCGACGTTGCGGATATCGGTTGGCAGGCCGCGCACCACGATCATGCCGGAGACGGGACTGATGATGACCTGGCGGCCGCCTTCCGACCCCACGATCGCCTGCAGCGCGGTGTCGAGATCGCCCCAGAAATCGTTATCGGAATTGGTCGAGATGCGACTGCTCTGCTGTGCCGTCGTGACTGTCGAGGTACCGCCGCCGGTAGCGTTGGTCGGGGTGGTCGCTGCATTGCCGGTGGGGCTGGTAGGGTTCTGCGCCGACGAGATGGAGCCCGAAATGACCCGCATGTCGCTCGTGCCGCGGCGCCGCCCGGCAAGATAGTTCACTTGGAAAATGCGCGTCTGCACCGTGTTCGGCTGAATGAAGATGCGCGTGCCCTGAATCCGGTATTCATAGTTGTAGAGCTCGCGGATCGTGTCGAGCGCTTCGCGCACCGTAACGTCCTTGAGGTTGACGCTGATATTTCCGCTGACCTCCGGATGAACCACCATGCTGTAGCGCGTGCCGCTGACGATCGCGAGAAACACTTGCTGGGCCGGCGCGGTCGATACCGCCAGATCGAAGCGTGGCTCGGCAACCGGCGGCGGTCTGATGGGCTGGCCTTGCAGAGGCGGCAGCAATGCGCGATCGACGGCCTCCGGCCGCGTTGCCTTGGGAGTTGGCCGAGTCGCCAGTTTCATCTCTTCGTTAATGCGATCATAGGTCGTGCCGGACGGGATGGGTGCGGTCACGCACCCCGCCAGCAGCAGCAACAACAATGAAACATAGAATTTTGTCATCTCGGTCCTGCGCTTTCCTTGATTTTCAGCGCGTCATCGCTAATGGATAGGAGCGATGCCTTGCTATTCCTGAGCTCGTGTTGCACCAGATGCTTCTCCGCCGTCGGCGTAAGCTGCAGCGTTATTTCGCCTGCGCGACCGCTGAGCACCGCGTAGTTCTCGGCGAGGTGGGTAAGGCGCGCCTCACCCACCATCCCGCCTAAATGAACCACTTGCCCGCTGATGATGGCGGCGGGCGGGCGCCCCTTGCCCAGTATGATCGACTGCAGCACCAAGGCTGGGCTCGTGCCCTCCGTTGGGGCGCTCGTCGCGCCCATCTCCGCCGGCCGCGTCGGATCGGGGAGCACCTCAACGCCCGCAGCGCTCGAGGCGAGCGGCAGCCACAGTGCCAGAATCCACACAGCATTCAGTTTTTTCATACGATTAACCACATTTTTTCCAGGCTTAGGGTATACAGCGTGACGGTCAGAACGGCTACCGGATAAGTCTCGGCGCTAAGCCTGAGTTCTCCCCAATAGACGCGGCGGGGTAGTTGCTCGAGTTCACCGAGATAGGCGAGCATGTCTGCGTACGTGCCCTGCACGGTGATCTCGACGCCGTGGCGATACAACCACGCCTCGCGGGACTCTTTGCCGGCTACTACCGCCGTCTTGTCCGTCTTCTGCACATCTTTCTCCACCGTCGTCGCGAGGATGTCGTTTATCGACGTCATCGGTAAAGTGCGCAGCGACTTTAACTGCAGGCGGTTGTTGTGGTGAAGCAGATCCTCCAGTACGTGGGCCATTTCCTGCGGTGCTACCAACGCTTGCTCTAGTTGCTTGAACTGATCGTTCACAGCGCCCAATTGCTTGCGTGCGTCATTAAGCTGCGTGCGGGTGAGCGCATCGGGATCCTGACGCTTCTTGTTGAGGGCTTGGATTTGCTCTTGCAATGCCCGGGCATCGGTTTGCTGCTGGATGATCTGCTGCTGTAGTCGTGCGCGCTGCGCTAGGCGCGGCTGCACGACCAGTGCATACCCAATGAGCAGTAGGGCGCCGATGCCCCCTACCACCATCAGGCCTCGTTCGCGTTGCCCCAGGCGGGAGAAACGCGTGCTCCACTGTTGCCATCGTTGCTTCATCGTTTGTCCTCGCCGGGACCGCCGGGAGCGGCAATGCCTTCAGCGCTCGCCAATGCAAACTCGACGTAAGTCATCGGTTGCGGCACGGCCGGAGTAGCCGCCGCAGTGGTCAGGGCAGGCGTGCCAGCCGAAGGCTTTGCGGCTTCTACCGGACGCTGGATTTCCAGGGCACGAAATGAGCGCCCCTGCAGCGCGGGCTCATGATTCAAGCGTAGAAGATACGTGGGTACCAGTTCTGGATCGAGCGCACGGCCGCGGATGGCCATGTCGCGATGATTCAATGTCACACCGGTGAGCCACAGGCCCGTTAGGGACTGTCGCGCAAAGGCCTCCAGTGTGGGAGAGTAACCAGTGGTGCTGCCAAGGCCGCCGCCGTTGAGCAGTTGTAGAGCGCTGCGGCGCTGCTCGAGCGCGCCCTGCGCGGCAGATAAGTCGCTCAGCAACCGCCCATCGGGCCGTGCCGCTGCCATTTGTCTCGCCGATTCCTGCACTGCCGTCTGCTGCGATTGTGACTGTTCATCTCCGAGGCGGACCTGCCGACCCAACTCGCCCAATTGCCAGCTCAGCACGCTCGCGCTCACCGCGATCGTGAGCACGACAACGGTCACGCCAACCGCAGCGACCTTCGCGGAAAGCCAATCACGGCGAATGCGAAAGGCACTATCGTAGAGGTTGATGTTCTGACTCATTTGACGCATCTCGGCTATGGCGCAGCCTGTTCGCGCAAGGCAATGCCGACTGCCGAGAGATACTGCCACTGCTCCGCGGCGGCTCTAAACTTGCCTGCTTGCGTGGTGTCGAGCACCGTACCGAGATCGCCCTCCTCTACCGGCAAATAGAGGTTTTGCTTGAGATAATCCAGCAGCCCGGTGGCTCCCGGGGGAGAACAAACCAGCAGGCGTTGCAATGAGATGTGGCTGAACTGACGGTCGAAATTATCCAGCGAGCGCTGCAATTCCAGCCCGACCCGCTCGAAGAGCTGAATGCGACGCTCCTCGTCGGCCTCGGCTAGCGCTTGCGCGGCGATGTCGATACGGCGCAACGCGAACAGCTCGCCGTTGCGAGTGAACGTCAGCAGACCGCCACGTTCATAAAACGCGAGCAGCGCGAGACCGCGACCCGGCTGCTCGAAGAGTGCGGCAACATTTCGCTGCGCCATCTCCGAGACATCGATGACTTCAAGGGGAATACCCGCCTGCTGAAACGCCTGCACCTGGTCGCCAACCACATGGCTACGTGCGCCTACGGCGAACATCAAATGCGGACGTCCCATTGGCGCACCCTCGAGGGGGATATCGAGCACATCGACGACCGCCTGCTCTACCGGGAACTCAAGCAATTCCTTGATACGCCAACGCATCGCGGCCTTCAATTCGCCGGGCTGTACTTGGGGCGCTTCGATTTGAAGGAACTGGTAGGCACTCGAATCAATGAGCGTGGTGCAGCGGTAGCGCTGCAGACCCAAGGAGCGGCGCAGCCGGGTAAGTGCCTCGACGTCGCTCCCCTCCTTGCGAAAACTGTCAAACGAAGCGAGACGCGGCTTACGGCCAGCTTCGCGCACGACGTGCACGACGTCGATGCGCTGTGGCTGGATGGCAATGGCCATCCAGCCGGGTTCCTTTCGCTTGGTCAATGACAAAAACATGTTTTGGGCCTGTTCCTTACAGCGTGAGCGACACTGACGCTACTCTACCTGCGCTAAAAGTCAGCTGAATTGTAGATTAGGCAGGTTTTTCTTATGTTTATCAAGGTCTTTTCTCATAAACCTCAATAATTTTCTAGAATGTAGGGTTAGGGGTGGGTCGGGGCGCTACTAAAATTGGCCTCAGACGGGATTTCTACGCCCCGCGAGTGTTGCGGCATCCAAGGTTGCCAACAGTGAAGATTGGCTAGTTCCGATGGCTATTGGGGATGGGCTTTGTAACGCGTATCGGGCATCTCCGTACTCAACCCGCGGTTGGCGCCGCAACCGTTAATACATCTCCCGGTGGTAAATCACGGGCCCGCCTTTGTAGATGCCGAAGCCGGCACGAGCAGTGGTACTGGGCAAATAGGTGGGTGCGTTAATCGTTAGGTCCGCGCTGCCACTGTTGCCTGCGCCCGGGGCATTGAGCCTGAAACCACCCACACCGCTCGTGATGGAAACTGAGGCAGGCGGCGTTGTAACGGCCACAAGCGGCTTACAGTTATTGGGTAGCGCGGCACCGCTGCTCAAATTTGTCTGGCAGTTGGTGAACCCCACGCTACTTGCCGTAAAGGTGGTGACGATATCGGTAAGACTTGTTACGTAGCCAGTTCCGCTCCAGTATTGGACTGTGATGCCTATAGGCAGCATCAATAGCTCAGAGCCATAGGCGTTTGCGATCTGGATTCTTCCGCTGACGATTTTGATTCCCCCCTCGATTGAGGAACCACCGCGCAATGAAGTGACGTTGTCCGTATCGACTGCGCGCAGATAGATGTCCGTTGGCCCTGGCGGCGATGTTGCGCTGGGGAAAGCATTCGGCAGCGCGTAGGTTGGGGCGCCCGGCGTCCCCGCCGCTGTGGAGCCACTCGTGAATGCGCTAGTGGGGATAGCGTTGCTGGCGAGTGTGCCGCCGCTCGGGTTTTGGGTTACCGCACTGCCCAGAGCATTCCATGCCGTCAGCGTGACGGCCTTGGAAAACCCCAATCCGCCGTCGTAGTTAGCGGTCAATGCACCCGCTACATTGCGCGCAATCACATTCGTCATGAAAGGCTCGGCGGAGTAGACAAAACCATTGAACAGCAGCGGGCACGTGAGCCCCGTAGGACAGGGCATGCCACCCGTCACGACGGTATCGAAGTGATCGGGAATGAACCGCCCCACTACCCCGTTTCGCAGCGGCGTGGCGCTATTGTTGAACACGAGCGCGGTCAAGTTGATTCCGCTATTGAGAAAGTTGGTTGCCACCCCGCTCAGGGTAAAGCTGCCAACTTCGCTGTAACTCAGGTTGTTCGGCGTCGCGATACCGTTGGCGAAGCAGTTCGGGCTCCCGGCAGGACAAGCGCCGCCCTGCCCGCCATTGCTGAATATTCCCACCGTGCCGCTGCCCACGGGAGCGTCGAGAGCGGTGGCCGGGGTAAATGGAATCCCCGCGGAGAGCGTGGTCAGCCAGCGATAGGACGGGGTGGGTCCGGCGGCGGTAATAAGCGCGAGAGTCGCCGCAGCATCGGGTATGCCATCGCCGCCGGCGACATTGGTATCGGCCGCGCTGTTCCACAAATAGGCGCCGACGCTCGCCTGAAAACTGCTAACCGCTACGGCAAATACCGTACCCGCGGGGCCGCCATTGGAGGGGTTATTGACCGCACCCTGCTTGACGGCGCTGATCACCAGCGCAAAAGGCCGCGTGGTGATGGCACCCGAGCTTCCATTGATATCCACGCCGGTCGCAAAGGTACGGCTATCGTCGCGCAAGTTGAGCACATACTTGCCGACGTCGGCGGTGCCGAGATTGAAGCTTGCGGAGCCGGCCGCAAAAGTCAGCGCCAGATTATTGGCCGCAGGAACGGCGTTGGGTAAGCTCAATGCGCCGATGGTGGCTGCCGCCCCGCCTGGGTCGCTCACATCGCGGGTGAGCCATGTTTTGGTGTTTTTAACGCCTGTGTAAAAGGGCGATATGGCGCAGACCCCGGTGGTGGTGTCTTTGCGCCACATCGCTGCGGTCATTGCCTGCGGACGTCCTGCCACCTGCACTGCGTCGTTGGTGATCACGAACGCGTTGTCCATGAAAGTGATCGCGGTGGAAGTCGAGCTGGTGATCGGCAGGGCACTATCCACGACCGTGACCGTCAAATTGCTGTCGGCATGATGATTGGTAAGCGCGAGCGTCGCGACTCCGTTGTCCAGGCTCACATACTGATAACTGGCCGCCCCACTGTCTGCCACCGCCTGGGTCAGCGTACCTCCGGCAGTCACCTTGGACCAGCTGCCGTGTGCGGTTGACGTGGTGATATTGATCGTGCCTGTGTAGTTCGTTACCGTGGCGTTGGTGGTATTTTGCGCGGTGATGGTTATATTCTTGGCCGTGCAGGTGCTGCCACTACTCCCACCCGTGCCGATCGCAAAGTGATTGACGGGACACGCCGGGACGCCTGCTGTTCCCGAGCCCGGTATCTGTGCGCTGGTGAGCGTACCGACACAGCTCCCGGTTCCCCCTGGGGTCGAGCCATAGGCTCCAAAGGGCGCCGAGTTGTTGAAGGTAACCCCGTTGGCGCCTCCACCGCTATTGCAGCTCGCCGGCGCAGCCGTGGTGACGGCGAACCCACCACCACCGCCGCCGCCCGGTCCGTGAGGTGTCACGCCGCCTCCACCCGTCAGAAGGTTGGAACCGCCAATGCCACCATTGACGTTGATCGTCACGCCGCCCATGCCCGACCCGGCATTAATCAATACCGCGCCGCCGCCGCCGCCGCCGCCGCTGCCATCGTTCTGGACCGTGTTGTCGCCGTTGCTGCCATTGGCATTGAACGTGGCGGCGCCCGTTATGCTGCCGGCACGGATCATAATAATGCCTCCGCCGGCTGCGCCGCTATCAGACAAACTCGAAGGAAGGGCTCCCGTGCCGTTGTTGGCGGTCCCGGCGCCGCCGCCGCCGCCCAGGGTGAGCCGCGTGGACCCAAGCCCGGTCACCGCGCTGCCGCCAAACCCTCCGGTGCTGCCGCCGGGATTCGAGGCCGAAGCAAGTGCAGCAATGCCACACCCGTAGTACGGGGCGGTGTTAACAAACGCTGGACACCAGCCGATACCCCCGATGCCGCCGCCACCGCCGTTGGCCCCGCCGCCACCGCCCGAGTTCTCATCGTTGCCTGCAGGATTGATATCCGTGCCGCCACCGCCGGCATTGCCCGGTGCGCCGCGCGCAAAGCTGCCGTTGGGATAACCCTCGAACCCGGTAGTGACCAAGGTGCTGGGCGCGGCAAACACATAGTAGGGTGTGCCGGCGATGCCCTCACCTTTGGAGCCGTTGGCAAGATTCGTTGACAGCGTCCGGTAGTCCGAGTTGGCTCCCGAGCCGCCGTTCGTCGAGCGCCCTGCGCCGCCACGGAAGCCCATGCCATCGACCGTCACCGTGGCAGAATTGAGGGTCAGCACCCCGCCCACATCAAACGCGAGCACCCCGCCGGTGCCACCGTTCCACGCCTGGGCAGTGATTAAGCCGAGGCTGTAGCTCGCAAACACTGGCACGCGGATAACTTGAAACGTGCGCTGCTGCCCGCCGGCTCCCGTAGGGGCCGCGTAGTTGTAGGCGTTGACCGTGCCGCACGAGAGCGTCAGGGTGCCTCCCGCAAAACTGGCCGCCACCGCATATTCATATAGACCCGAACTACGGACCGTCGCGCCGCTGCCCGGGTCACCGACAACGCCATCGCCGTAGGTCGCGGTGTTAGTCGCATCAATGCTGGCATCCTGCATCTGCATGATGAGCAACAAATCGCCTGCGGCAATGGGCGTGGCCGCCCCCGTTGCCGTGCCGAGGGCGATGGAGGTTGCCCCCACTGCCAGGCTGGCCGTTCCCGGGTAGTAGGTGTTAATCACGACGGGAACAGGAACCGTGTAGTCCACAGCAATTTGGATATCATCGACGCTAATTGTCCGGGACCCGCCACTAGCGCCCGACTTGACTGCGGCGAATGCTGCACCGAAATTGGCATTGTTGATGTCTGCGGGGGTCCATGTCGTTCCCCAAAGATCGGCAGCGTTGCCGTGGGCCTCGACGACGTCGGCATTAGTATAGGTGGTCCCCGTGGAACGATCGGTCGTGCCAATGACTCCTGCTTTGACGGTCCGCACGGCGGCATCGTTTGTGCCGGTAGGAGCACCAGAAGAACTGCGGGTGACGCTGACCGTGATTCCGTTGATCGTCGCTCCGGCAGGAATGGTGAAGCCATAACCCACGCAGAGCAGATAATTAGTGACTATGCCGTTATTCACCTTCGCGGTCGCATAGTTACCATCAGTGGAAACAGCGTTACCCGGATTTGTCCACGCGACCGTACCGATACCAGTAACACTGGTACAAGTGGCGGGATCTAACGTCTGCGTCAGTGCGCTTGCCGCACTGCTCCAGATAATTGCAACGCCCAGTGCGAGCAACCCGCCAATCCATCGCACCGTCCTGTTCATGGCTTGGCCCCGACCCTTCTGCTCAAGACATGCGTTCGCAGCTCCGACCGACAGCGGGTGCGGGCTGCGCTAATTTGCTGCACGAATCGATAATATTCGCAAGTTCTCCGCACTTGGTTCCCTGTTATCAAGAGCCTATTGGCTCACCACGGTCTGCAACTGGCGTTCAACATAGTTCAGAGCGCCCAAGGTTCCTTGTGTTGCCGTCGATGTAATCTGGTAGACCACGACGGCGGTGCCCCCCTCATCGAGTGATCCTGCAGCTGGAGACCGCACGCACTGCACCTGCACGGCAAAGCCGGCCGCCGAGCCTGCAAGCGCAGGTAATGCGCTGGAAGCCGTGCAACTGCCGGCCTGCAAAGCCTGGTAGACACCCCATTCGGTACCGGCGCGCGCCGCGAAATAAGCGCGCGAGCCCTGTAGATCGCGGGTCACGCCCATCTGCTGGGTACTCGACAGGGAAACAATGATCGCGCCAAGCAGGGCCAAAATAACGATGAGGAACATCGCGGTAATAATCGCGAACCCACGTTGCGGGTTCACGGTGAATTGTCCACGTGCACTTGGTGCAGCAGGGTCACGCTCTCACCGCCGCTGGTGAGGGTCAGCCGCATCGTCAGCAGACCATTGCGTTGCGAGGCTGCAGCGGTATAGCTGAATGAGCATGCGCTGACGTTGCTCGTCAGCAATGCGCTGCTGGGCGCGGAGGCAAGGGGTGCCGCAGCGGCATTGACGGGTTGCGATGCCTGGATCGAATAGCCGCCATAGCGACTCAGCGAGCCTCCGCCTCCGGCCACCGGCGCGCACACATAGGTCACGGGCGTATTCACTACGTGAAAGCGGCTGCTCGGCGACGCGTAGGGAAACTGGCTCCCCCCCACGGTGTAGCCAATGTTGGTGACTGCTGCGCCGAACGTAGTAATCGCACGGCGGTCGCTGCCGGCGTAAGCGTCGGCACCTGGCAGGCCGAGGTTGTAGATGATCAGTTGATCGCCTGCAGCCAGTGTCACGGACGGTCCGAATACATCGAAGCTTGCATCGCTCGCGGAGCCAAAATCGAGAAAATCTCCCGTTCCGGTCGAACTCAGGGCGGCACGGTACCGGCCGGCGGTGCTGAGCGGGAGGAATTCCAAGTAGGTACCCGGCGTCGCATTCAGCCGGATGCTATTGGGTAGCGACCGCTGCACGTCGCGTGCAATACGGCGCAGCGCGGTGTCGGCCGCGTCGGTCAGCTCGGCGCGGCGGGCCGTAGCGACATAAGCGTCGATCGGCTGGCGGATAAACACGGCCACCATGGCGGCGACGATGCCAGTGATGACGATCACCATCACCATTTCGATCAACGTGAAGCCCAGGGCTTTGCAAGTGGTGGGTCGCCGGGTCATTTTCATATCAACCCGTCGCGTTGGGTGCGTAGCGGAAGCGGTAACCGGTGAGCGTAATGCTCTCGTTACCGCGAGTTACCAGTACATCGACCCGTAGCACCGCGTCGTTGGCCAAGCTGAATACCGCGCCAGCCCGGGTAATGGTGACACTGGCCAAGTACGCCCCCAACCCAGGAATCGGCGTGGTCCCGTCGTCGAGGCTATAAATGCCGGCGTTCATGGTATAGCCGTTGTAGTCGGCGACGTTATTAAAGGGAGCGGTACCAGAGAAACGGCTTTCCGTCACTGGCTTCGGCCCCAGTGCCCCCCCGCCATTGTCTTCGGAGGCGGCTGCCCCACCCGTGCAGGAGGCGGTTGAAACGGGCGGAGGAATGAGATAGTTGGTAGCGTCCTGTGGGTCGCAATAGGTAAGGGGCTGCAGCAATACTTCCGTTAGCAGCGACTCCGCGATAGCGACTGCCTGCTTGCGCACCAGTGGGTCGGCGCTGCCGCGTACCGATTGGTTATAAACCACCAGCACTCCGGTGACCGCAATGCTGACAATGACGATAAAAATCACCAGTTCGATGAGGCTCAAGCCTCGCTCGCTCGCTAAGGGCAACGAAGCGACCTGCAGCCGCCGCCTAGTGGACGTAACCGGTTTCCGGTTCGATGGTGATAGATGGGACATAGCCGTTTACCGTAAGCGTGATCGCTGCTGCCGTGGGAACGAAGGCCGGGGTCAGCGGTCTGCCCACGGCATCGAAAATCAAGCTCGTTCCGGAGACCACCGTGGCTCCCCCGGGGAACACATTGCTCGGGTCGTTGTAGGGTTTATTGTTACCCGGATTCATCAATAGGTTGCCGGCGGCGCAATTCTGATTACTGCCAAAAATCGAGGCATAAGTGACTGCGAGGCCGGTACCTGAAACGACCACGCAGACGTTACGGCGCATCGCTACTGCTGATTTCTGTGAATAACGCAGCGAGGCGCCAAGAAAATCCTTGGCGCCTCGCGCGGCAAAGCCACTCTTGTCGAACAGGCGGGGAAGGACTGCCACCGCCAAAATGCTAACGATCACCAAAACGATCACCAGCTCGACCAGCGTAACGCCCCGGTCCGCGTGCCCGGCCATGGGTCTTGCGAGCCCTCGGCTATGCCGCAACTGGCTATTATCTGGCGCAGACGACGGTCGCGTTCGCCAGCGTTGCACCAGCGTTCGGCTGCACGGTGCATGTAACCGAACTATTGTTAGCAACAAGTGTGCAATCCCCCGCGCCGGCGATCTGGAATTGCTGGTCGTTTGCCGGGACCCCTGCTTGTAATGTGACGCCGGTTACGAAGGGTGACAACAATGCAGAAGTACAGACATTGGCCACATTTAGCGTAGTTGCTCCCGCGTTTCCGGCGGACTTTGCACCGTAATTAATGGCAGTGCCCGAAGCAATTGCGCCAGCCACGCCTGCGGCCGCTGCGCTGCGCGCGTTGCCCGACAGATCAACGAACTTCGGAATCGCCACCGCCGCCAGAATGCCGAGTATGACAATAACCACGACGAGTTCGATTAAAGTAAAACCTTGCGCTTGCTTGTTCATTTGAATCCCTCTATGAAAAATTAAGTGAAAGTAAAAAGGCAGTACTCATTTACAGCCAGTGGCATTGACCGCCGAAACCAAGGCAGCTGTGTTCGGTGCGGTTGCCTCTGTATAGGTAAAGCTGCAGGACGCAGGAGTCGTTGCGCTGGCGATATCAATTTCTGTAACGCTAGCACTCGGTGCCGCCACGGTGTATCCCTCGGCAGTCAGGTCTGCTACCGTGGGGTTAAACACGGAAGTCAAGCCGGCGGCGTTTATGATGCCTGGAGTTCCGGAAGCGGGTGAACCGTTGGTTGTTGCGACGACGCCGCTCTCCGTGCATACCGTGCCGGCACCTGATGCATTGTTGTTGGCTGTGCCGCCACCACCGGGGCAAGCCGCGAGATCGGGGACACCGGCCCGTACCAGAATCGTTCCGTGCACCAGTGCCACGGCCGAGGCGACCGCGCCTCGTGCCCCATTGAGCTTTGCGATGCGCGCGTCACCCTGCAGGCCAATAAATCGCGGCAGCGCCACAGCAGCCAGTATGCCGAGAATGGTGATTACCACTACCAGTTCGATAAGTGTGAAACCCTTGGTTTTCTTCATGTTTACCCTCGTTATACAAGCTGTTGCCGAATTACGGCGTCTGCACGTCAAACTTTAGTGCTGTTTCGAATCATGCCCTAGGATTTCCTTCATCCAATCATCAAGCTGAAGCGGAAAACTCGACTACTTCTCAAGATCATGCCCCTAATCCAACCAGGGCGCGGTGACCTGCGTCACCTCATCGGCGCGCCGAACCAGGAAACCTGCTCAGTCGCAACCAGATTAATCCCACGCACCATTCCAGTTGATGTGCCGCCCTGCACCCGCCAACGGAGCGCAGGTCTGCCGCCGGAAGAGGGATCCAGTGCGCTGTCAAGGCGCGGCGAGTACACCAGCTCGCGTCGGTCACCGTCGAAGTACCACGTTCCTTGCTTCATGTCGCTTGCCTTGACCCCCTTGAACTCACCCAAATACCCCGGTGGCGGCTGCATCCAACCGGCTGGGTTGGCACCTACGAGCTTGGGAATCTCCGCTTCCTGTCCCGAAATAATGTAATGCGCCATTCGCAGGCGCAGTGCTGAGCGAAAGTTCATGATCGTCATCTGCACGGCAGTTCGTTCCCCCATCTCCTCAGCGCGCAGAAGGCCAATGAGCAAAAAGGCTGCGAAACTTGCAATCACGCCGATGGCCAACGCCAATTCAAGCGCAGTAATGCCGAATTGGCGACCGAATGCTTGCGTATTTGCCCGGCGCACCAATTCACCGTTTTATCGCTGCCTTACCAAGATCCCAAATCGGGAGGAATACACCCAGGGCGAGAATCAACACGAGGACGCCCAGAAAGACGATCAAGATCGGTTCGATCTGCGCCGTCAGGGTTTTCAATTCGTATTCGACATCTCGCTGATAAAGCTCGGCGACCTCGCTCAGCATATCGTCGAGCGAACCCGACTCCTCGCCCACAGCAATCATCTGCAACACCACCGGGGTGAAGATCCCGCTCGCCATCGAGGTGTGGAGCATGCTGTCGCCGCGCTCGATGCCATCGCGCATCTTGTCCACGGCGCGGGCGATGAAGGTGTTGTCCACGGTTGTCGCGATCACGGCCATGCCCTGAACGATCGGCACGCCGCTCTTCATGGCCAGGGCGAAGCTGCGGGCGAAGCGCGCCAGGGTAGCTTTGCGGGCGATCTTGCCGGCAATCGGCAGGCGCAGTTTGGTCCGATCCCAGATGTAGCGCCCGGGTTCCGTGCTGGTCCAGGAGCGGAAGGCGAATACAGCGCCAATCAGCCCCACGAGCAGGTAAGGCCAGCTGGCGAGCATGAAATTGGAGAAGCCGATCAGCACCTGCGTTATAAACGGCAGCTGGGCGCCGAAGCCCTCGTAGACCTTGGCGAAGGCCGGAATGACGAACAGGTTGATCACCAGGATCGCGACCGCCATGGCCACAACCACGAAGGTCGGATAACGCAGCGCGGCGCGCACCTGATCGCGCATGAGCTTTTCGAACTCGAGGTGGTAGAACAGGCGCAGAAAGACTTCGTCCAGCCGACCCGTCAGTTCGCCGACCCGCACCATGGCAACGTAAAACGGCGAAAAGACGCCGCGCTGGCGGGCGAGCGAGGTGGAGAGTTCATTACCGCTCTCCAAACTCTCGCGAATGCGCCGAACGACTTTGCTCATGCCTTTGGCGGCCGATTCCTGCAGTCCCGAAAGCGCGCGGGTGATGGGCACGCCCGCCTTGAGCAGCGCGTGCAACTGGCGACTGAACAGCAGCAGATCGGTATGGACGATCGTCTCGCCCTTGAACCATGATGAAAATGCGCTCGCCTCGCCACCCGGCGGAGGAGTCGTGGCAGCGATCTCCAATGGCGTGGCACCGCTCCCGGCAAGCTGATCGGCGACTGCGACGGCACTTGCGCCGTCGAGGACGCCCTGGATCAGATTTCCGCCGGCGTCGCGCGCTTTGTAACTGAAGTAGGGCATGGTCGTCGCTAGTCCGCGAGTTGCGCGGAAATGCGCATCGCCTCGTCGATGCTGGTGCGCCCGGTGAGCGCCAGGCGGACGGCATCATGCGTCAAGGTCGCGTTGCCGATCTGCTGGCGCGCCATGCGTACAAACTCGGCCGGCTTCTCGTGATTCGCCGCTTCGACCAGGGTATGCGTCATCTCCAGCATCTCGTACACTCCCGTACGCCCGACATAGCCCGTGCCATTGCACTGTGAGCAGCCAATTCCCTTGGCGAAGCCACCACCGGTAGGGCGCTCGTCCATCTCGGTGCGCAGCCATTCCTGCTCTTGTGCGGTCGGCCTATGCGGTTTCGCGCAGTTCTCGCACACCACGCGCAGCAAGCGCTGGGCGAGCACCAGATTCAGCGACATCGCGACCATGTAGGGCGGCACGCCCATATCGAGCAGGCGGATCGGCGTACTTGCAGCGTCATTGGTATGCAGCGTCGATAAGACCATGTGCCCGGTCATCGCGGCACGCAGGCCGATCTCGGCAGTGGCACGATCGCGCATCTCACCCACGAGAATGACATCGGGGTCCTGGCGCAACGCGGAACGCAGCACCCGCTCGAAAGTGAGGTCGATCTTTTCGTGCACCTGCACCTGGTTGATGCCGGGCAGGCGATATTCGACCGGGTCCTCCACGGTGATGATCTTACGTTCCGGTGTATTGATTTCCGACAGTGCCGCATACAAGGATGTGGTCTTGCCGCTGCCCGTTGGGCCGGTGACCAGCACCATGCCGCTCGGCCGGCCAACGGCGTGCCGCACCCGATCGAGAATGTGCGACGGCATGCCGAGCCGCTCCAGTCCGAGCAAGCCGCTGTCCTGATTGAGCAGACGCATCACCACCGATTCGCCGTATTGGGTTGGCATGGAAGAGATGCGCACGTCGACGGCGTTGCCGCGCACGCTGATGTGAAAGCGCCCGTCTTGCGGCAAGCGCTTTTCCGAAATATCCAGCCCTGATACGAGCTTTAGGCGCAGCACGAGTGCCGGTGCGATCTTCGAATCCGTCTCGGTCTGCAAATGCAGCATTCCATCGATGCGAAATCGAATTTGCAGCTTGCGCTCTTGCGGTTCGATATGGATATCGGAGGCACGTACCTGAATGGCGTCTTCGAACAAGCTCTGCAGCAACTTCACGACCGGCGCATCCTCGACCGCCGCCGCAACACCCAGCAACGCACCGAAATCCGCTTCGGTTTGCGCCAATTCCGCGGTAAGCTCTTGCGAAAGCTGAGTGATCTCGCCGGTGCGCCGATAGACACGGTCGACCGTCATCAGCAACTGCGATTCTGTGATGACTGCGAGCTGCAACTCGCGTTTTAGAATCCGGCCAATCTCGTCGTAGGCGAACAGGTCGGTCGGGTCGACCATGCCCACGCGCAACGCGCCCTGCACTTCTTCCAGCACCAAGGCTCGAAAGCGGCGTGCCTGCGCTTCGGACAGCAACTGCACCAAACCGAGATTGACGTTGTATTGCTTGAGGTTGATGTAGGGGACCTGCAGTTGCCGCGCCAACGCCCCGGAGATTTGCTCTTCGGTGACGAAGCCGTTCTCGACGAAGATGCGCCCAAGCTTGCGCCCGCTGCCTTTTTGCTGGTCGAGCGCCGCCTTCAGTTGCTCTTCACTGATCAACTGTTGTTGGAGCAGTAGCTCACCAAGGCGAATTTTTTCCGGACGCGCCATTCAGTTACTCGTTAAAACACATTATATTTCAATGCATTATTAGCTGTTTTTAAAGAACTTTGCAAGGAATTTACGCAACGATACCATTTCTGTGCGGACTCTGTCCTCGTTGAGGAAAGCCCCTGGCGACACCAGCACCGCCTTCTGACGGCTCCTTCGCCCGCTTAACCATCTGGATTTAAACGAATAAACAGGGCGCGTTAATTTAATGGCGGAGCATCGAAAGCGTTATACGCGGAGAAGGGCGAGGATTCAGCCGATCCGACCTGCAGCTTTTTATGCCAGCTGACTTTGAGGAGGATGGGCCAAGCCTCACCGAGCGACCTTCGACCTCTGCACGACTGCGGGTGCGATGCGCCACGCCGGGGCGGGTCGGATGGCGCCTGCTCGTTCGACTCGTAGGCGGTCGCTCCTGCGCCGGCACCCCCGGCGCGGACCAGGTCAAAGGAGCGCTGCAAGCAACAATAAGACCCCGCAGGCGTCATCGCAGGCCATAGCGTTTCCCGTCGATGCGGAAAGCGCGCACTCGGTCGTCACAAGTGGTGGACCTGAACACCAACAAAATCTATCGCCAGCTGCATCGCGAGAAGCGCTGGAGGTCGCCCAAGCAATTGGCAGGCTACAACGGTTGTTGATCAGCAAAAAGCGTGAACCGCCCCGGAATAGGCGGGTAAACCGGCCTCTAAAGTCAGGTCTGGTTCGGCCGATAACTGGGTACATTGGTGTCTTATGAGAAGCAGTTGACTCTTTCGTCTCTCGGTAACGGTTCCAACCTGGAGGTCAACAGGCACTCGGCAACCAGATCAGGCTGTAACCCCAGGTCGACGAATAACAAGGACCCATGGCAAATGTTTGGATCGACAGTGCAGCCCATACCTATGCCACGGTCGGGATGGAGACCGGCGCCGTATCGGCAAGCCCGAATACCCGGATTGTTATGCTGTTCGACGGCGCAATCGTCTCTGTCACCTCACGCTGCGGTACCTGGCAACTGGCAATGTAGCAGCCAAGGGGCGGGCGATTTCCAAAGCGATCCCAATTGTCAATGCGGGCCTACGGGCGAGTGCGGACAAAGCCGCAGGTGGCGAGATCGCCGCAGTCTGGATTCGTTGTACGGATATGTGAGTAACGGGTTGCTTCACGCCAACCTGAAAAAACGATCGAGTAATGCTTGAAGAGGTGCAACTGCTGCTCCAGGATTTGCGCGGCGCCTGGAATTCCATCGGAACAAAGACGGGGCAGTACTGGAGCAACGGTGAGGTCTAGACCACCTGCTCAAAGGGTCCCAGGGTACTTGTTCGTGGCGAAAGCGTTCGGGTTAGAGAAAGCTAAGTGCGATGAATGAAGAAGAAAAGGTCGTGGCATTGGAACCTTCACGTGCCGGCCAGGTTGAAATCCTCAGAAATTGCGCACCGCCACCAGCACTGTCCGGTGCGGCGCGAGAGAACAAGCTTAAAATGATCCGCCGGATATTGATCCGCCGGATATTGGCCGAAGAGCGGGAATTTCGCACCATCTCTCAGCATCAAATGGCGGACCTGTCTGCCATGATAGCCAGCCTTGGCGTTGAACGCGGGCTTTCCCAAGCGTATGGAGCGAATCAGTCAGGCTGATACCTATGGCAACGCGGATTTTATCTACTAGCAATCGACCTCTGGCTTCCGCCATGCACGCTGCCGTTCAGGGTGGTTGCTCGCGCGAATTGTCAAGGAGAAGGAGCCCATGACCCAAGACGCTGATCGCGAGAACCGAATCATCGCCTGTTACGAAATGATTTCCCGTGCCACCGGCAGAATGCTTGTGGCGGCACGCGAGAACGACTGGAACAACGTGGTAGCCGCGGAAAACGAATGTTCATTGGTGATCGATGAGCTCAAGAAACTTGGCGACCTCGTGCCAAGCGACTTGCTATTGCGTCAGCGGAAAGCAGCAATCGTCCGCAAAGTCCTCGCTGATGACGCGGAGATCCGCAATCTGACGCAACCGTGGCTGCGTAAGCTGGACGGCTATCTGCAGAGTGTCGGCAACAAAAAGCTCGGCCACATCTCGGAAAGTAGCTCTGCTTGTGGCGAATAGAGAAGTACCTTTCGATATCGACAGCGAGAAAACTCATCACCGATTCGCGATCTGCTCTATAGCAGCATGCCAGGAGATCGGATGGAACGCGGCATACGCTGGCTGCAACCAGCCGGCAGAGATACGGGCCAGAGGAGGTGCCGATCGAGGTGCTGGTTCCTGCTTTCGTGACCAGCGAACTGAAGGCAGCGTTCCCAATCGGCTCCATCGCATTCATCGCATTCATCCCGTTCATCATGGTTGATAGGGTAGTGCCCAGCGTTCTGATGTCGATGGGCATGACGACGCTGTCGCCTGTACTCGTCTCTCCACCCTTCAAGCCAATGCTGTTTGTTTTGGTCGACGGGTGGCCTCTGCTGATCGGCTCCTTAGCCTAGTGCAGACTTCGCCGCACCATGCTTCATAAAGGCGTTATGACCATCGGCCTGCAAGCGCTGGAACTTACGCTGGCTCGTGTCTGCCGGACTGCTTGTTACCCCGCTGCTAGCGGCATTAGTGGTCAGCATTTTCCAGCCGCGATGCAGATCGACGCCAGGAGCGGCCGTTTGCCGCATCGCCGCTCTATTCAGTACGGCACCCCTGCTGCAGGATCGTAGCAGTCCGCAGCCGGTTAATAATAGGATGGCGCTCGCCGCCATGATTGCGGGACTCATCGCGCGCCCGGTTAAGCTGCCCACCGATAGGGCGATATTTTCCGTGGAGGGCAATACTGCTGATGCTGCATCAACTCATCATTGGCGCCAGTCCGGGTCCCACGATGCAACTGGTATTTGCTGGCGTTGTGTTGTCCGGGAGATCTTATCGGCCATCGGCCTAACTGATGGGATTTGGTTTCTTCCTGTTCTTCGATCCGCAGCAGTATGTCGCTTCAACCTATAGGACAATGTGAGTGCACGGCGATCGGGCCACAGGTCAACGCCCGCGATAGTTCTCAAACTCACTCAGAACCCCTGCGCATCGGTCCAGATGAAAGCGCGATTACGCCCTGCTCCCTTTGCGAGTTGTAGTGCCTGGCCCGCCTGCGCCATCAAGACACTAATGTTCTTCGCTTCCGTGCCGAGTGTGGCTACTCCAAGGCTAATGGTCAGATCGACGCTTAGTTCGCCGACAACAATGGGTGAGGCCACGACAAGATTGCGCAGGCGCTCCGCACATTTGAAGGCATCGAGCGAATTGGTATCGGGGCAAATAACCAAAATCTGGTCTCCACCAAGGCGGGCGACCGCATCTTGAAGGCGCGCGCCCTGGCGTAGACGCTGCGCCAAGCCACGCAATACTGCATCGCCTGCTTCGCGGCCAAATGTCTCATTAATGCGTTTGAAATTGTCAGCACCAATAAGAACGCAAGACAATACCGATTTGCGCCGTTCGACGGCCGCGCGTTCCTGCTCGAGGCGATCGAGCGCATAGCGCCGGTTTGGAAGATCGGTCAGAGCGTCGGTCATTGCCGCTTGCTGCAAGCGTCGATTGGTCACTGTCAACGCAGTGGCGAAACGGTGAATCTCTTCAGCATCGCGCCGTAGCTCCTCCTGCAACTGCAAGACTCGCTGCGCTGCGCGTAGCCGGGCGGAAAGTGCACGCGGACTGAACGGCTTGTTCACATAGTCATCGGCACCGGCTTCAAAAGCTTCCACTAGCCGCTCTTCCTCTTCGAAACTGGTGAGCAGCAGCACGTACATACCCTTGCCCAGTTTGGTTGCCCGCAGGGCGCGACAGAACTGAAGCCCATCCATGTTTGGCATCACCCAATCGGTGATGACCAGTTCCGGTGATACCTCAAGGGCGCGCTCCAGAGCCTCGGCGCCGTTACTGGCTGTATGCACCGTGTGGCCGGCTGTCGTGAGCAGTCGCTTCAGAACTGACAAAATCGTTGGGTCATCGTCTACTGCAAGCACGCGCAGAGGATAAATGGCTTTGTCAACATTACTGCTCGCCGATGTTACCTTTGCTTGTATGCCGGTTACGGCTTGGCTCAAAGGCGCGACAAAAGGTAATACTTCCCGGATCGGCAATTCTAGAAGATCTCCCCATTCCCGCCACTGGGCAACGACTTCGTCGAAAACCATTCGCAGATCCTCACCATCTATTCCTGAACGCGCGGCGGACAAAAATAGACTTGGAAGCAATCGCTGCCGCTCATCTGCCTCGGCCAGAGCTGCGGCGGTAAGCGCGCTCGCAAGGTGTATCACCTGTGTTAGCTGGTCGTCGCGCGAGGCTTGACCCGTCGCGGTGATCTTGAGTTGATTGATTGCAAGCGTTGTTCTAGTAATGACCTGCGGACAGCCCCAGTCGCTTAGCAGCATTGTCGTGAGCCGCACACTGTCGATCGAAAGCCGCTCTTTCTCCAGCGCAAGCCGTGCACTACTGTCCCCCTCTGAGGTGTGATCCAAAATGTCGTCATACTCATTCGGATGTGCATTGGCTAGAGCCAGTTGACCGATGCTTGCAAGCAGTCCGCACGCGAACAATTCCTCTGTCTTGGTCAGATGCCCGCGTAGCGCAAGCGCTTGCATTGCCGTTCCTAATAACAGCGAGCGTGACCAGAAACGCTGATAATTGAAGCGTTTGCTTGAGCCTGCGCGATTTTGCGACAGCAACGAAAATGCTAGCGCCAATTGCACTATGACCGGCAGACCCAAAACCGATACAGCGTCCTCTACACCAATCACCGTCCGCTTGCCGCCTCGCGCCAGTATATTGGCCGCCTTGATTAAGCGTTCTGCGAGCACCCGGTCAACCAAAATGACGCGGGTGATCTGTGCGTTGGAGACATATTCCTGCTGCGAGAGATGTAGGATATCGAGTGCCACACGCCCGGGTGAGGGCAATTTACCTGACGCCTTAAGGCTTGCGAATGTATGCGCGTCCGGGGTCCCGTCGCCGTCCTCGGAGAGCGGCGGGACTTCTTGGCCGCTCATGCGGGCAGCCTATGGCTAAGAGAATTGGCAGGTTGGGGGTGTAGATACACCAAAGGGCCGGGTCGTTTACCTGCGCGATTTCGCTGAATCATGTCGCGGCTTCTTTCTCTATGCTTTTGGCCCAAGAGGCGGACTCCAATTGCATCTGCAGCAGACTTTCCATCCAAAGACCCGGAACTCCGACAATCAATTCCTTGATTTGCACACGATTGTCTTCTTCCAAGGTTTCCGCCGGGCGAGGCAAGTATTCCCAAGGCGTCCCGTACGAAGCGGCAAGTGGCGGCCATCTGCAGCGCGGGATTGTCGCGAGGCCCGCCGTCGCGGACGGTGTAAAGCAGCAGTTGCATCCAAATTCGTAATAGACGTCGCCCAGGCAGAACGATTGAATCTCCGACGCCAAGTGACAGCCAACGCGAGAGTTGAAGTTTTGCGGGATTTTTCCGTTGCCTGCGGTACCGGTGGAAGCCCAAGGGGCGAGCCTTTTCAACCTCTTCCTTTGCCTCGACCTTTTCAGCCACTACGTGCAAGTGTCGGCGGCCCAGATCAGCCCCGATCTCGGCAGTGGGATTCAGCAGACGATACTTGGGCCGGGGCGCCACGTTAGCGGTCAATTTGCGCGCCGTCGACCATCGGTTCGGTCAGATAAGTATTTGCCCGCGTTTGTCCCATACCCAGGTATTGCATGACCCGCGCGGCGATATCCTGCACAGGCAGGACCGCGTCTACCGCTCCCAGCGCAATTGCTTCTGCGGGCATGCCGAAGACCACGCACGTAGCTTCATCCTGCGCGATATTGTAAGCCCCCATCTGCTTCATCTCGACCATCGCGGAGGCGCCGTCCTTACCCATACCGCTCAGCATGATGCCCACGGCGTTGCGGCCAACATGGCGAGCCGCTGAGCGAAATAGTACTTCCACGGACGGGCGGTGCCGATTCACGGGGTTAGTATCGGTAAGCGCTACGATGTAGCTTGCTCCACGTCTTTCGACCAGCATGTGGCGGCTGCCTGGAGCGATATAGGCGTGGCCTGGCAGAACCCGCTCTCCTTGTTCTGCCTCCTTGACCGTAATCCGACATGCGTTATTCAGCCGATTCGCAAAATTGCGAGTGAAACCGGCGGGCATGTGCTGTGTAATCATGATCGCTGGGGCATCGGGTGGCAACTGGACAAGCACATTGCGTATCGCTTCGGTCCCGCCGGTTGATGCTCCGATAAACACAATCCTTTCCGATGAGGCCCGCCGATTGCCAAGCATCGGCAGGCAGGTGGCAGCCGGCTGGGTCGCTACTGCCGGCAGTCGCCGCACGCTAGAGCGCGCAGCAATGCGAATTTTTTGGGCGATTTCATCCGTGAACAAATTCATCCCGCGCTGAATATCCGCTTTGGGCTTGGCGATAAAATCAACGGCCCCCAATTCCAACGCTCGTAGCGTCGGGTCGGCGCCACTTTCGGTAAACGTTGAAACCATTAACACGGGCGTGGGCCGCAGCCGCATGAGCCGTTCGAGAAAATCGAGCCCGTCCATGTGAGGCATTTCGATGTCCAGGGTAATCACATCGGGATTGAGTGTTCGAATCATCTCCCGTGCTGTGAGTGCATCGCAGGCCGCTCCAACGACGATGAGGTCGGGCTGGCTGCTGATGATGTGCGTCAGCAAGCTGCGAATCAATGCCGAGTCATCGACTATGAGGACCTTGATTGCTTTCATGCGCGGTATCTAAGCGAACAACTCGACATCGCCTTCGACCGGCGAGCGATTGATGCGTCGACGGTAGTCGCGCTCGCGCCTCGCGATAGTATCGTTGTGCAGCGTATACAGCTTTTTTACGAGCACTCGCCCCGTCTTACAAAAGAAATACACCTTGCGCGGATGGATATCGAGCAAGTCATGGGCAACAATCGGGATGCCCTCCCGCGCCAGGAACTCCTTGACAAAGGCGGCATTCCGATTGCCAACATTCGCTTGGACGAAACCGGCCATAACATTCCCGCCGCCAAATACCTTGGCTTCCAGATCGCGATGACGCGCTCCAAGCTTGAGCAACTCATTCAGCAGAATTTCCATCGCATAAACGCCATAGCGTGCGCTGCTCGAAACGATGTCGCCCACGTCCCCGCCATTGTCCGGTAACATGAAATGATTCATGCCACCTATGCCCAAATGACGGTCGCGTATGCATGCAGAAACGCAGGAGCCAAGCACGGTAACAAGCACCATGTCTTCGGTCGAGACGTAATATTCCCCGGGCAAGATTTTGGCAGCTTGCACGCCGAATTTCTTATCAAAGTAGATATTGGGTACGGGCGGAACGCTAACCCTGGGCTTAGCCATTCTTCGCTCCAAGGCTCGCCAGGGCATAAGTCGTCTGACCGCGGGACTCAAAGAGATCCCGGGCATAGGAGAAATTTTCGGAATGACCGGCAAAGAGTAATCCGTCGGATTCGAGGAGCGGAACAAAGCGTTGCAAAATTCGATACTGTGTCGCCTTGTCAAAGTAGATCATCACATTGCGGCAAAAGATAGCGGAAAACCGCGAACTGATCGGCCAGGTTGCATCGAGCAGATTAAGTTGCCGGAAGGTCACCAGGCGCATCACCTCGTTACGCAAACGCACGTAGCCGGTCTTGGCGCTGTTGCCTCTTAGAAAGTAGCGGTGCAACAGTTCAGGACTGAGCTTTTCGGTTACCTCGTCACGGTAGACGCCGTTTCTAGCCGTCTCAAGTACCCGCGTATCGATATCGGTGGCAAGAATGCGTACCGGCGGAGCCATAGTGCCGAATGCTTCCATCGCGGCTATAGCGAGGGTGTATGGCTCCTCACCAGTCGAGGAAGCGCAACACCAGATATCGATGCGCGAACGGTCTTTTAGCCGCCGCAAGTGCTCGGTGAGTATCTGAAAATGATGTGCTTCGCGATAGAAGGAAGTGAGATTGGTGGTAAGCGAATTGACAAATTGCTCCCACTCGTTGCCGCTGTCTTGTTCCAGAGCATCCAGATAGGAGACGAAGCTGTCCATGCGGAGTGTGCGCAGGCGACGCGCCAATCTGCTATAGACCATGCTTTGCTTGCTGACATTCAGTGCAATGCCGGCGCGCTCGAAAATTAGACGTCGTACACGATCGAAATCGGCCGCGGAGAATGCGAACTCCCGTGCTCCGGAGGTGTTAGCCGGGAGCGCCGCCCCTTGAGCAAGTCGCGAATTGGGTAATTTCACCATATCAATCGAATCGATGTGCCAGGCGCGGTGCGCCCCGATGGCGCGCAGACAGCGTGCCGGGAGCTGAAAGATCCTTCGTGAGGATATACTTCGCGCCGCCCACGTCGCGCCTATGGGTTTGCATTAGCAGGCCTTTGCGATTCCGCACCGCATCGTTATGGAACCACCTGCTGCGCAAGGCGATATCAACCATGTCCTTCGCGGCGTCTAATGCTCCCCTGGGCGCTGCAGTTATTGTATCTACGGCATATTCGACCCTATTGACCGCTTGCCTTAGCGCCCGTGCGCCCCGCAGCGCCCCGCCTAGCGCAGCGCGCGCCCCACTTGCCAAGGCCTCGGCTTCTATTGCGGATTGATGGATTTGACCGTTAGCCTCACCCATCGGCAACATTGGAAACCGTAAGAGCTCGAACGTTGCTGCCTGCGCTCTGCTGAGCGCCGCAAGTTCCTCTATGACGCGAGCGACGTCGGCGGCCACTCGAACCAAGCCCGACGCTCGCTCGGCGAGTTCGCACAGCAATGCCGTTTGGCGAGTGTCAGAGACACCCAGCGCCGAAGCATTCATTGCTTCCATTTATGCACCTGGATCACCTAAAACTCTTCCCATTGATCGTCGGCAGGGCCAACGGCCCTAGCGTTGCTCGCGCGGGAGACATTCACCGCGGTTTTTCTGACAGGTGGGCGGAACGAATTTCCTTCCCGAGGCAAGCGCGAAACATTCCGTGCGCGATTTGGGCCTCGCCTCTCTTCGGCTTTAACGACTGCCCGATCGGTCAATTGTCCGGGCATCTTAAATCGTCCGACTGTACGCGCTAAACTCTGCGCCTGCTCTTCCATGGATTCGGCCGCCGCCGCGGCTTGTTCGACAAGCGCGGCGTTTTGCTGGGTGGATTGATCCATCTGGCCGATCGCCTGATTGATTTGCTCGATACCGGAAGACTGCTCCGCCGACGCAGCCGTAATATCGGCCATGATATCGGTCACTCGCTTCACCGATTGCACAATTTCTTCCATCGTCTCACCAGCTGCGTTCACCAACTTGGAACCGGTGCCCACCTTCTCTACCGAGTCGCCGATTAACGCCTTGATCTCCTTCGCGGCAGCGGCTGAGCGTTGAGCAAGGCTCCGCACTTCGCTCGCGACGACAGCAAAACCTCGCCCCTGCTCTCCGGCCCTGGCGGCCTCAACCGCAGCGTTCAAAGCCAGGATGTTGGTCTGGAAAGCGATGCTGTCGATCACGCTGATAATGTCAACGATTTTCTTCGAGCTTTCATTTATCGAGCTCATGGTCTCGACCACCTGGTGAACCACCGTTCCGCCCCTGAGCGCGACATCGGCCGCGCCAATGGCAAGGTGGTTAGCCAACCGCGCGTTTTCGGCGTTCTGCTTCACGGCTCCCATCAGATCCTCCATGCTGGAGGCTGTCTGTTCAAGGTTTGCGGCTTGTTGCTCGGTGCGGCTCGATAGATCGGTGTTACCGGAGGAAATTTCCCTCGCCGCAATGTTGATAGCTTCGGTACCCTCACGAATTTCACCCACGATCTTTCTCAGCTGTTCCATCGTACGGCTGGAGTCGTCCTTCAATTGTCCGAACGAACCTTCGTAGTCGTTGATGATGCTTTCGCTCAGATCGCCCTTGGCCAATGCACCCAGCATGCGCGCGACGTCGCTTAACCCCGATTCACTGACTTGCATCAGGTGATTGAGGCCTTCCACCAATTTGCGAAAATCGTGTTCATATTTGTCCGCGTCGCCGCGCGTCGTAAAATCTCCACGGGCCGCAGAATCAACCAAAACGGCGACTTCGCCACTGATCGCCTTGAAACTCGCCTTGACCCCGTCGATCGCCTCAGTGACGTGAATCTTCTGGCCGGGCAAGCGATCCATATCCACGGAAAAATCGCCTTTGGCGTATTGCTTGACCACTTCCACCACCCGCGCATTCATCTCGATGTGCGCGCCCACTACCTCGTTTACCTGCCTCGCCATCTCTCCATAGGTTCCAGGGAAGGATTCCGCGGCAATACGGTGGTCGATCTGTCCGGCCTGGTGCTGTCTCGCCATCTCGGCTTGCGCTGCTACGAATTGCTGCAGTCCTTTCTGCATCGTCTTCATTGAATGCAACAGCCATCCTCCTTCGTCGCGCGTCTTCGATTGGATCCTATTGTTGAGAATGCCCTTCGCCATGGCGTCCGCCGCCTCCGCGGCTTCAATGATCGGCCCAACTATGCTGCGTCCGGTCGCCCACCCAAGGATAAGCCCGAGAACTATTGCCGATACCGTGCCCGCGGCAATTAATACGACGGCGTTCTCGTAGCTGGCGTTTACGGCTGAGGCCGCTGCGCTGGTGAATTTGGTCAGCGCATCGATGGCTGAGGCTGCGTCACGACGAAGCTGCCTCGACTCGCTGTTCAAAAGCGTCAGCGCGGCATTGGAATTTCTGGCAATGACCAGTTCTTGTATTCTTGCCGCGACCGCCCAATAGCTCCCGGTGGCTGAACTGGCGTCCGCGTAGCGTTTGCTTGCTTCGGGACTGCTGACACAGCACTTCAGGTAGGCAGATTGATCCCTCTCGAAACGCTCGCGCGTTTCTTTCATTCGGTCCAGATACTCGCGGACGGAGATTTCCTCCCTCGCGTTGACGAGCTGGATCTCATAAATCCGGTACTCGAGCAAGTCGGACTTCATGGCGAATTGGGTCCGCAGGCTGGACTGCCAAGTGTCGTCCATCTTCGACGCCTGGCGGTCCAGCGCATACAGACGAGCAATTGAGAACACCCCTACGGCCGCGGTTAAGGCTCCGGTAATCAAAAAACTGAGGATCAACTTGCGAAAAATCGTCAGTTCGCTTAACCATTTCATGACTGTTCCTTCTGCAGTGCGGCGGCAGTAGTGACCATACGGACCAAGCGTCCGCGGCGTCCTGTCATGCGATCACCTCTTCCGAGTCGTTAACAAGCGCCATGTCGCGGCTGACCATGAGTCTCTCTATATCAATAAGAATCAACATTCGGTCATCGATCGTGCCGATACCGGTGATGTACTTGGTGTCCACGGCTGAGCCAAATTCTGGCGCTTCCCTCACATGATCGGCGTTGAGCCGCAATACATCTGATACGCTATCGACCACTGCCCCGACCACCCGGGACATGATGTTGAGAATGATCACAACCGTGAACTGGTCGTATTCGACGTTGCCCAAGTTGAACTTGATGCGCAAATCCACAATCGGCACGATCGTGCCACGCAGGTTGATTACGCCCTTGATAAATGGAGGCGCGTTGGCGATCGCCGTGACCACGTCGTAGCCGCGGATCTCCTGAACTTTGAGAATATCGATGCCATACTCCTCCTGACCGAGGGTGAACGTTAGGAACACGCTCGATTCCTGGCTAGTCGTCATGACAGCTGCACTTTGTTTTCGATTGCCTTCGTTGGCATGTAGCATTTGACTTTTCCATTCTTCGATTTATTGTCGGGACAGGCTGACCAGCGCAGGCACGTCAAGAATTAAGGCCACTTGTCCGTCTCCCATGATCGTGGCGCCGGCGATTCCAGGCACCTTGCGGTAGTTTTTTTCTAGACTTTTAATGACCACCTGCTGCTGGCCAATCAATTCATCAACCTTCAGGGCGGTTTTAACCCCGTCGGCCTCAAGAATAACCATGATTCCTTGATCAAGCTGCTCGAAGCACGGCCGGATATTGAATACTTTGTGCAACACGATAATGGGCAGGAATTCTCCCCTCACTTCGAGAACGTGCACTTGCCCGGCAACGGACTTGATATTGGCTGCCATCGGGCGGACCGACTCGACGATATTGCTGAGGGGCAAAATGAACGTCTGCTGGCCCACGCCGATCGACATGCCGTCAAGAATGGCCAATGTGAGAGGGAGGCGGATCGATATATGAGTTCCCTGTCCCGACAGGGAGTCTATTTCTACTCGTCCCCCCATACTCAGGATATTGCGTTTAACCACATCCATTCCTACACCTCGGCCGGAAACATCACTCACCCGGTCCGCGGTGGAAAAGCCAGCTTCAAAGATGATTTGCCATACCTCCTGATCAGACATGTCATCGCTCACAGACATGCCCCTTTCCCGCGCCTTGGCCAAAATCCTCTCGCGGTTAAGGCCGCCACCGTCATCGCTCACCTCGATGATAATGCTGCCTCCTCGATGAAAGGCGCGGAGCGTAACGGTTCCCAACGCTGGCTTTCCATGGGCGATGCGCGTCTCCGGCGTTTCGATTCCGTGGTCGAGGCTGTTGCGCACCAAGTGAGTGATCGGATCGGAAATTTTTTCAATCAGCCCTCGGTCCAGTTCGGTCGCCTCGCCGATTGTCTTTAACTGAACCTGCTTGCCCAGCTTGGCGGCGAGATCCCGTGCTAAGCGCGGAAAGCGATTGAACACCACAGCAATCGGCATCATCCGTACCGACATGATCGACTCTTGCAGGTCGCGGGTGTTACGCTCCAGTTGGGCGACACCGGTTGCCAAGGCTTCGCTTGCCGCCGCATCGAGTTTCGATACGGTTTGCGCGAGCATGGCTTGGGTGATCACTAACTCGCCCACCATGTTGATGAGTTGATCGACTTTCTCCATGCCCACCCTGATGGAAGGCGCTTCCTGAGTCGGAGCGACGGCCTTGTCGTTGCCGCCTCGTCCGGTACGGTCCGGTAAAACGCCAAGATGATCGGTTGCGCGTCGTCCAAAGTCGACTTCGGGTTTTTCAGCCGCCGGCGATGATACAGCGGCAGATTCCTCATCGAAGAAGCCGTACCCGGGATCTGCGATAGGTACCGCTGGTACCGCTCGAGCAACAGCACTCGCGGTCTCGGGAGAAGAGGCGGCAGCGGCATCGTCGGTGGGGAACCCGCAGCCCTCATCCTTGGCGGGCGCAACCGGAGTTCCAGCCGATACTCGGATTGCAACATTTGCCGGGTCAGTAACCAAATCGAAAAGCGTGCGAATCTCATCGTCTGATGCTCCGGTAGTGAGCCGGACAGTGATTGGATGGGCTACCTTCTTCTTGCGTCGTTTCGCGTCTTCGGGCTGGTCGTTGCTCAGTCGTTCGACGTGTCCGAAGCGGGCCAGTTCGCCAAGGAGGCCATCTAAATCAGCATCCGTGGCGGTCTGGGCAGCCAGCTGGAAAGACACATCGACACTACGCATTGCCGGTTCAGCGATACAGTGGAGGGCGGGAATGTCTTGCGGGGGAGCGTCTGCTGCTCCGTCAACGAACCCACGAATGCGTGCGCAGACCTGCTCCAAATCCACATTGACCGCCTCCTTGCCGCCACGGAAATGGCTCAACTGCGACTTCAGTACATCGCCTGCCTGCAGTAGTGCGTCGATCATTGCGTCGGAGAGTTGCAGCTCATTGCGCCGGGCCTTGTCGAGGAGCGTCTCCAGCTCGTGGGTGAGTCTGGTCATTTCGTGAAAGCCGAAGGTGCCGCTGCCGCCCTTGATGGAATGAGCAGCACGGAAAACGGCATTCAGCTGCTCAGGGTCGGGATGGGCCGGATTCATCCGAATCAGCAACTCCTCCATCGTTGCCAGGTGCTCGGCTGTCTCCTCGAAGAAAACCGCATGAAACTGAGTCACATCCAGCGTGTCGGGTTGCAACTTGGCCTTTGCGCCCTTCATGGTGTCAGTTGTCCCAAGACCTTGCCGACGACTTCGAGGAGTCTCTGCGGGTCGAATGGCTTGACGATCCATCCGGTGGCGCCCGCTGCTTTGCCTTGCGCCTTCATGCTGTCGCTCGACTCAGTAGTCAGAATCAGGATCGGGACCGCTCTATACCGGGCAAGTGCGCGCAAGGACTTTACCAACGTCAACCCGTCCATATGGGGCATGTTCTGGTCAGTCAATACCAAGTCAACCGTGTTGGTTTTTGCACGCTCGAATGCCTCCTGTCCGTCGGCAGCTTCTAAGACCAGATAGCCGGCGCCTTTCAGGGTGAAAGAAATCATCTGGCGGATCGAGGCAGAATCATCTACGGATAGAATCGTTTTGCTCATGCGTACACTCTCAATGTCTTAATGAATTCCTGTTAGCTCAACAGGCGCCTAAAAAATTTGCATGTCCCCAACGGCCATGCTCGCCTGGCGAACCGGGTTGTGTGCCGATTCCGTGCGCAGCGTGGCGAGCTTCGCCTTAAAGTGCGCGACTGCATCGGTCATTGTGGCAGTGCCCTCTTCCTCAACGCCGAGATCGACCGCGGATAGCGTGGCGAGTTGTTCGAGCACCCCTTCCATTCGATCAAGTCGGCCTCGGGTATGGCCGATCAATTGAGAGGTCAAATCCTGAAACTGCAGACAAGTCACTGCGGCGGCGACGTTGAATTCAACGTCGCCTGCAATGGCGCCGAGCTTCGCCACGCCTCTGGCAATGTTGTCGTTGATGCCGCGGATTTCTGCCATGGTGCCTTCAATTCGCTCTCTCGAGCGCACGGCGAAGTCCAGATCGTGGGACGCCATCACATTTATGGTCCGTTCCGCGCCGCGGGTGGAGTCGTGCATTTTGCCGACCTGAGTGCGCATCTGCTGACTAAATTGATTTGTCCGCTCAGAGAGCTTGCGCACTTCCTCTGCCACCGCCGCGAAGCCACTGCCAGCCTCGCCGGCGCGCGCGGCCTCGATCGCCGCATTAAGAGCGAGGAGATTGATTTGTTTGGAGATTCCTTCGATCTCGCCCAGTATGCCTAGGACCGCGGTCATTTGACTGTTTACGTCTACCATCCTGGAAACCAGGGCGACTGTTTCGGCACTCGTCTGCGCAGCACGCTCAACGAATGACTTCAGTGTTTGCGATGTCTCATTGACGAAGCTTTCGATGCTATTGACTTGCGCTCCATCATCTTTGCCTCGAGTCACTTCCAAGGCGAGTAGCTGTTGCCGGTCGGCAAGTGCGTTGATGGTCGTAAAGCTGTTGATGAGGTTGTCGACAGCGTTCGCGAGGAGTTCACGCAGTTGTTCAAGCTCCTTTCGAGCACACTCAAATTGGCCGGTAAATTCGCTTCGGCATTCGGTGATCAGCTGGTTAACGTCCAACGCGACGCGCGCCGTGCGCTTCACTACATTTGCCAGACGCTCCTGCCACTGACGATGGGTGGCGCTACGCACTGTGCACAGTGTCGCCAACCAACTGGCATATAGGAGTGCGAACGTCACGAACAGGAGGCCCCGGGGGATGCCACCAGCCAATTGGGCCGCGTAGGCCAGTCCTGCCGCGAAAATGACAGTCATTACCGCTCCGACGATCGCAGCCTTCGTTAACATGGATTCCCCGTGGACCTGCCCTGTGCGCATTCATTATCGAAGGGTTTATCGGCCCGCCATCGAGTAAACAAAGATGTTAATGGAGACTTATTTGTCCCATATGCGCGAAGCGGCCTTGATGGAGGCGTATGCTCGGGGGTACTCAGATTTTTGCCTGCAGCCAGGCGACATCAGCGAACGATGACTACGCCGGGCGAAGGGTTTAACATGCCAAGCACATTAAAGCCGTTTTTAATCAGAGATATGCCGGAAGGTTTTGAGTCGTCCGTTGCACAGCCGTTGCGCGCGCTGATCGTCGAAGATTCGGCGGAAGATCGCGAGCTACTTCTGCGCTACTTGCGTCGCAGCAATTTCAAATTGGTCCATCACTTTGCGGATGACGCCGAAGCTATGCGCAAGGCAATTGCCGAGCACACGTGGGATATCGTCATCTCCGATCACAACATGCCGCGGTTTGGGGCGCATCAGGCCCTTTCTATAGTTAAGGAGTTCGTGCCGGCCCCGCCGTTTATCATCGTCTCTGGCACGATTGGCGAGGAGGCTGCCGTGTTGGCGATGCATGATGGCGCGGCCGATTTCGTCATGAAGGCCAATCTGAGCCGCCTAGCACCCGCTATCCGGCGCGCTGTAGACGCTGCTGCTAGCAACAGGCAGGCGCTTTTGGCTGAACAGGCATTGAGAGAGAGTGAAGAGCGCTTCCGTACCCTGGCGCAGATCGCGCCCGTCGGCATTTACCGCGCCAATGTAAAAGGTGGCTGGGTTTACGTTAACGAGAGCTGGTGTGCACTGACGGGACGCACTGCGGCTCAGGCCTTAGGGGACGGCTGGATGGACGCGGTGCATCCCGATGATCTTGCTGCAGTAGTGGATACTAATCGGCGCGCGATCGCAGAAAACAAACTGTTCAAGTTGGAATATCGCTATCGGCATGTAAACGGCGAGGTGGTCTGGGTACTCGCACAGTCCCAGGCGCAACACGATCACCAGGGAAAGATAGTCGGTCGCATCGGTTCAGTGACCGACATCACTGAGCGCAAGCGTGCCGAAATCGAACTGTTGGAATCGCGCCAAAGCCTCCGCGAGCTGTCCTCGCACATTCAGTCGCTTAAGGAGCAGGAACGAGCTTGGATCGCACGCGAGATTCACGATGACATTGGCGGCAGTATTACCGGTCTAAAAATTGATCTTGCCTGGCTGCGCGAACGGGTGATCGGAGACCCTGTCTTGCGCGAAAAGGTTGACGCAATGGATGGGTTGCTTGACTCGGTGTTCGCCGCGGGAATTCGCATCGCACGAGCGCTGCGTCCCAGCGTCTTGGACTATGGTATTGTCGCGGCAATTGAGTGGCAGCTGAACGAATTCAAAAAACGCCTTGGAATCGATTGCTCCTTGGAGTGCTCGAGCCTTGATATCGATCTGGACCCTGAGCAGGCTACCGCCGTGTTTCGCATTTTTCAGGAGGCATTGACCAACATCTCGAAGCATGCCCAGGCGAGCAAGGTGGAGGTGAACCTATTTGCCGACAGCGAGCAGTTCAGCTTGGAGGTGCGTGACAACGGGAAGGGACTGGCGGTTGATGCGAAGCAAAAGCCCGGGTCTTTTGGGGTCATCGGCATGAGGGAGCGAGCGGAGCATCTCGGCGGTTGGTTAGACATCAAGAGCGAACTCGGTAAAGGGTTAACCGTTATGCTCGGAATACCCCGCCGACCCGGCAACGAGGTGAGGAATTCATGATTCGCGTCATCGTGGCAGACGATCACGCCATCGTCCGTCAGGGCTTGCGTAGCATACTTGACGCGGCCCAGGACATGCGCTGTGTGGCGGAAGCGGAAAACGCCGCCGAGGCAATGCGCGCAATACGTGATATCGAATGCGACGCCCTACTGCTTGATATTTCTATGCCGGGCAAGAATGGCATAGACATCCTAAAGCAGATAAGAAAGGAAAAGCCAAGATTGCCGGTATTGATCCTCAGTATGCATCCAGAGGACCAGTATGCCTTGCGTGCCATCAAGGCCGGCGCCGCTGGTTATTTGACCAAGCAAAGCGCCCCTCAACAACTTGTGGCGGCAATCCGCCAGATCTCTCAAGGGCGCAAGTTCATTACGCCGGAATTGGCCGAATCGTTGGCCAATCACCTTGACGATGATGGGGATCAGATGCCTCATGAGGCGCTTTCCGACCGCGAGTTCCAGACCTTGCGTCTTATCGGCGCGGGGAAATCCCTTACCGACATTGCCAAAGAATTATGTTTAAGCGTAAAGACGGTAAGCGTGTATCGCGCTCGGCTGCTGGAGAAGATGAAGCTAAAGAACAATTCCGAACTCACCCACTACGTGGTGAAGAACGGCCTCGCGGAACAAAGCTGAGCCAAGCGGAAATCGAAATTCGCTATCCGGTCCGCGCCATCTACGTCGCAATACCCACCAAGGCCGCGTTTTCGTTAACCAGACCAGCCAGTGCCCATTGCGAGAGTACCCCGGTGAACTCATCAAAATCCACCGCTTTGGGGATATCGCGGTTGGCGCCCATGTCGGGACAGGGTGCGATGTCCTTTTGCCGCGTACTGAGGTCAGAATCACTCCGGGGACACGGCGGGTTCGTCGAACGCTGTCATCCTCGACGATTTCCTGACCTGGCCAGTAGCTAGTCTTTAATTTGCCTAAGTCTGCGATTGTATCGCGCAGTTGCGTGCCTAATGCGTTGACTATTGCAATTAACCACTAGACCTTGGTCGGCGTGCGCTGGCCGTCGGGTAAGCCAGAACAGGTATTCTTACCAGCGGAAACACTCATCCGTGCCTCTGTCTGGCTCGCTGACTGACCCCTGGAAGCGATTGATATTATGACGTTTTCTTCCGCCGGTCGTCACGCAGCCTGAGCAGGCGCCGGGGAAAGCCGTTGCCCGCGCAATCGCCGATGGCTTGCCCGTACGCCTGGATGCTTCGAAGAATGGCGATACAATCACGCTTGGTGAAACGGCGCGCGCGGACTGTGTTGGCACAGGTTCAAGGTGAGCGCGGAAGGCAAAGCGGCGGACAATGCCCATGCCGGCAGTCTGTGCAGGTCCTGTGCCTTCCGGGCAGATCCTGACCGGGATCGTCCGGCCGGGCAGGTTGTAGAACTTCGAATGTGAGCCGATAGGCTATTCAGTCAGGTTGGGTAGGAATACTTCTGCCAGCCTAAGGCCTAAAGTTTATTCAGTCTTGGTCGACGTATACAAGGTGGAAAGAATTTTCTGCGGTAAAGACTGTGAAAAAATACCCTCAACCGCCGCTGCAGCGGATCGATATGGAAATGCAGATACCATGAAAGTCAACCCGGAATCGTTTCAGGTCACGAAAGGCGGACTGCACGTCGCCGGCAACGGCAAAACCGCGGCTGGGAAAGCCGTTGAGCCTACGACGCAAGGTGGGGAGAAGATTCAAATTAGCGAAATGTCGGGTCAACTGCAGGCGCTCGAGTCTAACGTGGCTGCACCTGGATTTGATACCCAGCGGGTCGATCATATTAAGCAGGCCATTAGCGAAGGCCGCTTTGCCGTCAATTCGGAGGCGGTCGCCGACAAGCTGCTCGCAAGCGTACAGGAACTTCTGGCTCGCCAGAAGTAACTGACCGCGCTGCGACCCTTCACCGTTTCGTGCGCTCTTCGTCGGGGAGCAGGCTGCTGTCAAAGGCCTGCTTGCCGCATTGCGGCGTGGGCAGGTCGCGTTACCAGCGGCGGTAGTACGACGGCCCAGCGGCAACGCCATGCGCATGCCTTGCAGAAGCACCTTTCGAGGGCGCTGCACCATGACCGCCCCCCAGGGTTCCGCCAAGGACGATGACGAAGGGGGTGCACAACGCGTTTTGACATCACGCAGCTGACGCCGCGGATTGCGCTTTGTCTCTCTACGTCAGGCGGGCTGGTTCGGGTCGCCTAGCAATGCGAAAATCCTGCTCCTGCCGGGCTCTTGATGTTTTACCAATCCAGGAGATGGGTGCGCAATCGCGCCACGGCCTGGGTATGGATCTGACAAACCCGCGATTCGCTGACGCCGAGAATTGCGGCGATCTCGCGAAAGTTGAGTTCCTGTTCGTAGTACAAGCCCATCATCAATTTTTCCCGTTCGGGCAAACCTGCGATGGCCCTGACGAGTTCGGTGCGAAAGCGCTTGTCTTGCAGCCGCTCAAGCGGATTTCCTGCCGCATCCGGCAAATGCCGCTCCAGATAAGGCTCGTCTTCCGACTCGGCGAGTTCATCGTAGTAAAGCAGCTGGTAGCCCTTGGCGTTGTACAACATTTGCTGATAATCGGCGAGCGAGATCTGCATTTCGGCGGCTACCTCGCGCTCACTCGGAGCGCGCTGCAAGCGTTGCTGCAACTTGTGCATGGCACCCTCTATGTTGCGCAGCGCTTTGCGAACGCTGCGCGGCAGCCAGTCATTCTGGCGCAACTCATCGAGCATGGCGCCGCGAATGCGCTGCGCGGCGTAGACCTCGAATTGCACGCCTTGTGATTCCTCGAACCGCGAGAAAGCATCCATTAGGCCGATCAGACCTGCCTGGATCAAGTCGTCCAACTGCACGCTGGCCGGCAGTCTCGCGAGCAGGTGGTGGGCCATGCGTTTGACTAACGGGGCATGCTGCGTTACGCAGCGCTCGCGATCCGACGTGCCCGCCGCGGTATACGTGGTGGCCGGCGATTTCTCAGCGGGCTGTAGCATAGTTCATATCCTTCGTTGGCATGACAGTGTCTTTTTGCGTGAGCCATTGGCGTAACGACCCGCCCATCTGCTCGACCAGCTGCGCGCCGAGCAACGAAAAGGCGCCGGCGGCCGCGAGCAAGAGCAGGAAAGCGGACCGTTCGCGGGAGCGAACGACCTGGCCCTCAGCGCGCACCTTGGCTAGGCGCTGCTGTGAGGGTGATTCGCTACGTTCGCTATCGTTATCGGCCATGGCTGTGCGCTGACGGTTGAGTAGGACCATTATTGCCAGCTGAGCTGCTTTTCATGGCCCGAATAAGCAACGGTTTTGGGGGCTATTTGTCAGGGGCGGAAGACAGGCCCAGCGCGAGGGGATCTTGCTCCTGTGCGATACCGCACTTTCCACTTGGCGAGCGTTGCTTCAGAGTAGCGCTACGCCTCCTTAAAGCGCTCGTACCCCCTCTGCATCTCAGTTGCCCGACGGGATAGGTAGCGCGCCGCGCGCAGCTCCTTGGGTCGCAATCTTGGGTCGCAATGGCCCTTTGCCGGGACATTCGGAGCATCTTCTCCACATTCGTGGCGATTTGGTTACTCGCGGAGCCTTGTTCGGGAGCGAGCATCCGCGCGCGCGAAGTCCTGTGACAAGCGGGTTCGGCTGCCGTCGAAGGGACCCACCTTCATTCGATGAGGCTGCCAGCGGCTGAAGGTAGCGAAACAGCGATCAGGCCGAGATTTGCCTGCTTGTCTGCAAAATCGAGAAGGGGTTTGAAAAAGTACCGAACGGTGTCGCGGAGCCAGGGACGTCACCATTCGGAAGAGGAACTGCAGACCTGCTGCAGTTCGCTATTGCACAGTTTCTTTTTTTGCCTTGGTCTTACCGGCTCTGGAAGGGACGTTGCACAACCCACACAGGAAGTTGCTGTGAAGGTCTTGGCGGTGGACGACAAACTGACCGCCGCACTTGTTGCAATCGGTGGTGCAGAGCAATTCGCCGTCGAAATAGCGAACAAGGATCCAGGCGCGCGTGAGGCTTAGCACTTGATCCATTTTAAAGGCCTGCACGTGTTCAAGGTACAACCGGTAGGCCCGCACCAAAGCGTCGATGCGCTCTTGGTGACATTGTTTGACGAGATAGCGGTAAATGCCAATGAATAGCGATGCATGAATATTGGGTTGCCAAGTAAGGAACCAGTCCGTTGAATAAGGCAGCATCCCCTTCGGGGGCGATTTGCCGCGAACTTCCTTATATAAGCGCAGCAGACGCTCGCGACTTAGCGATGTCTCCGATTCCAAGACCTGCAGGCGCGCGCCCAGATGGATGAGGCTCGATGCGAGGTCGATTTGTTTCGCTTCTGCCACTACGCTGCGGTTGCGCATCACACGGTCTCTACGGCTTGACTACCCATAAGGATCGCTGCGTGCACATTGCCCATGACATGGTCTTTGCTGTGACTGGTGACGAGATTCCAGATCATTTGATCATCGAAGCGGAAGCGGCACATCAACATGTTGGACCCTGCAATCTTCAAGATCTGGCCCGTCGAAAGCGAACCAATCATGTCGGCCAACTCTTCGCTGACGCCCAGTCGATAAGCTGCTTCAGCCTTGTCCTCGCTGATCATGTGTTTGGCTAACATGAGATAGGCAAGGTTTGTTTCACGAACTTCATCTAGTAATGTTTCGATCTTCAAGTCATTTCCCCTGGTGAGCTATCGTTCTTAACCGATACCGCTATCATGCACTTCGAGCATCATGTCGCCAATTGGCGACATTCTCATTCTGAAGTGGGAAATGCCACTGAACTTAATGTAGGAATCTGTCCTACAAAGCAAAACAATCATCTGTCAAATCAATAACGATCTCCTCCTTGAGGAGGCAGTTTGGCGCGGGTGGAATCTCTGGCAAGCCTGGTCTCGCTAAAGATTTTAGTCTTCCCGACGATACGTGTTGTGCAGTTTGTGGGCAGTTGGCTCGTCCGTCTATTTGCAGGTAACCCACGCCGCTACGCGAGCTCCGGTGCCGGGGATTGCTAGTTGCCAGTCATCCGAGACGCTCACTGGCTGGCGCTCCTGGGTGCTCGGCGTTCGGGCGATCCTTCAACGACCGCCGGGATAGCTAGTGTTTAATTGCGTAAGTTTGCGATTGTATTGCGCAGTTGCGAGCCTTTGACTTCACGCTTCCTCCAGACGAACGGATGAGCATTTGGATTGT
>Ga0209118_1000177_pt1 | contig 42363 bp, 39 predicted proteins | sample BlaSpr_A8_Ref_M1_FD_187988 | JGI IMG/M metagenome (GOLD analysis project Ga0209118, IMG submission 187988) | Forest soil microbial communities from Thunder Bay, Ontario, Canada - Black Spruce, Ontario site 2_A8_Ref_M1 (SPAdes) (version 2) | ecosystem: Environmental > Terrestrial > Soil > Boreal... | reverse complement strand
CGCCGGCCAGGTACAGCGCGCGCAGTGAGGAAAGATCGTACTTGCGCAAAAAGGCGGGATCCTGTTTCTTCAGTACCCGGATCGCGGTGGGTGCGCTGAACATGACGCTGACCCCATAATCCTGCACGATTTTCCACCAGATGCCGGCATCGGGCCGCAGCGGCGTGCCCTCGTACATGACTGTGGTCATGCCGGCGATCAGCGGACCGTAAATGATGTAAGAGTGTCCTACCACCCAGCCGATATCGCTGGTGGTAAACATGGTTTCGCCGGCATGTCCGCAATAGATGTATTTCATGCTGGTCGCCAACGCGACCGCATAGCCACCGACGTCGCGCTGCACGCCCTTCGGTGGGCCGGTGGTCCCGGAGGTATAAAGGATGTAGGACGGCTCGTTCGATTCGAGCCAGACTATCGGAACCTGCGCATCGAGATGCTGGCTGCGCAGACTCGCGTAGTCGACATCGCGGCCCGCGACAACCGCCAGCCTCGCATCGATGCCACGATTTACCAGCAGCACTTTTTCCGGCGGAAACCTGGCAAGGCGGATCGCTTCGTCGAGCAGTCCCTTGTACGGCACCGCGTTGCCCGCACGCATGCCAGCGTCGGCCGACACGATAAGCTTGGGTTTCGCGTCATCAATCCGGGCCGCCAGGCTGGTGGATGCGAATCCGCCGAATACGACCGAGTGAATAGCGCCGATGCGTGCGCAGCCAAGGATCACAAACAGCGCCTCGGGAATCATCGGCAGGTAAATCACCACGCGGTCGCCTTTGGCGACACCCAGATGCTGCAGAATGGCTGCTGCCCGATTCACTTCGTCGTGCAGTTGGCGATAGGTGTAGTGCTTTTCCGTGTTCGTTTCGGTCGAGACGAAGACCAGCGCGCTCTGCTCACCGCGAGTAGCGATGTGCCGATCCACCGCGTTGTAGCAAAGATTGGTCTCGCCCTTGACGAACCACTTGGCGAAAGGCGGACGACTATAGTCGAGGACTTGGGTAAAAGGTTTGTGCCAGTCGACAAGCGTCGCCTGCTCAGCCCAGAAGCCATCGCGATCGTCGATCGAGCGCTTGTGGAATGCCCTATAGATTTCCCCGCTCATCTGCTGCTCCTCTGTTCCGGTCCACTCCCCAATCCTCGGACAGTGGTGCCGGGGCATCAACCATTCACCTCCACCACGATCCGCCCCCTTACCTTCCCGGCCAGAATATCCGGTGCCTTGTCGATTACCTCGGCCAACGTGATGCTCGTGGTGATGGCCTCCAGTTTGGCAGGGTCGAGATCGATCGCCAAACGCCGCCACGCTTCGCGGCGTTCGGCGGCCGGGCACATCACGCTGTCGATGCCGGCCAGGGTGAGGTTGCGGAAGATGAATGGTGCGACTGTCGCCGGGAAATCCATCCCCTGCGCCAGGCCGCAAGCCGTTACCGCGCCACGGTATTTGATGCCGGCACAGACGTTGGCGAGGGTATGGCTGCCCACGGAATCCACCGCGCCGGCCCAGCGCTCTTTGGCAAGCGCCCGGCCGGGCTGCGAGAGTTCGTTGCGGTCAACTACCGCTGCGGCACCGAGTGACTTGAGATAGTCGCCCTCGTTGGGGCGGCCGGTGGATGCGAGCACCGAGTAGCCAAGCTTGGCGAGCAGCGCGATCGCCACACTACCCACCCCCCCTGAAGCGCCAGTAACCAGGACTTCGCCTTTTTCCGGGGTCACCCCGAGCCGCTGCAGCGTCATGACGCACAGCATCGCCGTATAGCCGGCCGTGCCGATGGCCATCGCCTGCTTGCTGCTAAATTGTGCCGGCAACTGCACCAGCCAATCCCCTTTGAGCCGCGCCTTTTGCGCGAGGCAGCCCCAATGGGTTTCGCCCGCGCCCCAACCGTTCAAAATCACCTTGTCACCCGGCTTCCACTGCGGGTGAGAACTCGCCTCGACCGTACCGGCCCCATCGATCCCGGCCACCATCGGCCATTTCCGCACCACCGGAGATTTGTTGGTAATAGCTAGCCCATCCTTGTAGTTGATAGTCGAGTACTCGATGCGCAACGTGACATCACCCTCCGGCAGATCCTTCTCATCGATCCCGGTGAGTCGGGCGTCGAAGCCGCCATTGTCCTTGGACAGCAGAATACCCTTGAACATTTGCTCGTCTCCGTAGAGCAGGTTGCCGAAGGCTACCTGACTATGACCAGAAATGTCACGTCGCTTCGCAACGTGACCCGCGAATTTGCGTGGTGTGCGACCAATCTACAACTTGCATTATCTCCAGCCGTTTGTCATTTTCTGCAATATCCGGATTCAGCAGGCGAGGGCCGGCTAGGGAATTTCCCGACACCCAACCCTCCCGCGCTGCCAAGATTTGAGGAAGCAATCGCGGCGCGGACGGGCCACCTTCTTTGCATGACTTCGCCTCGCCGCGCGGCAAAGGCAATCAGCCGCCGGGCTGCCCCCAAGCAAAGGGCGCAGGCGGCACGTTGCTTCCCCAAACGTTTCCAAAACGGCCATTGCGATTGATTGCATGACAGGCGGAACTAAGAAATATGTTGCAGACCCAGATACTCGCGCGCCTGCATCTCCAGCAAGCGACTCACCGCCCTCTCAAACTCCTCACTCTGCAAACCTTCAGGATACAAGGCCTCGGGTGGCAGTGCGGCCGAAACCATGAGCTTCACGCGATGATCGTAAAACACATCGACCATCAAGGTAAATCGCCGTGCCTCCGCCGCATCATTCACCCTCAACTGCGGAATGTTCGACACGATGACCAGGTGGTATTCGCGGGCGATTTCCAGATAGTCGAGTTGCGAACGCGGGCCGCCGCAGATGTCCCTGAACTCGAACCATACAGCACCCAGGGACACTCCCTTGGCGGGAATGCGCCGTCCGAGGACTTCGATCGACACATCCTGTTGCCGCTCGCCCCCCACCGCCGCAAACGCCTCGCCGAGACGCTCCTCAGCGTCTGCCGACAATGGTGTGTGATACACAGAAAACTTCTCGAAGGAACGCAGGCGGTAGTCGACCGGCCCGTTGACGCTGACGACAACGCAATTGTTCTTCAGTAATTCGATGGTCGGCAGGAAGCGTTCGCGCTGCAGGCCATCGCGCCACAACTCGTCCGGCGCATAGTTCGACGTAGTGATCAGCACCACGCCGCGCCGGAACATTTCCCCGAGCAGGCGCCCAAGCATCATGGCGTCGGCGATGTCGTTGACGTGGAACTCGTCCAGGCACAGGACGCGGAGCCGTTTTGCGAGACCGACGGCGACAATAGCGAGCGGATCTTTCTCGTGCTTGATCAACCCGATGTGCTGATGCACTTCCTGCATGAAGTGATGAAAATGCACGCGCCGCTTGCGCCGGTAGGGCAGATTCGCATAGAAGGCGTCCATCAACATGCTTTTGCCCGTTCCCACACCACCGTACAAATAAATCCCTTTGGGAGGCAAACGCCGCCCGAAGGTTTTCATGAACGGCTTTTGTCGGTAGGACTTGAATTCGAGCAGCTCCAAGTAGAGCCATTCCAGCTTCTGCGCCGCGTCGAGCTGCGCGGGATCTGCGACGAACCCGGGCTTCTGCACCCATTGCCGGTACCACTCCAGGGGCGACAGGCTCGGGGGGCCGCCGCGCGTAAGCGCATCGATATCTTGCCCTGATGCGGATGATTTACCGGTCTCGTCGCTCACGGCCGCCTACGTTATGTTCTTGCGGGTCTTCGCCGTGGAGAAACCATGGACAAACTAACCGGACGCTAAAAATTGAGCGATCGCTTGTCCACCGCGAGCGCCGCTTCCTTCATGGCTTCGGACAACGAGGGATGGGCGTGGCAAATCCGCGCGATATCTTCGCTGGAAGCGCCAAACTCCATGGCTACCACGGCCTCCGAAATCAGCTCCGAGGCCATGGGCCCGATGATGTGCACGCCAAGGATGCGGTCGGTCTTGGCATCGGCGAGGAATTTCACCAAGCCGACCGTGTCGCCGAGCGCCCTCGCCCGGCCGTTGGCGGCAAACGGGAAGGTACCTGCACGATAGGCGATTCCGTCGGCCGTCAATTGCTGCTCCGTCCTGCCCACCCACGCAATCTCGGGAGAGGTGTAAATGACCCAGGGGATCGTATTGAAATCCACATGGCCATGCTGACCGACCATGCGCTCGGCGACCGCGACGCCTTCGTCTTCCGCCTTGTGCGCGAGCATCGGTCCGCGCACCACATCGCCGATAGCCCAGACGTTGGCAAGGTTGGTGCGGCATTCGTCATCCACGACGATGAAGCCGCGTTCGTCGAGCTTCAGCCCGACCGCCTCCGCGTTCAACCCAAGGGTATGCGGTACGCGGCCGATAGAGACGATCACCTTGTCGAAGTTTGCCTGCTGCGCGTTGCCCCCGGCATCCGTGTACTCGACTGCCACCGTCTCCTTCGCCGCGACCTTGCTGATCTTCACGCCCAGATGAATATTGAGCTCCTGCTTCTTGAACACCTTCCACGCTTCCTTGGCGATCTGCTCGTCGGCAGCGCCAAGGAAAGCGGGCAGTGCCTCCAGGACGGTGACCTCACTACCCAAGCGTCGCCACACGCTGCCCATTTCCAAACCGATAACGCCCGCACCGATGACACCCAGTGTCTTCGGCACCTCAGCAATATTCAGCGCGCCGGTGTTGCTAAGAATGAGCTTTTCGTCGAACTCGACACCGGGCAGCGCGCGCGGACTGGATCCCGTGGCGACAATCACCTGCCGAGCGAGCAGCGTCTCGTTCTGCGCGCCGGTCACCTTGATCTCCCAGCCGGTTGTATCACCTTGCGCGAAACTGCCGCGACCATGGAAAAACGCCACCTTGTTCTTCTTGAATAGATAGATGATGCCGTCGTTGTTCTGCTGCACGACCTTATCCTTGCGGCCGAGCATTTGCGCGAGGTCCAGCGATATGCCTTTAACGCGGATGCCGTGCTCGGCGAACGCGTGACCCGCATGGTCGTAGTTCTCCGAGGACTGCAGCAGCGCCTTGGACGGAATGCAGCCTACGTTGGTGCATGTGCCGCCGAGCGCTGGCTTGCCGTCGGCGCGCTGCCAGTCGTCGATGCAGGCGGTGGCAAGGCCGAGCTGTGCGGCGCGGATTGCGGCAATGTACCCCCCGGGGCCTCCGCCGATCACTACAACGTCAAACGATTTGGACATGATTTGTGCTGCCGGATAGGGGGACGAAACAGCTTTCGCTCGCTAATTTTTGTTGTGAACGCGACGCATCGCAAGCCGTCTAGCCGGCGGGCCGTTCCGGCACGAAGAGCCACATGAGAATATAAAAGAGAATTCCGACGCCGCCGCAAGCCATTACGGCAAACACCAGGCGCCAGAACCAGGACGGTACGGAGGTCGATTCACCCAGCCCACCACAAACACCGCCGAGCCACCGATCGGTCTTCGAACGGAAGAAGTTGCGCAAGGGATCGCCGATCGACCCGGCCGAATAGCCGCTTCCTGGCGGGCGCCCGTCGATAAGCGCCGCCTTGGCCTTGGTGAACTCCTCCTCGCTCAGCGCACCCTGTTCGCGCAAGCGGTGCAATTTCTCGATTTCGTCGGCTACGCTCACCGGTGCTCCAGTTCTAAATCCTGCATGCAGCGTTGCCCAAGCGCGACACCATGGCGGTGACCCATCCCACCCTAAAGCTCCAGCCAAAGCCGCGCCGGTTCTTCCAATGCTTCCTTGATTGCCACCAATGTGAGCACCGCTTCCCGTCCGTCGATGATGCGATGGTCATAGGACATGGCCAAATAGTTGATCGGCCGGATGACGACTTGACCGTTCTCCACCACCGGCCGTTCCTTGGTCGCGTGCACTCCGAGAATCGCCGACTGCGGTGGATTGATGATGGGTGTGGAGAGCATGGAACCGAATACTCCGCCGTTGGAGATGGAGAACGTGCCGCCCGACAACTCCTCGATGGAGAGTTTGCCGTCTTGGGCACGCTTGCCAAAGTCGGCGATCTTCTTTTCGATATCCGCAAGCGAAAGCTGATCGGCATCGCGAACGATGGGCACCACCAGGCCGCGCGGACTGCCGACCGCGATGCCGATGTCATAGTAGCCGTGATAGACAATGTCAGTGCCGTCGATGGAGGCGTTTACGATGGGATACTTTTTCAGCCCATGTACCGCGGCTTTGACGAAGAAGGACATAAAGCCCAATTTAACGCCATGGCTTTTCTCAAACTGCTCCTTGTACTTGTTGCGCAGCTCCATGACCGGTTGCATGTTGACCTCATTAAAGGTCGTGAGAATCGCCGCGGTCGATTGCGATTGCACCAGCCGCTCGGCAATGCGGGCGCGGAGCCGCGACATCGGTACGCGTTGCTGGGGCCGTCCCCCGATGATTCCATCCACGTTGACGGGCGATGGCGCGGGTGCGCTCGGCTTGGCCGTTGGAGCGGCAGCAGGTGCGGCGCTCGCCCCGCCTTCCATGACCGTAAGCACGTCGCCCTTGGTAATCCGGCCGTCGCGTCCGGTGCCCGGGACTTGAGCCGAGGCGATACCGTTGTCGGCCATCAGCTTTCTCGCCGCTGGCAGCGCAGTAACGCTTTCCGCTTTAGCTGCGGGCGCGGGAGCCGGCTTCACTGCCTGCTTGGCTGCATCGATGGCGGCCTTGGCCGGCGCCTGTGCGGCGCCGTCGGTGTCGATGGTCGCCAGCACTTCGTTGGCAATCACCGTGGCGCCGTCGCCTTTGGTCACGCTGCGCAACACCCCGTCTACCGGGGCAGGTAGTTCGAGCACTACCTTGTCGGTCTCGATATCGACCAGATTTTCATCTCGGGTAACCCGCTCGCCCTGTTTTTTATGCCAGGAAAGCAGCGTCGCTTCCGAGACCGATTCCGACAAAACAGGGACTTTTACCTCGACTAACATAGTCGCTCCACTTTGTTTATTCTGATCAGCGAACCGGCTTTGACCATTCCTGATCAAGGGTGAGCGCCGTTTCGACCAGCGCCTTCTGTTGTTCATTGTGCTTCGCCAGATTACCCACGGCCGGTGAAGCGCTGGACGACCGCATCGCGTAGGACAGCTTCTGGTCCTTGCGCAGATGGCGCAGCAGGTAATGCTGGATAGGATGCCAGGCACCCTGGTTGGCCGGCTCTTCCTGCGCCCAGAGAATGTTCTTGGCGTTGGGATGGCGGGCGATTTGCGCTTCGAATTCTTCGTGTGGGAAGGGATATAGCTGTTCCAGGCGCACCACTGCGATGTTGTCGATCTTGCGCTCGCGGCGCTGCGCAATGATGTCGAAGTACACCTTGCCGCTGCAGAAGACCACCCGCCGCACTGCTTGGGGGTCCAAGGAATCGACCTCCCCAATAAGCGGCTGGAAGCCGCCGCCAGCCAGTTCGTCGAGCGCCGACATCGATTCCTTACGGCGCAGCAAGCTCTTCGGCATCATGATGATGAGCGGCTTGCGGTAGGGCCGCACCATCTGCCGGCGCAACATATGGAACAATTGCGCTGCGGTGGACGGCACACAGACCTGCAGGTTGTACTCGGCGCAGAGTTGCAAAAAGCGCTCCAGCCGTGCTGAGGAATGCTCCGGCCCCTGTCCCTCGAAGCCGTGCGGCAGCATCAGGGTGAGCCCGCAGAGGCGGCCCCATTTGGCTTCCCCCGAGGAGATGAACTGATCGATCACCACCTGCGCGCCGTTCACGAAATCGCCGAACTGCGCTTCCCAGATCACCAGTTCGAACGGCTGGGCGGAGGCGTAGCCATATTCGAAGCCGAGTACTGCTTCCTCGGAAAGGATCGAATCGATGATCACAAAGTTAGGCTGCTTCGCAGTGATGTGCCGCAATGGCACGTAGTCGCCCGCATCCCAGCGTTCACGATTCTGATCATGGAACACTGCGTGCCGATGGGCGAAGGTGCCGCGGCCGGAATCCTGACCGGAAAAGCGCACCCCATGACCATCCTTGAGCAGCGAGGCGTAAGCGAGATTTTCCGCCATCCCCCAATCGAGCGGCTGTTTTCCCTCACCCATCAGTTTGCGTGCCGCGATCAGGCGCTCCACAGTCGGATGAAGTTTGAAATCCTTGGGGAAAGTGGTCAGCTTCACCGCCAATGCTTTCAGGTCAGCCAGCGGCACGGCGGTATCCGCGGGATGCCGCCAATCGATCTTGAAGTAGGGCGCCCAATCGACGGCCAATGCCGGCTTGATGCCGTAGAGAATCGCCGGATTGGTATTCTGACCGGCATCCATGGCGGCGCGGTAGTTCTTGATCATGTCCTCCGGATCGTGCGCCGCCAGCGTGCCATCGGCCACCAACTTGTCGGCATACAGCTTGCGCGTACCCGGGTGGCTGGCAATCTTTTTGTACATCAAGGGTTGCGTGACGAGCGGCTCGTCCTGCTCGTTGTGGCCGAGGCGGCGGAAACAAACGATATCAACAACCACGTCCTTGCCGAACTTCATGCGGTAATCGAGCGCGGTCTGCGCGACCAACAGCACCGCTTCGGGATCGTCGCCGTTTACGTGAAACACCGGCGCCTCGATCATCTTCGCGACATCGGTGCAATACAGCGTCGAGCGGGTATCGCGCGGATCGGAAGTGGTGAACCCGATCTGATTGTTGACCACCACGTGCACCGTCCCGCCCGTACCGTAGCCGCGGGTCTGCGACAGATTCAACGTTTCCATCACCACGCCCTGTCCGGCAAACGCCGCATCACCGTGAATCAACAACGGCAACACTTGTTTGCCCGACTTGTCGGCGCGGCGTTGCTGGCGGGCACGCACCGAACCTTCGACGACCGGGTTGACGATTTCCAGGTGTGACGGGTTGAAGGCGAGCGTTAAATGCATCGCACCGCCCTTGGTCTGGACGTCCGAAGAGAACCCCTGGTGGTACTTCACGTCGCCGGAGCCGAGCTCCACGGCGTGGATGCCCTCGAACTCGGAGAACAGGTCCTTCGGCAACTTACCGAAATTGTTGACCAATACGTTAAGGCGGCCCCGGTGCGCCATGCCGATCACCGCTTCCTTGACACCCTGTGCGCCGGAGCGCTGGATGATTTCATCCAGGGCCGGGATGAGACTCTCTCCGCCTTCCAGCGAAAAGCGCTTTTGCCCGACATAGCGGGTGTGCAAATACTTCTCCAGGGTCTCGGCGGCCGTCAGCCGCTCGAGCAGGGCACGTTTCTGTTCCTTGCTGAAACCGGGCTGCGAACGCGAACCTTCGAAGCGATTTTGAATCCAGCGCTTCTCCTCGGTCAAAGTAATGTACATGTACTCGATACCGAGGCTGCCGCAGTAGGTGCTCTTCAGGATATCGATGATCTCGCGCAACGTCGCTTGCGCCGGACCCACCAAAGAACCGGTATTGAACACCGTATCCAGATCAGCGTCGGACAAGCCATGGAACGCCGGATCGAGTTCGGGGACCACCTGCCGGTCGTGCAACTGCAAGGGATCGAGCGCCGCATAGCGCGAGCCGAGCACGCGATAGGCATTGATGAGCTGCAGTACTGATACCTGCTTCTTATCGGCTTCCGGAGCGCTAACCGTCTGCGCACGGCGGATAGCGAGCGGGCTTTGCTTAGCGAGATTGGCGAACGCATCGATCACCGGCGTGTGCGCCACGTCCTTGGCTACGGCGCCGGCAGTTTTCTGCAATTCGTCAAAATAGGCCCGCCACTCCGCGTTGACGGAGCTCGGATCGGTGAGATAGGACTCATACAGTTCTTCGATGTATGGCGCATTCGATCCGAACAAGGAGGAGCTACTCAACAATTGCTTCATCATAGTCGGTTACCTCGATTTTTCGACCCGGGCCCTTAGCCACGTGCCTCGATAGGTACGACGTCACGCCGCGCTTTTCCGATGTAGAGCTGGCGGGGCCGACCGATCTTCTGATCGGGATCCGAAATCATTTCATTCCACTGCGCGATCCAGCCGACCGTGCGCGCGAGCGCAAAAATGGACGTGAACATGCTCGTTGGAATGCCGAGCGCGCGCTGTACGATGCCCGAATAGAAATCCACATTGGGATAGAGCTTCCTCTCCACGAAATAGGCATCTTCCAAAGCAATCCTTTCCAACTCCAGCGCCAACTTGAATAGACGATCATCGTGCAAGCCCAATTCGTTTAAGACCTCATGGCAGGTTTCGCGCATCAGCTTGGCGCGCGGATCGAAGTTCTTATAAACGCGATGGCCGAAACCCATAAGGCGGAAATTGTCGTTCTTGTCCTTGGCGCGCTTGATGAATTGATCGATGCGCGAAACGTCGTGAATCTCTTCCAGCATGTTGAGCACCGCTTCGTTCGCGCCGCCGTGCGCCGGACCCCACAGACAGGCGATGCCGGCGGCAATACAGGCGAACGGATTGGCACCCGACGAGCCCGACAAACGCACCGTGGACGTGGAAGCATTCTGTTCGTGATCCGCATGCAAAATCAAAATGCGGTCGAGCGCCCGCACCAGCAGCGGATTCGCCCTGTAATCCTCGGCCGGCGTGGCGAACATCATGCGCATGAAATTTTCAGTGTAGGACAGATCGTTCTTGGGATACATGAAAGGCTGCCCGATGTTGTATTTGTAGCACATGGCCGTGATGGTGGGCAGCTTTGCGATCAGGCGTATTGCCGAGATGTGGCGATGCTCGGGATTGTTGATATCGAGCGAGTCATGATAGAACGCCGACAGCGCACCCACCACGCCGACCATGACCGCCATGGGATGAGCGTCGCGGCGGAAGCCTTGATAGAAGCGAGTCAGCTGCTCATGCACCATGGTGTGATGGGTGATGTTATCGTCGAACTGGCGCTTTTGTTCACGGCTCGGCAATTCACCGGACAACAAGAGATGGGCGGTCTCCAGGAAATCGCACTTCTCCGCCAACTGTTCGATGGGGTAACCACGATAGAGAAGAACCCCTGCATCGCCATCAATATAGGTTATCGCCGAAGCGCAGGACGCCGTCGCCAGGAAACCCGGATCAAAAGTGAACATGCCGGTCTTGCCCAGCGTGCGGATATCGATGACGTCGGGGCCGACGGAACCTCCATAAACCGGAAACTCGAACGACTGGCTCTTGCCGCTGCCGTCGAGTGTAATAGTCGCCTTACCTTTCGCTTCCATGGATGTCTCCGCTGATTCGTCGAGGGATGGTCTTTGCCGTTAGGAAAGTCGGTTCAGGCCTCGTGCAACAATTGCAGCAAGTGCCTGATTCGCGCCTCGGTACATGCTTGTCGTTGCATCACCATGTCGAGAAGATCGTTGTCGGGCAGTTGCAGCAGTCGGTCAAGTGCCTGCATTTCATGTTCGCTAAGCGCGGAGTCGTGTTTTTCCCAGAACCTGGTGAAAATCAAATCGAGTTCGAGCAACCCACGGCGCGATCGCCATTTCAGCCGCTCGGTTGCTCGTTCGTCCATAGGTTCCCCGTAAGCACTAACCAGTTGCTGCATTCGCTCCCGCCGCGGCCGGCGAGAGCCACCGGTGCCGGGACAGGGAGCTTTCTTTACACCGCCCGCTTCACCATCTGTTCCTTGATTTTACCAATCGCCAGCGTCGGATTGAGCCCCTTCGGACAGACGTCCACACAATTCATGATGCTATGGCAGCGAAACAACCGATACGGATCCTCCAGATTGTCGAGCCGCTCGCTCGTCGCCTGGTCGCGGCTGTCGGCAATAAACCGGTAGGCTTGGAGCAGGCCGGCGGGTCCGACAAATTTGTCCGGGTTCCACCAGAACGAAGGGCAAGCAGTCGAGCAGCAGGCGCACAGGATGCACTCGTACAACCCGTTCAGCTCGTCGCGGTCCTCCGGAGACTGCAACCGTTCCCTGTCACGTGGGGGCGGATCCTTGTTGATCAGGTACGGTTTGACCGAGTGGTATTGCTTGAAGAATTGCGTCATATCAACGATCAGATCGCGAATCACCGGCAGCCCGGGCAACGGGCGCAATTCGACCGGCTGCTTGAGCTCAACCAACCTGGTAATGCAGGCGAGCCCATTCCTACCATTGATATTCATCGCATCCGAACCGCAGACCCCTTCCCGGCATGACTTACGCAGAGAGAGCGAATCGTCCACCTCCTTAATGCGGATCAATGCATCGAGGAGCATCCGATCGGTCGGCTCCAACTCGATGTCGTAGTCCTTCATGTAAGGTGTCGCGTCCTTGTCCGGGTCGTAGCGGTAAATCCTGAACTTCATTGACTGACTCCAATAGGGCTAGAAGGTCCGTTCTTTCGGTTCGAAGCTTTCGACAGTCAGCGGCTTCACGTGCACAGGCTTGTAATCCAGGCGATTGCCGTCCCTGTACCACAACGTATGCTTCAGCCAGTTCACGTCGTCGCGCTTATGAAAATCTGCCCGGTCATGGGCGCCACGGCTTTCCTGTCGCGCCTGCGCGGAAATCAGAGTGGCTTCGGCGACCTCGATCAAGTTGTCCAACTCCAACGCCTCGATGCGCGCGGTGTTGAATACCCTGCTCTTGTCCTGGATCTCGGTGCGCTCGACCCGCTGGCGAATTTCCGTGATCTTCCGCACTCCCTCCGCAAGCATTTCAGGAAAGCGGAATACTCCCGCATGCGCCTGCAAATCCTGACGCAGAGCGCTCCCCACCTCGGCCACCCGTTCGCCGTTTTTTTGCTTCTCCAAGCGATCGAGACGAGTTAGCGTGCGCTCGGCTGCATCCTTCGGCAAAGGCTTGTGCGTTCGGTTCTCCTTCAAGAACGCGACCATACTGTCGCCGGCCGATTTGCCGAACACCAGCAAATCGGTGAGCGAGTTGGTCCCCAGCCGGTTGGCGCCGTGAACCGAAGCGCAGGCGCATTCCCCGGCGGCGTAGAAACCCGGTACGATCGCTTCCAGGTCGCCGCCGCTCGGCGCAATCACTTCGCCGCGATAGTTGGTCGGCACACCGCCCATCATGTAGTGACAGGTGGGTACGACCGGAATCGGATCTTTCACCGGATCGACGTTGGCAAACTTGATGGCGATCTCGCGAATACCAGGAAGACGCTTATTGATCACATCAGGCCCCAGGTGATCGAGCTTGAGCAACACGTACTCACCGTTCTTGCCGACTCCTCGACCCTCTTTGATTTCGGTCGCCATGGCCCGCGAAACCACATCGCGCGGCGCCAGGTCCTTGTAGTTCGGCGCATAGCGCTCCATGAACCGCTCGCCATCCTTGTTGAGCAGAATGCCGCCTTCGCCGCGCACGCCCTCGGTGATCAACACGCCGGCCCCGGCCACGCCGGTCGGGTGGAACTGCCAGAACTCCATGTCTTCGAGCGGCACGCCGGCCCGCGCCGCCATGCCTGGACCGTCGCCCGTGTTGATGTAGGCATTGGTGCTGGCGGCATAGATGCGCCCCGCTCCGCCCGTGCAGAACAGCGTAGCCCGAGCGTGCAGCAGGGCAATCTCGCCGGTTTCCATTTCCAGAGCAGTGACACCGAGTACATCGCCATTTGCGTCGCGCACCAGGTCGAGCGCCATCCATTCGACGAAGAACTGCGTATTGGCCATCACGTTGCGCTGGTACAGCGTATGCAACATGGCGTGGCCAGTGCGGTCCGCGGCGGCGCACGACCGCTGTACGGGCCTCTCACCAAAATTCTGCGTATGTCCACCGAACGGCCGCTGGTAAATGGTTCCGTTGTCGTTACGATCGAACGGCATGCCGAAGTGCTCCAGCTCGCGCACCACTTCAGGGGCGGTGCGACACATGAATTCGATGGCATCCTGGTCGCCCAGGTAATCAGAACCCTTCACCGTGTCGTACATGTGCCACAGCCAATTGTCTTCACCCATATTGCCGAGCGATGCTCCCACCCCGCCCTGCGCCGCCACGGTGTGCGAGCGGGTAGGAAATACTTTCGATAGGACTGCCACACGCAGACCCGCCGTGGAGAGCTGCAGCGCCGCGCGCAGGCCGGAGCCGCCGGCGCCAACGATCACCGCATCGAACTGTCTGCTCGCGACGCGCACGCTCACACTCTCCATAAAATAGTAATCGACCAGCAGGCATAGGCGATAAGCGCCAATGCCACCAGCACCTCCAGACCCAGCCGGACCGCGACCGGCTTGACATAGTCCATGAGAATGTCGCGCATCCCAATCCACGCGTGATAGAAAACACCGAGCAAAAAGATGAGACTGGCAACACGAAACCATTGCGGCGCGAAGAGTGCCTTCCAGGTGAGGTAATCGCTAGGCGGATTGCACAGCAGCACCACGCCGACCATCACCAGATAGACTGCCATTACTACAGCAGTCAGCCGCTGCAGCAACCAGTCCCCCAGCCCGTAGTGGGCCCCGACCACGACGCGGGTTACCATAGTTTGATGGCAAGCAAGAGAGTTATCGCCAGGCTCAGCACCATCACGATCTTGCTGGAAAGGCGCGCCGGCTGCAGCTGTATGCCAACGTGCACGTCGAGCAAAAGGTAGCGAATACCGGCCAGAAGATGGTGCGCCCAGGCCCATATGAATCCGATCAGAACCAGTTTGGCCAACGGTTTGGCCAAGAGGCCGCTCCAGGCGGTGAATTCCTGTTCGGAGGCGAGGCTCCCCTGTAACGCGAAAAGTCCAAGCGGAATGAATAACAGGAACAATGCGGCACCGCTAATGCGATGCAGAATGGAAACCAGGCCGGGAATCGGCAGCTGGATCGTGAACAGGTCGAGGTGTTTGGGTCGTCGTTTGACAGCAATGCTCATCGAACGGTCTCGGTTAATGGGTGATTGGCAAGGTGCGAGGAAAGTCGTGTATTTTCGCACAAAAATGGCCGCATAACTTCTTGCAGGCCTCACGCGAGTTCGTTGTAATAGGAGTGGCCTGCGGTATGGCACAATCCGCGCCGCCATTCCACCGGCTTGTCACCATAAGTGAAGGCGATACGATCCACGCACAACAACGGCGTGCCAAGAGGCACGTCAAGGTGTTGCGCGGCTTCCTCCGCGGCAGCTACCGCGGTCAACCGCTCCTCGGCGCGGATCATGCGCAGGCCATAGTGGATTTCGAAAAAGCTGTAGAAGGAACCCTTGAATTCGTTAAGCCTGGGGGCGCTGAGGCCCTTGAACAAGGGGGCGGACAGGACAATTTCATCGAACACGAGCGGCTTGCCGGAAAAAATCAGCCGCCGCTTCACCACGTAAACCGGCGCCCCCGGGCGCAGTTCGAGCGCCCTCGCGAGCTCCGGAGCTACCTTGTCGCGCCGACAGTCGACGACTTCACTCCTCGGGTATTCCTTCTCGCCGCTGTCGGCGTGGATGCGCAGAAAGCGCAACTGGGTGTGTTCTTCGTCATGCGTTGCGACAAATGTACCCTTCCCCTGCTTGCGCACCAGAATATTTTCGCCGGCCAGTTCATCGACGGCTTTGCGCACCGTTCCCTGACTCACGCCAAAATGCGACGCCAACTCCATCTCGCTGGGAATCGCCTCGCCAGGCCGCCATTCGCCGGCAATCAGACTCTGCGTGATAAGGATCTTGATCTGGTCGTAAAGCGGCCGGAAACTGGGGGCGGACATGGCTAGACAAAGAGTGGCCTGGCACAATTCTAATCAGCGAATCGCAGCACGTCCAGTGACTTATATCTTATATAAGATATAAGTCCCTTGACCCTCACCTTGGCTGGCTCTAAAATCCTCAATGGCGCTGTCCGGCGCGCGGGCTGACCGGCAAACTTGCCTGAAATCAGTCCCTAGATTGGTACCGTCCAATGTTGGCTTGGGTTTTGACGCCGTCCCGTTTCTTCCTCCGCTTCTGCGCCGAGTGCGCCCGGAGCGCGATTTGAACCCTGTCCTGCATCCTCGAACGGCGCTGTTCAGCAGCGAGAAGCCCCTGCCGAGCCTGGCGGTGTGCGAGCACATCGCCGGTAGCGAACGGTTCCTCGGCAAGGCACTGCAGCTTCAGGCCGACATGGGGCCTTTGTTCGATATCACCGGTGATTGCGAGGACGGCGCAGCGGCCGGAGCCGAAAAATCCCACGCGCAAATGATCGCTCAGCTCATCGCCTCAGCGGGCAACCGCTTCGCCCGGGTCGGTGCACGCATCCACGATCTCACCAATCCGTCGTGGACGACTGAGGCCGAAATATTGATCGGCCAGTCGGCCAAGCGCCTAGCCTACCTGACCCTTCCGAAGGCCAACAGCGTGAGCGACGTAAGCCAAGTGCTCGATTTCATTGCCCGCTGCGCGACGCGGAACGGCTGGCAACGTCCCATTGCGCTGCACGTGATGATCGAGACCCAAGGCGCACTGCGCGATGTGCAAGCGATCGCCACGTTGCCCGGTGTGGAAACGCTCGATTTCGGCATCATGGATTTCGTGAGCAGCCATCAGGGGGCCATTTCCGCCAAAGCGAATCGCAGCCCGGGCCAGTTCGAGCATCGCCTGATCGTCCGTGCGAAAGCCGAAATCGCAGCCGCCGCTCTCGCCAACGCCGTTGTACCCACCCACAACGTGACGCTCGCACTCAACCAGCGCAGCCAGGTATTCGACGACGCGTTGCGGGCACGCCGCGAATTCGGCTTTCTGCGCATGTGGAGCATTCACCCCAGCCAGATCGAACCGATCATCGACGCGCTCAGGCCGGATTACGCGGAAGTCGGCAACGCCGCCGAAGTGCTGCTCGCGGCGGCAGCTGCGAACTGGGCGCCTATCCGCTATCTTGATGAGCTGTATGATCGAGCGAGCTACCGCTACTACTGGCAGATTCTGGAGCGCGCTCGCGCTACCGGGATGGAGATTCCGTCCGCGGCCGAGGCTGCATTCTATTGAGGCGTCCGTGATCGGTAGGTTGTAATGACGACGCAGCGCTCGGCGCTTGATGGGCACGGAGCACTGAAATGAGAGGAAAGCAAAGATGACTCAGCTGAGCCCCGGTTGGCGTTTCCGGGCCGCCGCACAAAGCGAAAAGCCCTTGCAGATCGTCGGGACGATCTGCGCATACCACGCGCTGATGGCCAAGCGCTCCGGCTATAACGCGATCTATCTTTCAGGCGGTGGGGTTGCCGCGGGTTCGCTCGGCGTGCCCGACCTCGGCATCAGCGGCCTTGAAGACGTGCTCGTCGATGTGCGCCGTATCACCGACGTGGTCGACACTCCCCTGCTGGTGGATGCGGACACCGGTTTCGGCAGCGCTTTCAACATCGCGAGAAGCGTGAAATCACTGATCAAGTCTGGTGCTGCCGCTATGCACATCGAGGATCAGGTGCAAAGCAAGCGCTGCGGTCATCGGCCCGGCAAGGCGATCGTCACCAAGGACGAGATGGTCGATCGCATCAAGGCCGCTGTCGACGCGCGCACCGATGACGATTTTGTCATCATGGCCCGCACTGACGCGCTTGCGGTGGAAGGCCTGGAGGCAGCGATCGATCGCGCCGTAAGCTGTGTGGAAGCTGGGGCTGACATGATCTTCCCCGAGGCGGTGACCGAGCTCGCGATGTACCGACGCTTCGCCGACGCAGTGAAAGTGCCCGTGCTCTCCAACATTACCGAGTTCGGTTCCACCCCACTTTTCTCCATCGACGAACTGAGGGGAGCCCAGGTGAGTTTGGTGTTGTATCCACTGTCCGCCTTTCGAGCAATGAACGCGGCAGCGCTGAACGTCTACCGGACGATCCGCGAGGAAGGAACGCAACAAAGCGTGGTACCGACCATGCAGACACGCGCAGAACTGTACGAATTTCTTGGCTATCATGCCTACGAACAGAAGCTCGACGCGTTGTTCGCGAAAGAAAAGTAAGCTGCGCGAGTCCTATTGACCCGGTGCGCTTCGCGCATCCCAACGGCAGGAGCAAGCTGTATGACCGAAGTACAGGCAACGCCAAAACCGAAGAAGTCTGTCGCCCTGTCCGGCGTCACTGCTGGAAACACCGCGCTGTGCACGGTCGGCCGCATTGGGAACGACCTAAGCTATCGCGGCTATGACATTCTCGATATCGCGGAGAAGTGCGAGTTCGAAGAAGTCGCTTACCTGCTGGTTCACGCCAAGCTGCCGACCGCAGCCGAGCTGGCGGCATACAAGCGCAAACTGAAGGCGCTGCGCGGCATTCCCGCCGCGGTGCAAGACGTCCTCGAATGCATTCCGGCCAATACGCATCCCATGGACGTAATGCGCACCGCTTGCTCGGCGCTCGGCTCGGTACTGCCGGAAGCCGAGGACCACAAACTCGCCGAGGCGCGCGATATCGCGGACCGATTGATGGCGAGCTTCGGCTCCATGTTGCTGTACTGGTATCACTTCTCCCATTCCGGCCGACGCATCGAGGTCGCAACCGATGATGATTCCATCGCCGCGCATTTCCTGCACCTGCTGCACGGCAAGCCGGCGAGCGACCTGTGGGTGCGTTCGATGCACACCTCGCTCATCCTCTATGCGGAGCATGAATTCAACGCTTCCACTTTCACCGCACGAGTGATTGCCGGCACCGGCTCCGATATGTATTCTGCGGTTAGCGGCGCAATCGGTGCACTGAAAGGACCCAAGCATGGCGGCGCCAATGAATTTGCCTTCGATACTATCGGTCGCTACGACAATGCGGACCAGGCGGAAGCCGACATCGTAAAGCGCATCGCCGAGAAGCAGATCATCATCGGCTTCGGCCACCCCGTGTACACCATCGCCGATCCGCGCAATCAAGTCATCAAGGAAGTGGCGCGCCAACTGTCCGAGAGATCCGGCGATATGAAGTTATTCGATATTTCAGCGCGAGTCGAGGAAGTGATGTGGCGGGAAAAGAAAATGTTTCCCAACCTCGACTGGTATAGCGCTACCAGCTACCACATGATGGGCGTTCCTACCGAAATGTTCACTCCCTTGTTCGTCGTCTCGCGCACCAGCGGCTGGACTGCGCATGTCATCGAGCAGCGCATCGACGGGAAGATAATTCGCCCGAGCGCCAACTACATCGGGCCCGCAGACCAAAAATTCGTACCTATCGGCAAACGCAAATGATCAACACCGTTTCGCCGGGCCTGCGCACGATGCTTTTAGCGACGCGGGATATTTTGACGCCTGGCACAACAACTTCGTTACAGCCGCAGGAGAAGCCTGCCGTTGTGGGAACCGGTTACGTGTGCGCGGGCGGCGCCGACATCAGTGTGGAGCAGACAGGTGCGGCTTCGGCGGGTCAAGCGATCACCCTGGGCCATAGCGGCGTTCGCCATCCCATGCGCATCGTAGCCTCCGCCTCCAGCGCCCAGTACGTGAACGACGCCAAACAGCTGCAATGGTTCGGCAAGGGCGAGGGAGCATCGCGCACTCACTTCGGCACGGGCCACATTCTGCCCATGAACCGCATGGCCACTCCATCTCCAAGCAACTGATCGACCCGAGGTCCAATGTCAACCATATCCAACGTCCGCCCGAAGCCAGATCAGGTGCTGGTCGATATCGTCGATTACGTGACACAGTACGAGATCGGCAGCGAACTCGCCTACGAAACCGCACGCAATTGCCTGATCGACACCCTGGGCTGCGGTCTCGAAGCGCTCGAATATCCGGCGTGCACCAAATTACTCGGACCCATCGTTCCGGGCACCGTGGTACCCAACGGCGCTAAGGTGCCGGGTACGCAATTCCAGCTCGATCCGGTACAGGCCGCCTTTAACATCGGCACGATGATTCGCTGGCTCGACTTCAACGATACGTGGCTCGCCGCGGAGTGGGGTCACCCCTCGGACAATCTCGGCGGTATTCTGGCCACCGCCGACTGGATGTCGCGCACCGCCATCGCTGCCGGCAAGCAGCCGCTCACTGTGAAAGACGTGCTCACCGCGATGATTAAAGCGCACGAAATTCAGGGCTGCATTGCCCTGGACAATTCGTTCAACAAAGTGGGCCTCGACCATGTGGTATTGGTGAAGGTCGCTTCCACCGCCGTAGTCGCGCGCATGCTGGGGCTTTCTCGGGACGAAATTATCAACGCCGTGTCGCTCGCCTGGGTCGATGGGCAAAGTTTGCGTACTTACCGCCACGCTCCGAACACCGGTTCGCGGAAATCCTGGGCGGCGGGCGATGCAACGAGCCGCGCAGTGCGTCTGGCGCTGATCGCAAAGACCGGCGAAATGGGCTATCCGTCGGTGCTGACTGCCAAGACCTGGGGCTTCTACGATGTCTCGTTCAAAGGCAACCCGTTCAAATTCCAGCGGCCATATGGCTCATACGTGATGGAAAACGTGCTGTTCAAGATTTCCTTTCCGGCCGAATTCCATTCGCAGACGGCAGTGGAAGCCGCAATGCTGCTGCACGGCGAATTGGCCAGGCGCGGCAGATCGATTGACGGGATCCGCAAAATCACCATCCGCACCCACGAGGCCTGCGTCCGCATCATCGACAAGCGCGGTCCGCTCAACAATCCCGCCGATCGCGACCATTGCATCCAGTACATGGTGGCCGTGCCCTTGATCTTCGGCCGCCTGACTGCCGCGGACTACGAAGATGATGTGGCCACCGATCAACGCATCGATGTGCTGCGCGACAAGATCTTCTGCGTTGAGGATCCGGCTTTCACCAAGGACTACTTCGATCCGTCGAAACGCTCCATCGCCAATGGCTTGACGGTGGAATTCGACGATGGCGAGCGGCTGCAGGAAGTGCTCGTCGAATATCCGCTTGGCCACGCCCGTCGGCGCAAGGAGGGTATTCCCCAGTTGGTTACAAAATTCAGGACTAATCTCGCACGCCGTTTTCCCGCGAAGCAGCAGCAGACCATTCTGGACATATCGCTCGATCAAAAGAAGCTGCAAGCGATGCCGGTAAACGAGTACGTCGACCTTTATGTCGTTTGACCCTGAGCGAGGCGGATCGATAAATGGAATTGCCTGCGAGATTAGGTGCAGTAAGACAAGTCGCGCCGCGGTGCATCCGCCGCGTTGGGCGCTTGGTTGATCGGCTGCGCTTGATCCGCGCCCCGCGCTCAGGCGCAGCCGATGGTAATGACCGCGGCGCCGGTTGCGAAGCGGTGCCGCTGTTTCGATTTTGAATTTTTGGAGACTGCGATGAGCCACAATCTGTTCAACACTTCGCTGGAGCTGAAACTCGGTTCCGGCAAGACCGGCAAATTCTATTCGCTTCCTGCGCTCGAAAAGGCGGGCGTCGGAAGGATTTCTCGCCTGCCGGTATCGATCCGCATCGTGCTTGAATCGGTGCTGCGTAATTGCGACGGCAAGAAAGTGACCGAGGAGCATATCAAGGAGCTCGCCAATTGGTCCGCGACCGGCGGGCGGGTCGATGAGATTCCCTTCGTGGTGGCTCGCGTCGTGCTGCAGGACTTCACCGGTGTGCCGCTGCTCGCCGACCTCGCAGCCATGCGCAACGTGGCCAGCGACCTGGGGAAGAACCCCAAGGTCATCGAGCCGCTGGTGCCCGTGGATCTGGTCGTCGATCACTCGGTAATGATCGATCACTACGGCACCAAAGATGCACTCGATCTCAACATGAAGCTCGAGTTTCAGCGCAATCAGGAACGCTATCAGTTCATGAAGTGGGGTATGCAGGCATTCGATACGTTCAAGGTTGTCCCACCGGGCATCGGCATCGTGCATCAAGTGAACCTGGAATACCTGGCGCGCGGCGTGCATCAGAGGAATGGCGTCTATTACCCCGACACCCTGGTCGGCACCGACAGCCATACCACCATGATCAACGGCATCGGCGTGGTCGCTTGGGGCGTGGGCGGAATCGAAGCGGAAGCCGCCATGCTCGGCCAGCCGGTCTACTTCCTCACGCCGGATGTGGTCGGTGTGAATCTCACCGGCAAGCTGAATGAAGGCATCACGGCGACCGATCTCGTGCTTACCGTCACCGAGATGCTGCGCAAGGAAAAAGTGGTCGGCAAGTTCGTTGAATTTTTCGGAGAAGGCACCGCATCGCTGGCCGTGCCGGATCGGGCCACCATCGGCAATATGGCGCCTGAATACGGCGCGACCATGGGTTTCTTCCCAGTCGACGAAGCCACCGTCGATTACCTCAAGGCGACCGGCCGCAGCGATGAGGAGATAGACGCTTTCACGACCTACTTCAAGGCCCAGGGTCTGTTCGGTGTTCCGCGCGCCGGCGAAATCGATTACACCAAAGTGGTGCACCTGGATCTCTCAACGATCAAACCTTCGCTGGCCGGGCCGAAGCGGCCGCAGGATCGCATTGAACTAAGCAATCTGAAAGGGAAGTTCAGCGAACTCTTTGCCAAGCCCGGCGGAGAAAACGGGTACGGTAAACCCGCTGCAGAACTTAAGCAGCGTCATATAACCCAATTTGGGCTCCCTGACGGACTCGGCGTTCCACTCTCAGGAGGCGGCGCGCAAAATGATCGATCACTGCCAAGCGGGGCGCCCGCCAACGTGGTCGAAATGGTAGACAACCGCCCCACTCCCGATAAGGTTTTCGAGGCGCCCGCGCTTACGCCAGGGGAAGCCGTCTCCATCGGCCACGGCGACGTGTTAATCGCGGCCATTACATCGTGCACCAATACCTCGAACCCCGGGGTGCTGCTTGCCGCGGGCTTGCTCGCCAAGAAGGCCGTGGAAAAAGGGTTGACGGTCAAACGGCATGTCAAGACTTCGCTTGCTCCGGGCTCACGCGTGGTGACCGAATATCTCACCAACTCCGGACTGCTCCCCTACCTTGAACAACTGGGCTTTACGGTCGCTGCCTATGGCTGCACGACATGCATCGGCAACGCCGGTCCGTTGGACCCGCATTTCGAGGAGGCCATTACTTCCAACGATCTGATCTGCGCGGCAGTCCTGTCGGGCAATCGTAACTTCGAGGCGCGCATTCACGCCAGCATCAAGGCGAACTTCCTCGCTTCGCCGCCACTGGTCGTCGCCTATGCCATTGCCGGTACGGTGTTGAAAGATCTGACCACGGAACCGCTCGGTCAAGGCTCCAGCGGACCCGTTTATCTCAGGGACATCTGGCCGACCAGTCACGAAATCGCTTCCGTGATGCACTTTGCGCGTAACCCCGAAACGTTCCGCCGTCTTTATGGCAATCTCGGCAAAACCAATCCGCTCTGGAACGAGATTCGCGGCGTCGCCGGGCAAGTCTATACCTGGCCGCTTTCTACCTACATTGCGAAGCCACCGTTCTTTGACACGTTCGCCATGCAGCCCACCGCGGCCGGCACTGCGATCAGGGGCGCGCGCGCGCTGGGCATTTTCGGCGATTCGGTCACTACAGACCATATCAGTCCCGCCGGCTCGATCAAGGAAAACAGCCCGGCCGGGCGATATCTGGTCGAACACGGCGTCGCAAAGGCCGACTTCAATAGTTATGGCTCACGGCGCGGCAATCACGAAGTGATGATGCGAGGCACCTTCGCCAATGTGCGCATCAAAAATCTGATGCTTCCGCTGCGGGCCGACGGCACGCGAGAAGAAGGCGGCTTGACGCTGTTCCAGCCGGCCGGCGAAAAGATGTTCATCTACGACGCAGCGATGAAATACTCGGCTCAAGGCGTGCCGACCTTGGTTTTCGGCGGCGAGGAATATGGCACCGGGTCGTCACGCGATTGGGCCGCCAAAGGAACCTTGCTGCTCGGCGTGAAGGCAGTCATCGCCAAGAGCTTCGAGCGCATCCACCGTTCCAACCTGGTTGGCATGGGCGTTCTGCCCTGTCAGTTCAAGGGCGGCGATACTGCCGAGTCGCTCGGCATCAAAGGAGACGAGCAGTTCGACATCATTGGCCTGAACGACATCAAGGCACAGATGGACGTAACACTCATCATCAAGCGCAAGGACGGCAGCAAGCAGGAAGTGCAGTTGCTCACCCGCATCGATACGCCGATCGAGGTGGATTACTACAAACACGGCGGTATTTTGCAGTACGTACTGAGGGAACTGGTGGCAGAAGCCGCCTAAAGGGCGGACACCAGTATCAGCTGGCGCCCTCTGCGACGAACCGCGGACGTCGGGAGGCATTTTTGGACGGCCGCTATGCGCCGACCGAGCGCGAGGGACTGAGCTTGCGCCAGCCACACACAGTGCGGAACTGCAGCTAGCGAGCTGCGACCGCCAGACGATTTCACTGATGATCAAAGCACATCTTCAAGCACAAACCCAAAGTGAAGGTGCGTCGACCGTATATCTCTCAAGCCTACCTTCATCGCCTCGCGTCCCCTTGTGCCAGAAAGTCCTTGTGGCCTTCCACGAAAACGACACGCCGTTCAGGGCCGCGCGATCGTTGATCTCGCCAATGAGGCCTCCGCCCGCGAGCTGAAGAAGATTTCGACGATTGGCAAATTCCGCCCTTATCCTCAAGCTCTTTGCGCCGCACATTGACGCACCCGAACTCTGGCACTTCTGCGTGGCAGCGCAGGTCCTGCTCGGGCGTTGTCAAGAAGTTCGGAGCATGATCTGATTGCAGGATGAATGCATGTGCTCGCCGATCCGCCGGTCGATTCTCGAGCGCCGGCCATGACGAGCGGCGCGATTTCCCCAGTCGGGCCTCGGTCAGTCGCATCGGCGGGACAGCAATGCTGACGGTCCGATCGGCGTATGGGTTCCGGCTCCCATGAGGGCAGCGACGCCCGCGTAGGTGCCTGTTTCAAAGGCCTCCATGATCATCCCGAAGCCGCGCTCACGGGTCACTCGCGACCGCTGCTCCATCAATTCGCGAATCCTGGGCATAGCTGGCCCCACGTGCCGCGCTCGCCTAAGAACCCGCTGCGCAATCAATCGAAAGCGCGCGCTCGTCGTTCGTGTCGACGAGCCCGCGACGCTGTTCGTCGTTTCGGGCAGGCATGCGTTGGGGAACACACGTCACGGGACCTACGGGATTGTCGAGGCCGGCGGTCACGCAGCTGCGCGCAAGCTTCCCCATCAAAGGCAATCTTGTTTAGATCGACGACCATCACAAACAAACAGCAGCGGGGTCGTGAATGCAGGTCGGCAAAGAGTTCGTCTGTTGGGTACCGCACAGACGTTCGAAACGACGACGTTCATACTCCCGCCCCCATAGTTGACGATGGCCCGCGGCATGCCCGGCAGGCCAAGTGCAGCCAGGTCAGTGTCCGGTGTCGATTCGTTGTCGTGCGATTGATAGGGATCAATGTGTACCCGGAAGCAGCTGCCCTGGACTCAGACGTCAACAACTCATCGCCCGACGCGGCGAGTCGATCCGATTCGGTACCTAACAGGAGATGGTGATGAGACCGTTCACATTCGCATCGGGTGCGGTGGCGCTCGCGGCCATTCCAGCACTTGCGGCCCGAACCCGCCAAGATCGACTGGTCTGTGGTAGCGCAGACATGGAACCTCGTCCGGTGGATCCCGGCGATGTAGCCAGGATGCCCCGGCCGGCCGGTGACGGGCTGCGCACGGGAACGTCACATCGCCTTTCAAAGGAGCCGTCGTGGCCACTGACCAAGCCGGCGCGCTTTGCCGACTCTGGGCCTTCCTGTGGCGGCCGCACGTCCGGTACTCGCTGGTGGCCCTTGTGCTGGAGGGCTTCTTCGGCGGCATTCTCTTCTGGGGTGGCTCTCCGCGTCGCCATGGAGGCGGCCAACGCGTTCGAGTTCTGCACGGGCTGCCACTCGATAGCCGACACTTCCTTCAAGGAAGACAAGGAAACTGTTCACCACGCCAATCGAAGCGGCGTGCGCGCGGTCTGTTCAGACTGTCACGTGCCGCGCGACTGGGTGCACAAGGTGGCGGCCGAAAATCGGTGCCAGCCCGGACATCTGCCACGAGCTCATGGGCAGGGTGAACACCCCCCGAGGAGTCGAAGCACGGCGCAGCAGCCGCCGAAGGACTACAAGGATCCGGACCAATGACTCCGACCTCTGACAGCGCCGAAGCGGCGTTGCCGCTTTGTGTGCAGGCGGCGCATCGCGCGTTGGTCACACCTCCGTACCTGGAGCAGACGTACTGGTGGGCCTATGTCCACCCAAAGGCTGTGCACGTCTTCGAGCGCGAATGGCTGGTGAACCTGATTCTCTTCGGAAACTATGGCCGCTTGCGCGATGCGGCACTCGCCGACCTCGGCCGGCCGGTCACCGGCCGTACGCTGCAAGTGGCCTGTGTCTACGGCAGCCTCACGGTCCGCCTGCGGCAGCTCCTGGCTGCCGACGCGAGGCTCGACGTGGTCGACATCCTGCCCGTCCAACTGCGCAACCTGGCGAGCAAACTGGCCGCCGACGAGCGCGTCACGTTGTTGCGAGGCGACTCGTCCTCGCTCGCCGGCGCGGATGCAAGTTACGACCAGGTGCTGATGTTCTTCCTGCTGCACGAGCAGCCCGAGTCGGTGCGACGCGCAACCCTGGCCGAAGCCCTGCGCGTGCTGAAGCCCGAGGGCAAGCTCGTCATCGTCGACTACCACCGGCCCGTGCCGCTGCATCCGCTGCGCCTGCTGATGGCGGGCGTGTTCCGCCGGCTCGAGCCCTATGCCATGGACCTGTGGAACCACGAGATCGCGGACTACCTCCCGGCGGAGCTGAAGCCAGCCTCCATCGAGAGGAAGACCTACTACGGTGGTCTGTACCAGAAGCTGGTGTTGACCCGCTGACGCCGCCCCCTCCATGGAGACCTTCCAAGTCGATGTCGCCATCGTCGGCGCAGGCGGCGCCGGGCTGCGGGCCGCGATCGCGGCGGCGGAGGCGGACCCGACACTCAGCATTGCGCTGATTTCAAAGGTCTACCCGATGCGCAGCCACACGGTCGCGGCCGAGGGCGGTGCGGCCGCCGTGACGCAGCCGCACGACAGCCTCGAAGCGCACTTCCACGACACCGTGGCCGGTGGCGACTGGCTGTGCGAGCAGGACGTCGTGGACTATTTCGTCGCCCACTCGCACGAAGAGATGGTGCAAATGGAGCACTGGGGCTGTCCTTGGAGCCGCAAGGCCGACGGCCACGCCAACGTGCGCGCCTTCGGTGGCATGAAGATCGAACGCACGTGGTTCGCGACCGACAAGACCGGTTTCCACATTCTGCACACGCTGTTCCAGACCTCGATCAAGTACCCGTCGATCCGCCGCTTCGACGAGCACTTCTGCATCGATCTGGTCGTCGACGCGGGCCGGGTACAAGGCGTCGTGGCCGTCGAGATCGCCACCGGCGAGTTCAGGCTGATCCAGGCCCGGGCTGTGATCATCGCCACCGGCGGAGCAGGCCGCGTGTTTCGCGAAAACACCAACGGCGGCATCGTCACCGGCGACGGCATGGCGCTGGCCTACCGCCATGGCGTACCGCTGCGCGACATGGAGTTCATGCAATACCACCCGACCTGCATGCCGGGTACCGGGCTGCTTTTCACCGAGGCCTGCCGCGGCGAGGGCGGTTTTCTGCTCAACAAGGACGGCTACCGCTTTCTTCAGGATTACGGTCTGGGGCCGGCCGGGCCCACACCACGCAACAAGGCGATGGAGCTCGGCCCGCGCGACCGCCTGAGCCAGGCCTTCTGGCACGAAAAGCAAAAGGGCCGCACGATCAGCGGCCCGCACGGCGACGTGGTTCACCTCGACCTGCGCCATCTCGGCGAGAAGAAGTTGCGCGAGCGTCTGCCGCAGATCTATGAACTCGCCATGGTCTACCTGGGTGTCGACCCGGCCAAGGCGCCCATTCCCGTATTGCCCGCAGCCCACTACACGATGGGTGGAATCACGGCAGACGGCCGAACTGCGTCGCCATTGCGGGGCCTGTATTCGGTGGGCGAGTGCTCGAGCGTGGGCGTCCACGGCGCCAATCGGCTCGGCTCCAATTCACTGACCGAACTGCTAGTGTTCGGCAAGGTCGCCGGCATCGAGGCGGCGCGTTACGCGACCTCCGTTTCGCACGGCCCGGCATCGACCGTCGACAGCCTGGCCGAACTGGCACGCGCGCGGACCCTGGCCATCGTTACGCGGTCAGGCGGCGGCGAGCGCATCGCGACGCTGCGGCGCGAGATGGCCCAGAGCATGGAAGATGGCTGCGGCATCTACCGCACGGCGCAGACCCTGCAGGCCACCTGCAGCAAGCTGGCCGAGCTGAAGCAGCGCTACCAGCGCGTCCAGGTCGACGACCATTCGCGAGCCTGGAACACCGAGCTGCTGCTCGCCATCGAACTCGGCTACCTGCTCGACGTGGCGCAGGCCATGGCGCATTCGGCACTCGAACGCCGCGAGTCACGCGGTTCGCACCAGCGACTCGACGGGTTCGAGCAGCGCGACGATGTGAACTTCCTCAAGCACTCGCTGGCCCATTTCAACGGCGACGACGCACCGCGCATCGGATACGAGCCGGTAAAGATCACCAGCTCGCCGCCTGGGACGCGGGCCTACGGCGCGGCCGGTGAAAAGGTGGACGCCGAACTCAAGGCCAAGGAGCACGCGCATGGCTGAGTCAAAGACCGTCGAGATCCAGGTCCTGCGCTACCGCCCCGAGCAGGACGACAAGCCGGTCTGGCAAAGCTACGCGGTGCCCTTCACCGACGACATGTCCGTGTTGCAGGGTCTGCAGCACATCAAGGACGAGCTCGACGGGACGCTGAGCTTTCGCTGGTCCTGCCGCATGGCGATCTGCGGCAGCTGCGGGATGATGGTCAGCGGCAAGCCCAAACTGTCGTGCCAGACCTTCCTGCGCGACCTGTTACCCGGCCCGGTGCGCATCGAGGCGCTGGCGCATTTCCCGATCGAACGCGACCTGGTCGTGAGCGTCGGCGAGTTCGTCAAGAAACTCGAGGGAATCAAGCCCTACCTGATTCCGAAGGTGCCGCGCACATTGGCCGAAGGCGAATACCTTCAGACGCCGGCGCAGGTGGAGCAGTTCGAACAGTACAGCTCCTGCATCAACTGCATGTTGTGCTATTCGGCCTGCCCGCAGTACGGGTTGGATCCGGACTTCACCGGGCCCGGCGTGCTGGCGCTGCTGCACCGCTATAACGCCGACTCGCGCGATGGCGGCCGCGAGCAGCGCATGGAAGTGCTCAACGCGCAGGAAGGTGTCTGGAGCTGCACGGCGGTCGGTTATTGCTCCGAGGTGTGCCCGAAGCATGTAGACCCGGCCAACGCGGTGAACCAGAACAAGGTCAACAGCGCGCGCGACTATTTCCTGCGCTTCCTGTCGCCGAAAAGGGACTCTTCGTGAACGGAAAAACCTCAGCGCGTCGCCCGTACGTGCGGCCCATGCAGGGTTGGTGGCGGCGCGATCCGTTCTTCGTTCGCTACATGGTCCGCGAGGCCACCGCCGTGGCCGTGCTCGTCTACGCCGTCGTGCTGACGGTGGGGGCCGTGCGACTCGCTCAGGGCGAGGCCGCGTGGAACGGTTGGCTCGCCGCGCTGCGCTCACCCGGCTCGGTGCTGCTGCATGTCGTGCTGCTGGTGGCGATGGTGGTGCACGCGAAGAGCTGGTTCGAGATCATGCCGAAGACGATGCCGATGATCGTCATCGGTGGCCGGCGTCTGTCCGCGACCACCATCACCCGCAGTGGCTGGGCCGCAGCTGTTATCGCGTCGATCGCCCTCTTCGCCTGGGCAGCATGGTGGCGGGCATGAAGCGCTCCAACGCGCCGATCTTCTGGCTCCTGTTCGGTGCCGGCGGCATGCTGTCGGCACTGTTGGGCGCGATGCTCGTGTTCATCACCGGCATCGCCGTGCCGCTGGGCTGGCCGCTGCATGGCGAGCTCATGAGCTATCCCCGCATGCTGGGCTTCGCGCAGCACTGGCTGGGCAAGGGCTTCGTCTTCGTCGTCATCATGCTGTTCGCCTGGCACGCGGCGCACCGCATCCTCTGCAGCTTGCACGATATCGGCATCCACAAGGGCCCGGCAGCGAAGGCCGCCTGCTATGGCGCCGCCGTGGTTGTCACCGCGGTGGCTGGCGCCAACCTGTTCAGGCTCGGCTTCTGAGGAGGTATGCTGGCGGCGCGCCTCAATCCGGCCGCAAGTTCTCGCTCTGGGCACCGTGCCCCAGCTCAGCGGCTCCGACTTAATCCGTGGTGTGCGCAATACGCATCCTGCGTCAAATCACTTTGATGCCAGGCTTCAAGATGCCTTCCCCAGTACTCCGGTCCGCGTCTCATCTGCAGCACCTTCCAAGAAAGTGCCAAGATCGCACAGGCTCAACAAATCAGTACAGGTGGTTGGGTTGGACGCTTACGATCCGCCTTCTATACAGGTCAGGCGATCGTTATCATCAGCCATTGCGTGTTGTCTACTTGCGCGGAAGTGGTGACCGCGCAAATGGCGAGCTGACCACGGGGCTGCGCGACTTTCATGGGCCACCGCCATTGTCGAACGGCATCGCGAGGTCTCACTATTCGTGACTACCGGCCGTTGCGACACAACGAAGGAAAATTACTGACAGGGTTAAGGAAAAAATCACCCCTGTGCTGGCAATGCCATTGGCAGTGACATCTGCGGTGGAAACCATTTGGGAACCGTCGCAGCCGGCCAAACCACAAAGCCGCCGGCCAATGTTCGGTCGTTTCGCGGGAGGAGCACGCTGCGCAATGTCAGCCGCAGCGAACCGATGCGCTCGATGTGCCAGTTGCGCGAGGCCTGCCTGCCGGTCAGCCTGGACGCCGACGCGAATGGCCGATCTCGAGCACGTCAATACGATCCGCGGCCGCGTGGGAAGGCATGAGACTTTGTACCGCGCAGGAGATCGTTTCGGGATGCTCTGCGCCATGCGCGTTGGTTCGTTCAACGATCCTCCCGTCGGACGACGGGCAAGAGCAGGTCGCCGGGTATCACATGCCTGGTAAGATCGCCGGGAAGCGACGGCAAAGGGCTCGGTCTGCATGACAGCGAGGCGGTTGCACCCGAGGATTGGGAGGTGTGCTCCATGTCATTCGACCTACTCGAGAAGCTCGCTCGCATTCAGCAAGGGGCCAAGCGAATCTTGCGCTGCGTTCTCGCACGTGAAATCGTGCGCGAGCATCAGGTCATGATCTGGATACGATGACCGCCGAACAGCGCCTGTCATCGTTTCTTCTCGACCTCTCGCAAAGATACGCGGCGCTGGGCTACTCGTGGAGGGAGTTCGTGCTGAGAGTGGCGTGGCTGGAAATTGGGAGCTATATGACTCAAACTGGAGAGGGTAAGCCGCGTGCTGTCGCGTTTAACATCGCGAAGGACCCGTTGCGGTTCGGCAGGATGATGATTCGCCTCCGTTGTCCGGGACTATTCGATCAGGCGATTGCCGGCATCCAAGAATACGCGTGATATCCTAGCAGCAATTCGATGTACAGCGCGCTTGGCCGGCACGCCTCAGATAACAGGAGGGACCATGGCCTGGACCCGCGAACAACGCAACGTAACGGTCGCCAGCTATCTGGGCTGGACGCTTGACGCGTTCGACTTTTTCCTGATGGTCTTCATGCTCAAGGCCATCGCGGCGGAATTCACCACCGACATCCCCGCCGTCGCGTTCGCCATAACCCTGACCTTGGCCATGCGCCCGATTGGCGCGTTGATCTTCGGGCGACTCGCCGACCGCTTCGGCCGCCGCCCGATCATGATGATCGACGTCGGGATCTACTCCGCGCTCGAGTTCCTCTCCGGTTTCGCGCCCAACCTGACCGTGCTCCTTATTTTGCGCGCCCTCTTCGGCATTGCCATGGGCGGCGAGTGGGGCGTCGGCGCGGCGCTGACCATGGAAACTGTGCCCATCCAGTCACGCGGGTTCGTGTCCGGGATCCTGCAGGCCGGCTATCCGACGGGCTATCTGCTTGCTTCGGTTGTTTATGGCCTGCTGTTCGATAAGATCGGCTGGCGCGGGATGTTCATGATCGGCGTGCTACCGGCGTTGCTCGTGCTGTACATTCGCCGCCACGTCCGCGAATCGCCTTCGTGGACGGCGGCGCAGACGCGCCCGCGTCCGTCTTGGAAAGCGATCCTTCAACGCGACTGGAAGCTGGCGCTGTACGCGATCGTGCTCATGACGGGGTTCAACTTCTTCAGCCATGGCACGCAGGATCTCTACCCGACATTCCTGCAGGTCCAGCATCATTTCGACACGCACACAGTGAGCCTGATCGCGATCACCTACAACATCGGCGCCATCATTGGCGGTTTGTGCTTTGGTACGCTGTCGGAGCACATCGGTCGTCGCAATGCCATCACGATCGCCGCCTTGATCGCCTTGCCGATTATTCCGTTGTGGGCGTTTTCCTCCAGCCCCTACCTGCTGGCCACGGGCGCTTTCTGCATGCAGGTCGCGGTGCAGGGTGCCTGGGGCGTCGTTCCCGTCCATCTCAACGAGCTCTCGCCCGACGAGGTCCGGGGCACGTTTCCGGGATTGGTCTACCAGCTCGGCAACCTGCTCGCCTCGGTCAATGCCAGCATGCAGGCGGGTTTCGCCAAGAGCCACGGCGGAGACTACGCGCTTGCGCTCGCAGCCGTTGCCGGCACTGTCGCCGTGATCATTGCCGTACTCATCCGTTTTAGTCCGGAGCGACGGGGTGTGGACATGGTGAATCCGACCGGGTCCGGCGATGTCATGGCGCACGCGGGCGGCTGAGCAACGCACGGCGCCCCGTGCTGCGCGTGCTCGAGCCGTTCGCCCTCGACCTTTGGGACCACGGCATCGCCAAGTGGCTGCCTGAGAGTGTCCGCGCGGATCAGATCCGCAAGGAAACCTACTATGGCGGCCTTTACCAGAAGCTCGTGATCACGGTTTAGCGGGCGCCGAAAGCGTTATTTCAAAAACCGGTCACGAGCACCCCGTAGCCATTAAGCGGGTACTCGCCATGGCGAGACCATAACAATTCGCAGCTGATGCGGTGCTGTCACCGCCTATCATTGCCTGGGGTTGTGGCAAAGAATGCGATGGCGGGCCTGCTAGAAAAGGATCGGCGCGAGCACGAAGCGCTTGCCGGCGCAGTGCCGTGCAGACCTCGGCATGCGCGGGCAACTCATCAGACCGCGCGATATGGAATGTGGAACGCCGGGCAGGATTCCGCTCGACAACGTCGCGCCAATGCCGCGGAAATGGATGGACGTGGGGCGGTGCGCCAGTCGGATCCGCCGGTCGAGGGCCTCAGCCCGGTTGTTGCTCAATGCCCCATCCGCCGGCTTTTGTTCGTTTTATTTGACCTAGCTCAGAGCCTGTTGCACCGACTGTCCCGACGCGCATTTTTTTTCTTATGTGCGTTACCGCACGGATGGGAGCAACCGTTTGGGTGCAAATTTCAGCCTCGTGCAGCAAACAAGGGCCTGGACCCCTTGTATATCTCGATTCTCCGATAACATCGCCGACCCGCTCCCCGCGAGAACCGGCATCTTCAGATACGCCAAAGTTGACAAGTCATATCGTCACCTTCGTCAACGCCGTGGAAGACGATGCGGTATCACTCTTTGAGGGGGGGAAAGAGCATGATAAACCGATCAAGAGGCAACTCTTCCGACGATACAACTCTTGATCAAGGACACCCTCTCGGCCTTCGTGCGCGACTTGCGACCCAACAGCGGCATTCTCGGTGCGCGGGATCTTCCCGACGCGCGCTGCAGGCGTTGCTCCGTTACTATCGATCACTATCGATCAAATGCAATAGTTCGGCGTCGAGGTCCAACAAGGTCGCAATACAAGATCTGACGTGGATGCCGGCGACACAGTTCCCGTTTTTTCATTGAGGCTATCGGCGATGGGTTATTAATTGTTCGAGGAGAAGAGAATGAGTTGCAAGGCCCGCACCAAAGAACTATTCCGTGTCGTAACGGCCGCCATCGTGGTGGCCTTCTCAACCAGTGCATTTGCAGCGGTGGATGCTGATGCCGCAAAAGCATCGGCGCGACAAAACAACTGTTTTAAGTGTCACAGCGTCGATAAGGAAAAAGATGGGCCTTCGTATAGCAAGGTTGCCGCCAAATATCGTGGCAAGCCTGATGCCGAACAAAGGTTGATCACTCATATCACCACTGGGGAAAAAGCAAAGTTTCCCGACGGTCACGAAGAAGATCACAAGATCATCAAGACCAAGGACATGGCTGAAATCAAGAACCTCATAGATTGGATTCTTTCGCAGTGAGACATGAGTCTGGCCGGGTGTTCTGTTTGTGGCCAGTGCAATAGCAAATCTGTCAGCGGAGGACAAGATGAAATCCTTGCGACAAGTGGCGACGATGTGCGCGTTCATCGGTGCTTTGGGAGGAGGGGCCTCTGCTGTGGCCGCCGTTAGCGAGACACCGGACGGGGGGAAAGAAGCAACCAAGGACATTGTCCTCAAGGGCGATGCTAAATGCACGCGCTGCCATGATGAAAGCGATAATCCCAAATTGCTCGCCATCGGCAAGACGAGGCACGGCACCATCGCGGACAGTCGTGGGCCGACTTGCACCAGTTGCCACGGAGATAGCGAAAAGCACCTGACAAGCCCTGAAGGGGGGCAGGATCGTCCGCACCCCGACCGCTATTTCGGCAAGAACTCGATCACCCCCATCGAAGAGCGCAACACCGCCTGCCTTACCTGCCACGAAAAGGATTCGAAGCGCTCGCACTGGATGGGTAGCACACACCAGAGCCGCGACGTCGCCTGCAGCTCATGCCACCAGATACACACCGCGCACGACGACGTGCGCGACAAGCGCACGCAGCCGGACGTGTGCTTCACCTGCCACAAGGAGCAGCGCACCCAAATCAGCAAGCCGTCGCATCACCCGATCCCGGAAGGCAAGATGGGATGCTCCGATTGCCACAATCCGCATGGTTCGGTCGGACCGAAGCTCATGACGCGCGATAGCGTGAACGACACTTGCTACACCTGCCACATGGAAAAACGCGGGCCGTTCGTCCATACCCACGAGCCTGTCGCCGAAGACTGTTCGAACTGTCATAACCCGCATGGCACCACCGCTGAAAATCTGCTCAAGGCGCGGCCGCCTTTCCTGTGCCACCAATGCCACACGCCGCACGGCGGGCAAGTTGCGCAGTTGACCGGGCAGCGTCAGTCCTCAGCGCTTCTTGGTGGCACCACGAGTGGCAAGTCCGGAATCAACTACACGATGGCTCGGGGTTGCCTGAACTGCCATACGCAGGTTCACGGGACCAACAATCCGAGTACGACCAACCCGACCCCGCAGTTCAACTTCCGCTGATCGACGGAGACCAACATGAGCCCACTAGATGGACAATTTGGTATCAAGAAGATTATTGCGCTTGCCGCCGTCGCGGTCTTCGGTCCGGCGCACGCAGAGGACGACGCCGCCGATATGGCGCAACTTACCAAGCCCGACACGGCGACGGTGAGCGTCGGGGCGGCTGCCGTTAGTGGCGATAGCAAGAATCGGTCGCTGTTCGGTCAATACAACGGCTTGCGCAAAGACGACGCCTATCTGCTGTTGGACTTGGACTACATCAAACGCGACGACGCGACGGGCATTTGGACGATCCTCGAGGGCCGTGATCTTGGCCTCAATACCCGCGAAGTGCGCTTCCTCCAGCAACGACAGGGAGATTGGAAGTATTACGGCGAGTATAGCGAATTGGTACGCTACTATCCGCGCACCATCAACACGAGTCTTCAGGGTGCCGGAACGACAACCCCTACCGTCACGCTCCTGCCGGTCCGCGGGACCGGCCAGGACGTGGATTTGAAGACCGAACGCAAGAGCGTGAGCTTGGGCGGGGAAAAATGGATTACGCCTAACCTCATGTTCGAGGCCACATTCAAGAACGAAGACAAGGACGGGGCGCGCATCTTCGGAAGAGGCTTTAACTGCCCGTCCGGCACCGCGCCGACGCCCGCGTGTACGGCGTTGGCCGCGGGCGCCAATCAATGGGCAATACTACTCTTGCCGGAGCCGATCAATTCCACGACACGGCAGTTCGAGGGGAAGCTGACTTACGTCGGGGATAAATTGGCCTTGACGGCCGGCTACTACGGATCGTTCTATATCAACGACAACGGCAGCTTGAACCCAACAGTGGTCGGCAACTTGAATAACCCCCTTGGCAACCCCTTGGGTCAAAACGGGAGTGTGCCGCTGACCGCAGGCCTTCGGGGTATTCTGCAACTGCCTCTGGCGCTGCCTCCCGACAACCAGGCACACCAGTTCTATCTCTCCGGTAATTACGCCTTTACGCCGGCTACGCGCGCGACCTTCAAGCTCGGTTATACCCACGCCACGCAAAAAGACGACTTTGCCAGTAGCGGTTTGACGGGTGCTCCTGCCGGCGTGAGCAACTATGGTGGGGTCGTCAATACCACTCTTGCCCAGCTCGGGTTGACCTCGCGTCCGCTGCCGAAACTTTCGCTAAACGCCAGCCTGCGCTACGAGGACAGAAAGGACGAGTCGCCTCAGGCCCAGTACAACATAGAGGGCGTGAACACGTTTACCAACGGCACCTATTCGTTGAAGAAGACCGCCGCTAAACTGGAAGGGAGTTATCAGCTGCCAGCCAACTTCCGGGCGACGCTGGGTGTTGACTACGAGTCGATGGATCGCGGGCAGTTTTCAAGCCCGGAGTGCATTGATCTGGGGGACGGCAGTTGTCTTGGAGACAGTGTCGCGGGAATTTCTGGCTTGCGTGCGAAAACGGATGAGACGGGTTACCGCGCCGAGTTGCGGAAATCGATATCCGACACGCTCAGCGGCGCGATCAGCTACGTCCACAGCAGGCGTGATGGATCGTCCTGGTTGATGCCCAACGCCCTCCCCGCCACGGGTGTCACGGCACTCTCGGACAGCGCCATATTTAATCGCACCGGCATCTTCCCGATGATTTTCATGGATCGCACGCGCGACAAGGTGAAAGCGCTGGCGGACTGGTCGCCGATAGACCGCCTATCGCTTCAGTTCACGCTAGAAGACGGGAAGGACCAGTACACCGCCCCGACGCAGAAAGGTCTGCGCGATACCGCGATGGGGCTCTACGGCGTCGACGTGACGTACGCCGTGTCTGAGGCGTGGAAGCTGAGCGCTTATTACACTTACAGCGAGCAGACGCTGCACGTCAGCCATTCCACGGGATACATCGCTGATCTGAAGGATCGCAACAGCACTGCAGGAATTAGCCTTGTCGGCAAACCGACCGGGCGACTCGAGGTGGGTGCGGATCTGCTGTACATCAATGACAGAAATATCTATGCACAAACGCTGGATCAGCTAGCCAGCGCTGCTAACGCAGCTTTCCTGGCTCAGTCGGGAGGTTTGCCCGACGTCACGTTCCGCGACTTGAGGCTGAAGCTCTTCGGCAAGTACGCCCTGCAGAAGAACGCCGATGTTCGCGTCGACATTGTGCACGACCGCCAGAAACTCAACGAATGGACTTGGGAATCCAACGGCGTGCCCTTTGCCTATTCCGACAACACGACGGTCGGCCTGAACCCGAATCAGAACGTGACTTTCGTCAGCGTCAGCTACATCTACAGGTGGCGGTAGTCTGAGGTAAACCTTTGTCGGGTGTTAGCTCGATCTCTGGAGGCGCGGGGCCGGCGAACACTGCGGTACCGCGCTCCAACAGGTTGCACCCACCGGGGGGATGCCCCTTCTGGCGCACAAAAGGCGGAGATTCATGGATAACAAACCTGGCGTTCTGAAGCGCGCATGGGCCTTTTTGAAGCGGCCGAGCGCGAAGTATTCCTTGCTGACACTGACCCTGGTTGGTTTCTTCGCCGGGATCATCTTCTGGGGTGGGTTTCACACTGCTCTGGAAGCGACGAATACGCTGGAATTCTGCATTTCCTGCCACGAGATGCGCGATACCGTTTATGAGGAATACAAGAAGACCATTCACTACTCGAACCGCACCGGCGTGCGCGCCATCTGCTCCGATTGCCACGTGCCCAGGGATTGGGGGCACAAGATGGTGCGCAAGGCCCAGGCAAGTCTGGAAATTTGGGGAATGATCACGGGTGTTGTCGATACGCCGGAAAAATTCGAAGCCCATCGGATGCAACTGGCGACTCACGAATGGGCACGCCTGAAGTCATCGGATTCGCGCGAATGCCGCAACTGCCACTCCTTTGACGCCATGAGTAACGACGTACAGAAACAGACTGTCTTTAAAAAGCACATGAAGGCGAAAGACGAAGGCAGTACGTGTATCGATTGCCATAAGGGCATTGCTCACAAACTACCAAAAGAGTACAAGGACCCGGATGAGTAATTTGTTCCGGAGCAGCCTCGACTATCGCTTTGCAGACGATCGGATTGTCGATCACCGGTACTGGTGACGGCGAAAGCGGCACGGGCGGGGATCGGGTGAATGTGCTGCCGTTTGCTCGGCGCGCCACGGGCCCAAAGGCAACCGTCCCAGACGCGGTTGTCGTGCATGTGCGTCAGCAGGCGCGGATGGCAAAGGGAGCTTGAGCCTACACGACATCCGGAAGATGCAAAACGGCATGCACGCATTCCGGCGACGGTAAAGGTACCGGCATCGCCAAGGGCAAAGACGGTTGGCATCGACGGCGACAAGTGGCACACTCCCCGCTTTCCCAGTGATCTAACGGCGGCCGGAGCCCGATAACGACAGCATGCTATCTGCCACCCAACTCGAATGCGTTCGCGGCGACCGGCGCCTGTTTAGCGACGTGAGCTTCGCCATTGACCCCGGCGGACTCTTGCATGTTGAGGGGCGCAATGGCTGCGGGAAGACGAGTCTCATGCGTCTGTTGTGCGGACTCTCGCGGCCGGAGCGGGGGCAGATCCGTTGGCGCGGAGCACCGATCTCCGAACTGGGCGAGGAATACCGTGCAGACGTGCTGTACCTCGCCCACTCCAACGGCGTGAAGGATGAGCTTTCCGCGCTGGAAAATCTACTCGCGTCAGCCCGCATCGGAGGGGAACCCCTGAGTGAGGATGGCGCGCGTGAGGCGCTCGCGGCGCTGGGTTTGCATGGCAGAGAAGATCTGCCGGCGAAATTGCTTTCCCAGGGGCAGAAACGGCGGGTGGCGTTGGCGCGCCTCACGACCACGCGCAAACCCTTATGGCTGCTGGACGAGCCTGTCGCCTCGCTCGACCGGTCGGCGGCGACTTGGTTCGAATCCATGCTAGCCACCCACCTTGGCCGTGGCGGCGTGGTGGTGCTGACGACGCATCAGGAAGTATGTACGCCGAGCGGATCATCGCAACACCTGCGCTTGGCCGACTGACTGGCCCTGGCCCCGGCCCCGTCACGACGCTACGTTACGTCGTTGCCCGCGACCTAACGCTCGCCGTGCGTCGCCGGGGCGATGTGCTGGGCAGCCTCATTTTTTTTGTTATCGTGGTGAGTCTTTTTCCCTTGGGAGTCGGACCGGACATCAACGTGTTGCGCAGCATGGCACCGGGCATTGTCTGGGTGGCCGCCTTGCTGGCGGTCATGTTGTCTCTCGGCCGCCTGTTCGCTGCCGATTACACTGACGGCACGCTCGAGCAGTTCATGTTGTCGCCCGAGCCGCTTATTATCCTCGTCCTCGGCAAGGTCTTGGCCCACTGGCTGGTTTCCGGGCTGCCGCTGGTGCTGATGACACCGGTGCTCGCCGCCCAGTACGACCTGCCGCCGGCCTCCACCGCGATGCTCATGGCTGCGCTGCTAATGGGAACGCCGGTGCTATCGCTGATCGGTGCGATCGGCGCCGCGCTGACCCTGGGCCTGCGCGGCGGCGGTGTGCTGATTTCGCTGCTCGTGCTGCCGCTCTACGTGCCGGTGTTGATCTTTGGCGCCGGCGCGGTGGAGGCCGACGCCGTCGGTCTGGGCGGGCAGGCCCATCTGTCGCTGCTGGGCGCCTGCCTCGCATTGGCACTGGCATTCGCCCCCTGGGCCACCAGCGCCGCACTGCGCATTGCGATGGAGTAACGTAACATGGTCAGCGTGAATCGGTTCAGCTGGTTCAAGTATGCCTCGCCGGCATCGTTCTATCCAATCGCGGGGAAGCTGCTCCCCTGGTTCGCGACCAGCGCAGCCGTGCTAACGGTGATCGGACTTTATATTGGCCTCTTTGTCGCCCCCACGGATGCCCAGCAAGGGGAAGCCTACCGCATCATTTTCATCCACGTGCCTGCGGCTTGGATGTCGATGTTCATTTACGTGGTGATGGCGGGCTACGCCGCGCTGTCGTTGGGCTTCAACGCGCGGCTGTCGGCCATGATGGCTTCCGCGCTGGCACCCACCGGCGCCCTGTTCACCTTCATCGCGCTATGGACGGGTTCATTATGGGGCAAGCCCACCTGGGGCACCTGGTGGGTGTGGGACGCCAGGCTCACCTCGGAGTTGATCCTGCTTTTTCTCTACATCGGCTTCATGGCGCTACAGGCCGCAATAGACGACCCGCGCCGCGCGGACCGTGCGGGCGGTTTGCTGCTGCTCGTCGGCGTGGTCAATATCCCGATCATCTACTTTTCTGTGCAGTGGTGGAACACGCTTCACCAGGGAGCCTCGGTGAGCCTTACTGCCGCGCCCACGATGGCCCGGACCATGCTGTGGGGAATGCTGGTCATGGCAATCGCATTTTGGATGTACTCCATCGCGATTGCCCTGGGCCGGGTGCGTTGCATCATCCTCGAGCGGGAAGCTGGGCGGGAATGGCTTTCTGAAGCTGAGGCGGCTACGCCATGAACTGGAATAGCTGGCAGGAATTCCTCGCCATGGGTGGCTACGGATTCTACGTATGGGGTTCTTACGGCGTGACGTTGGTCCTCATCGTCATCGAGCTTGCCGCACTGGCAGCCCGCGGAAAAGCGATCGAGCGGCGAAGCTCCCGCAGGCAAATCAATTGAGTGCGAGCCAATGAAGCCTAGGCGCAAGCGATTCGCACTCATTATCGGCGGACTGGCCATGCTGGGCATCGCCGCGGCGCTGATACTGAATGCCTTCCGCAGCAACCTGGTGTTTTTCTTCAGTCCGTCGCAGGTGTTCGCCCAAGAGGCGCCGCACGGCCGCGAGTTCCGCCTGGGCGGGCTGGTCGAGCAAGGGTCGTTGAAGCGCCAGCCAGATGGCCTGACGGTAGAGTTCAGGGTCACCGATACCGCAAGAAGCATCCCGGTCACCTATCGGGGTATGCTGCCCGACCTGTTCCGCGAGGGAAAGGGCGTCGTGACGCAGGGTAGACTCGGCGCGGACGGCACATTCCGCGCGACCGAGGTGCTTGCCAAGCATGATGAAAACTATATGCCGCCGCAAGCTGCGGACGCGCTCAAGAAGGCGCAGCAGGCCAACACGCAGGCCGCGAAGACGATGCACCTGGCGCCGGAAGGAATGGACTGATGCTCCCCGAAATCGGCCATTTTTCGCTGATCGTCGCGTTATTGATAGCGCTGGTTCAGGGCGTCCTGCCCATTGCCGGCGCGGCGCGCGGCAATGCCCGGTGGATGGCGCTGGCACGGCCCGCTGCGCAAGGGCAATTCGTATTCGTGGCCATTGCCTTCGCTTGTCTGGCGTACGCCTTTATCAACAACGACTTCTCGGTGCTGTACGTGGCGTCCAACTCCAATTCGGCGTTGCCCATACAGTACCGCTTCGCCGCGGTATGGGGCGGCCACGAAGGGTCGCTCCTGCTCTGGACAATGATGCTGTCCGTGTGGTCGCTGGCGGTGACCCTGTTCAGCCGCCATCTGCCCGATGCAATGGTGGCACGGGTGCTCGGCGTAATGGGGCTGGTGAGCTTGGGGTTCCTCCTCTTCATGCTGCTCGCATCGAATCCGTTCGACCGGCTGCTGCCCGCCGCGGACGACGGCCGCGATTTGAATCCGATCCTTCAAGACCCGGGGATGGTGATCCATCCACCGATGCTGTACATGGGCTATGTCGGGTTCTCGGTCGCCTTCGCGTTTGCGATTGCGGCGCTGCTCTCCGGCCAGCTCGATGCCACCTGGGCGCGCTGGTCGCGCCCATGGACGACCGTGGCCTGGGCATTCCTCACACTCGGCATCGCGCTCGGCAGCGGCTGGTCCTATTACGTACTGGGTTGGGGAGGCTGGTGGTTCTGGGACCCCGTGGAAAACGCCTCCTTCATGCCCTGGCTGGTAGGCACTGCCTTGATTCACTCGCTCGCGGTCACCGAAAAGCGGGGCAGCTTCAGGAGCTGGACGGTGCTACTCGCGATCTTCGCTTTCTCGTTGAGCCTGCTGGGCACGTTCCTGGTGCGCTCGGGCGTGCTCACCTCCGTGCACGCCTTCGCCACCGATCCGAGGCGCGGCATTTTCATCCTCGGCTTCCTTGCCATTGTCATTGGCGGCTCGTTGGCGCTGTTTGCGTGGCGGGCGCCGAAGGTCGGGCTGGGCGGCAGCTTCGACCTCGTGTCGCGAGAATCCTTGCTGCTTAGCAATAACGTGCTGCTAGTCGTGGCGGCTGGATCGGTGCTGCTGGGCACGCTTTATCCTCTCTTCCTCGACGCGCTGGATCTGGGCAAGATCTCGGTCGGGCCGCCCTACTTCGACAGCGTGTTCGTGCCCCTCATGGCACCGGCGATCTTTCTAATGGGCGTTGGCCCGATCGCGCGCTGGAAACACGCGGGTATACCGGAACTCGCGATAAGGCTGCG
>Ga0209118_1000176_pt1 | contig 42387 bp, 41 predicted proteins | sample BlaSpr_A8_Ref_M1_FD_187988 | JGI IMG/M metagenome (GOLD analysis project Ga0209118, IMG submission 187988) | Forest soil microbial communities from Thunder Bay, Ontario, Canada - Black Spruce, Ontario site 2_A8_Ref_M1 (SPAdes) (version 2) | ecosystem: Environmental > Terrestrial > Soil > Boreal... | reverse complement strand
CGCCAGCATCTCGGCCATCGCCGACATCGACGGGGACCAGCGATCGCGGCCGCTGATACTGCTTGCCCCTACCCGTCCGCCAGTTCGGCCATCGCTCAGTTAGCCGGCGGACGCGGAGGTCGGCCTGGCCAGCCGACAGCAAATGCTTGAGGTCTTCGACGCGCGGATCAGGAGGGCATCATGAAAGACCACAGAGCGGCGAGGATCGGCCGAGCGCTAATAGTGAGCCCGCGGCATGGGTCTCGTGGTTCCTAGATGCCCACTGGGAGAACGACGTCGACCTGGAGGCGCGACAGCTGCATGTCCGCCATGCGCTCCAGCGCATCGACCATCGGCTCCAGCTGGTCGAGCCCAAGACAACGCGGTCGCGGCGGACGATCACCATGCCGGCCACCGTCGTCAACGCTCTGAGGGATCACCGAAGCCGACAGCAGGATGAGCAGCGGCCAGTCCTCCACCTTTCCGGCTTCGTCTTCGCACACCCGGACGGATCCGCACTGGACGGATCCGTGGTCACACACCAGTTTCAAAAGCTGCTGAAGCGCGCAGGCCTGCCACGGCTTCGCTTCCACGACCTCCGCCACTCCTGCGCGTCGCTGCTGCTGGCGCAGGGTGTCAGCGCTCGCATGGTCATGGAGACGCTCGGGCACAGCAACATCAGCACCACCATGGACATCTACAGTCACGTGATGCCGTCGCTCCGCCAAGAGGCCGCCGACGCCATGGATCGGGTGCTGGACGGAACCGGCCGCTAACGTTTTGCTGTAAAACTGCTGTAACGGGGCTGCTGGCGCGAGCCGGTTAGCCCCGTTTGTGGCTCAATTCGTATTCGAATCGACGCCGTGCCGGCGTAGCTCAGCTTGGCAGAGCAACGGTCTTTTAAACCGATGGTCCAGGGTTCAAATCCCTGCGCCGGCACCACATCCGAATTCAGATTTGGCTCGACGGTAAGTTCAGAGGCCTAGTGCGACAAGGAGGGGCATGAGGCCTAAGCTGCATGTGCTTCAAGGAGAGGGAGTCGGGCGTAACAAAATGCCTGCTCGGCGCATTGAAGTAAGTGCTGTGACGGCGCTGGACGCGCTTGTGCCATCGTGTTGCGCTACTACCTTGACCTGCCATTCCAAGAAGTCGGCGAGGTGCTCTGCATGAGCGCGCTCGCGGCCAGGGCGCGCGTGCACCCTGCGTTGGCACGACATGGGGTCGAAATCACGGAGGTTCTGACCCATGAATGAGCACAAGTTTCGCGATCTTCTCCGGGACGCCTTGCGTCAGCTACCTCCGCTCGCCGCCCCCCTGCTCGCATCGCCAAAGTCGCGGGGACCGCGCGCCCACACAGGCGCGATTACGGTGATTGCCTTCCTTCTGGCCGCCCTGCTTGTTCTCCTGCTGGTCGGCTATCGGATGTCGTTTGGGCTGCGCGGCGAAACTTTGCCGGCGACGAATGCGGGCCCTGTGGCCCAGCCAGCGCCAGCTTCGTTCGCTTGCGCGCTGCCCGTGACGACGAGCAGCTTGACAGTGAACCCCTACCTAGATCCCAAAATGAGCGTTGGGTTCGTCAACATTCCTACGGGAGAGTTCTGGGTGGATCCGGCGGCTACGCTCCAGGACTTGCCGTCGGACACAGGCGGTTTGTGGTCGGCAACCTACTCGTCCCCGCTCAAACGATGGTTGCCCGCCGACAGTCGAACCGTCTCGCCGGATGGGCGCTCGTACGTGTACGTCAAGTGGCTACCGGAAGACGCGCCGTATTCGAGGAAAGGGGTCACCCCCAATTCAACTGAGCTGCACGTCGTGAACGCGGCGAAAAAGACTGATCAGAAGCTGTGGAGCACAGCCGACCTTATCGGGATCGATAGGTGGGACTCGCACGGAATCCTGGTTACCACGTCTCCAAAGGGGGGCGGCGCCCCAGGGCTATGGCGCATAGATCCCGCCACCGGCAGGGTTACACAAGCGTCATACGCCGAGCAAGCGAGCTTGCCGGCTGACGCCTTTCCGCAGAGCGGCATCTGGTCCATGACTCTGGGTCAAGACAAACAGGGCCGAGCCGTGTTCCGAATCGGTTCGCGTGACCCCGGAGTGAAGTACAGCGTTGTGGTCGTCGAATCCGGACGGGCCACCACGATCTATTCAGGAGTGGCCGGCGATGCGACTGACTTCGACCCCGGCGGGGTGTATTCCGACGCGCACGGACTGTGGCTGGGGAACGACGACGGCTCACGCGTCTGGCTATGGACAAAGTCAGCCGGCCTGCGGAGCTTCAAGGTCACTGGCTTGCCAGACAGCAACGTCAGCTTGGGCCCGGCGGGTGAGTGCGTGCCGGGACACTTCGATGGGGTGGCGTTGGTGCCGCTTCCCCCGCCGCCAACGCCTTCGCCCTAGCCGATTCCGTAACCGGTCGACCTGGGGTGCCGCTGCTGGCCAAGCCGCTCAACCTGCATGACCATCCGCCTAGCACGTCTTGTCCGGTTTCCCCAGCAGGTGAGCCTCCAGCCGAAGGTGAAGGGGGTCGACCGGCGCGAAGACGGCGCTGAAGTGTCGCAGCGCCGCCGGCTCGGACACGATTCGATAGCCTCCAATCGCCGCTCGGTTTCGGGCCAGGAGCTCCATCACTTCGATCACGTAGTCGATGTGACTCTGGGTGTAGACGCGCCTGGGCAGGGCCAGGCGCACCAGGTCCTTGTCTGCCGGCACCTGTTTCCCGGTCTCGGGATCGGTGCGTCCGAACATGACGGTCCCGACCTCGACAGAGCGCACGCCGCCTTCGACATAGAGAGCGCAGCTCAGCGCCTGGCCCGGCATCAAGTCAGGAGGAACGTGAGGCAGCATCCCGCGCGCGTCGATGTACACGGCATGGCCTCCAGGCGGTTCGAGGATCGGGATGCCGGCGTTTCGGATTCCAGCGCCGAGGTATTCAGCACTGCGCAGACGGTAGAGAAGGTAGTCCTCATGGAGGACTTCGTCGAGGCCCTGAGCAATCGCTTCAAGATCCCGTCCGGCCAGGCCGCCATAGGTGGTGAAGCCTTCGGTCAGGATCAGGAGCTGCCTCGCCCTTTCGGCCCAACTCTCGTTGTTCAATGCGAGGAAGCCGCCAATGTTGGCGATGCCATCCTTCTTGGCGCTCATCAGGCACCCGTCGGCGTATGAGAACTGCTCGCGAGCGATCTCTCCAGGCGACCTGCCGGCGTTGCCTGCCTCGCGGAGTTTGACGAACATCGCATTCTCGGCGAAGCGGGCTGCGTCGAGTATCAGTGGAACGCCGTAACGGCTGAGCAACGCACGCGCGTCGCGGAGATTACGTAAAGAAACAGGCTGACCTCCGCCGGTGTTGTCGGTCACCGTGATGATGCACATCGGTATCTCTTGGGATCTCTCTCTAAGTAGAGACTCCAGCCGGTCCAGGTCGATGTTGCCTTTGAATGGCGCCGGCACCGATGGGTCGGCAGCTTCTCGACATGGAAGGTCGAGTGCCTCGGCTCCTGTTGCTTCGATGTTGGCCCGAGTCGTGTCGAAGTGATGGTTGCCCGGGATGATCTTGCCCGGTCCGGATGTGACGGAGAACAGGATTCTCTCTGCCGCCCTGCCCTGATGGGTCGGTATGACGTGCCGGAATCCAGTGAGTTCTTTGATCGCCTTCTCAAAGCGGAAGAAGCTGCTGGAACCCGCATATGCCTCGTCACCGCGCATCATCCCGGCCCACTGCTCGGAGCTCATCGCACCCGTCCCGGAATCGGTCAGGAGATCGATGAGCACGTTGGCAGACGCGAGCCGGAAGAGGTTGTACCCCGCGTCCTTGAGAAAGGTGGCTCGCTCGTCGCGAGAGGTCATTCGTATGGGCTCAACCGTCTTGATCTTGAACGGCTCGATGATCGTCTTGAAGGAGTCTGTGACGGTCATGCGACTACTCGATGCGACACGTTGCATCACATCGTGCTGGGGTTGATCGCGGTCCATGAGGGCCAGAGGGCCCGTCGCGTTGGGGACTTCCTACCCTGCGATTCCGCTCGTTTGGCGGCCAAACGCGTTCTTGAAGAGCGGAAATCCGCGTTTTTGGCGCCAAACGCGCCGGGCGTGCCCTTAGTCCTGGCGCTCGAGGACGACCACGGGAATGAGGCGGTCCGTCCTCGTCTCGTACTCCTTAAAGGCCGGCCAGATGCGGGACATCTCTTCGTAAAAAAGGCGGTCGCGCTCGGCTCGGCTGTCGACCACTCGAGCGCGAGCTTTGAACCGCTCTGTCCCATTGGCGCTGGCCACCTCGACCTCGACCTCCGGGTTTGCCTTGATGTTGCCGAACCAGAGCGGGTCCTTCGGAGCTCCGCCTTTAGAAGCAACGATTACGTAGTCGTCGCCGTCGCGGCCATAGACGAGCGGAGTCGTGATGGCTTCTCCGCTCTTGGCTCCATGGGCGGTCAGCAGCAGCACGTGGTCGCCAAACATACCGATCCCAAGCCCTTGCTTGGCCTGGAATTCAGCGATCGTCTTTTGGTTGTAAGGAGTTGCTTTCACGATTGAAATGTACCGCTCAGGCGGCCTTCGTCTTCAGCAGCTCCAGGATCGTTTGCTGCTGCTCCAGGATCTGTCGCTGCTGCTCGAGCATCTGCAGCTGCGTCACATTCATCGCGTGAAGCGTGGTCAGGGTGATGTGATCCGCTTCGGCACGCGCGTCCTGGCTGGCGGAGATGACGTTCTGGCCCACGATGATGATGGGCAGAAGTACCAACTGGAGGAATGACTGACTCAACCAGGCGACTCCGACGACGGTATCGCCATGCGTGAACGCATCCCACGCCTGAGGGAACGAGACCAACCCGATGAACGCGAAAACATACGCCGCCCACATCGTCCCCACGGTCTTTGTGATCAGGACGGCCAGTCGGTTGTTGAACTGGCCGACGGCACCCGCGCCGTGTATCAGGTGGCGGACCTGGGGGGTGGTGACGAGGCGAGGCATGTGCTCTGTCGGCGCCGCCTTCGCAGCCGCGTACTCGGCCCGGTGTTGGGGACTGCTCTTGCGTCGCTCGACGGTCCGTTCTGTCATCGCTTCCTCCTCGGCATTCAGGTGTCCTCGACAAAGGGAAAATTGCTGACGACGTGGCATATCGTCACACGGACGTCAGATCGACTCGAACGGGGCTCATACGCCCCGACCCCTACGCGGTGGGGGGAGTTCCCGCGGGAACCGCCTGCTGGCGCTCGTACCACGATGCGATTCCAGTCATCACCACCGCGGCATAAGCGCTTGTGAAGAAGACTCCGATGCAGCAGGCCACGATTCCGAGTGCGGCAACGATGCCCGCCACGAACATCATCAGCCCTGCAATCACGCTGTTGCTCACGTTGCTGGTCGCCAGCCGCCACACACCTTGAACATCGAGCCCGCCCGCGAAGCCGTGGTGGTACGTCATCACGATGATCGATGGCAACAGGAAGTACAGGAGAAGCTCGGCGGCAAAGTTCAACAGCGAACCCAGACCCGTCAAGGGGCTGCCGGTAAAGGCGTGGTTCGCACTCATCGAGCGACCGATCCCATTCAGGACGCCGCCCGGGATGGCTAGAACAAACGCATAGAGGAACCACGCTCCGAACAGCCCGATACCGCGGCTCAGATGGAAACCGGCCGGGGCGAGCTCCTGGCGTCCGGCGCGAAGGCTGTCGAACGTCATCAACATCCATCCCGCGGTCGCGATCAGGCCGACGATCGGAATGATCAGGATGAGTGCCTGGACAGCGATCTTGCCCGCCCAGTTTGGGTCGCGGAATGGGAAGGCAAAAGCGTCGCCGACGCTGTTCACGAGCGGAGTGTACATATCACCCGCGACCTACGCTATAGCTGATTAGGTGAACAACTTCGCGGTCGCGATCCCGATCGCCCTGACTGCGGTCTACATCGGCATTTCGTTCCGGGCGGTCGGACACATCCTGGAGCGTGGACAAGATTGGCGTTCGCGGCTGCGGTCGATCGTTGCCTTGGGTCCTGGTGCGCTCATCAAACATGGCTGGAGAGCCTTCCTTCTGCTCGTAGTCGGACTGGTCGTCCTGCTCCTGAGTATCAGCTCCTATAGCTGGCACCTGGCCTACCAGGCTGCCCCAGCGTGCGAAGTGGCTGGCACCGTTGACTGCCGTGAGCTCCGCCAGCTGCAGGTGTCGGGCGTTCACATCCAGCACGCCAAGTCTGGAGACGAGACCGTCGTCGACTTCGCGGGGGGTTACGGTTCCGCCACTTTCTACGCCAGCGACCTACCGCCATCGTCACTGGAGGTTGGTGGACCTGTAGCTGCCGAGGTCTGGCGCGGCGATGTGACGGCGCTCGTCATCGACGGGAAAAAGCATGAGAGCTTCGCGTCGCAGGCCGGTGCCTGGATCGGAATCGTGGCGGGAGCGGCGATGCTGGTCCTTGGACTCTCGTGGCTGTTGATCGACCTGACGGTTGCATCCATGGACCCAGATATCGATCAGAGCCACGACAAGTTCGCGGCGCCAACCAAGCGCCGCCTCACCTTATACGTGTTGCTGCCGGTGTTCGGCGCTCTGCTCGGTGCATTGGCGCTCGGGTACGTCGCGCTAGTGATTGGCAGTGTCGCGACCGCCAACATGCTGGCCGCGGTCTACTTCATCGGCGGCATTCTGACGGTGCCGGTGCTGATCCTGTTCTTCGTCGCGTGGTTCGTGCGTGCTTACGTGAATGTCGGAGCAGTGGGTCTTCGGATCCGGCACTCGGCCTGGTTTGTGGCGGCCGCCCTGCTGGTGCCGCCGCTGAACCTTTACATGCCCTACCGCCTCATCCAGGAGGTGGTGTCGAAGACCGGCGCCCCCGTTACGCCGGCCCTGTTGAAGAACTGGTGGGCTTTCAGCCTTGCCTGGCTGGCGCTGACCATCCTGGGTATGGTGACCAGCACGCCGGAAACGACCACTCCTCAAGCACTGCTTCAGGAGGCGGCGCTCGGACTTTCGATTGCGGCCGGATTGGCCGCCATCGTCTTCACAATCCGTCTAATCCACGCGATCGACGCCGCAGAGCTGGCCCTCTACCACCGACATGGTCACGGAATGCGATAACCTCGGCGCGTCGTGAATTGGCGCACCGCCTTCATCTGGATCACCGTCGCGGCTGCGGTCGGCGCGATCCTCAGTCAGGTCTTTGATTGGGAATGGGTTCGGAACGGCATTCTCATCGCCTGGGTGGTCCTCGGTCTGCTGGTGGCGATGACTCACGGGATGCGCTGGACCAGCGCGCTCACTTTCGGCTCCGCGGTGGCGCTGCTGGGCGCGATGGCGAGCGAGCTCGGGGGCTTGCCGTCCGGGCGAGGCTGGTTCCTTCTCGCGTGGGCCGTCTTGCTGCTTCCGGTGACCATCTCGCTGTTCAGCCATCCAATGCGCGCACCCGCCTGGGGCCTGTTCGTCGGCTTCTGGGGAGTGGTGGCGGCGAACTGGCTGATCGTGCTTCAGATCCTGAACGTCGCGGACGTGCTGTCCGGCGAGGCGTACCGGGGTTGGGCGGCTTGGCCGCTCGCCGTGCTGGGAATCTGGCTGCTTGTCGCTTCGGGCCTGGGCTTCGGGGCCGAGCGATTCCCGCGTTGGGTCGACGGGCTGGGATTGCTCGCGGGCGCGGGTCTGCTCGCGATCAGCCTCGCGACGTGGATCGACCCATCCGGTGCCACCGCGCGGACAGCTGGGGTCGTCGCGGCCATCGCGTACATCCTGTGGGCCGCCGGCTTGGGTTGGGTCACCTGGGGTGCGCAGGACGTGACCCACCGCTTCCGCGGCCTCGCGATCGAGCGCGCCGTCTAGACCGGCGTCGAGCCTGAACCTAGTCCCACAGGCTCTTGCTGTCGGAGCCAGCCCGCCGGATGGCGCTGCCGTCGACCTCTATCGAGCTGAGGGGCACACCGCCGGCCAGCCACTCGATTGAAACGGTGAGCGGCCCATCGGGCGGGAGGGGCCACACCCAGTACTCCCAGTCCCAGCGCTTGCCGCCTCCGCCTGCGCTGGAGTGCGCGATGACCGGCCCGGCCGGCACCTCAGGCTCTCTGCCTTCTTGCCACGCCGCGTAGTAAGCCATCACGTCCGGGCTTGGCCCCTGACCTGATGTCGCCGTCTCGCGTCCGTCGGCAAATCGGAGTCCAACGCGCAGCGACTCTGGGGTCTCCCGCTCCATCGGAGGTCCGAAGCCAATCGGTCGATGGTCGATGTCGTCCTTCGACCGGACCGAGAGCCCGACCTTGAAGCCGTTGGAGTAGGCGACGCAGTCGACCAGCGCGAGGACCAGGCGAGGCTGCGCAACCACGACGATTCGCAGCGGCATCGCCACGCCGAGCTCGGATTCCGGCGGTCCCGCCCATGGCGGAGGCGCGGGAGGGCGGAAGTCGGCCGGAAGCGGCGGGGCGGGGTGCCTGAGCATGTGCCACCAGCGGCGCCAGAAAGGCCCGGGCACCTGAACCAACCGAGACGATTGGTAACCAGTCCAACGACGGCGACCCAGCGTCGCTCGGAGCCACCAGCGGAAGCCGCCGACCCGATCCATCCCGACCCAAATTGTGCGCTGCACCCTCAGTTAGAGTTCCGGCCAAAGACATGGCCAGCGTCGCGATGCCTGCCGCCGATCTGCTTCCGGTCAGCGCGCGCGCCAACCTCCCGTACCGCCTGTTCCGCGTGATCGCCGTCCCCCTCGTTCGCCTCTGCTTCCGATTCCAGGTGGAAGGCCGCGAGAACATGATCCGGTCAGGCAATTACATCGTCATCTCCAACCATCTGAACTGGCTGGACGAGTTCGCAATCCTGCTGCTGTTCCCGATCGAACCTCGCCTGCACTTCCTGGCGGACCCGACCCTCCTGGTGACGCGCAAGGTGCAGTGGTGGATCATTCGCACCACAGGCGGTTACGTGTCTGTCGTTCGGGAGCGCCACGGCGACACGGCCCTCTTTCACCACGTCGACCGATGCCTGGAGGTGGGGGGCGCGGTGGCGATCTTCCCGGAAGGCAACTACGGGCCGAAAGAGGGCGAGGTCCTGCCCTTCAAGAAGGGCTTCGCGCACTTCGCGATCAAGGCGAAAGTCCCGGTCGTGCCGATCGCGCTGTCCGGCACCAAGGACCTGTGGTTTCGCAAGCAGGTCCTGGTGGTCGTCGGCAAACCTCTCCTGCCTGACGGCTACGAACCCGCCTCTCTGACCGAGGCCGCCTTCCAGCGGATCAATGAGCTGATGCCGCCGTACACGGAACGGCCCGGCCGGAAGCTCCTCAGGCGGCAGCTCACCCACCTCTTCTGACGGCTTTTGCGGCCGTTGCACCGAATACAACCCGAATTCACTTTTCTGAACTTTCAACGGGTATCCAAGGCCGGGGCCTTTTTGATAAGGTGCCTCTCCCACGGTTCCTGAGCGGTCTTCCAGACGTCTCGCTCCGAGCTCAGGCCTGAACGGCGCCCCAGGGGTAGGGCGACTCAGAGGAGGAGCGCAAGGTTTTGCTGCCGTTGTTCCGCGCGGTCCTGGTGTGGGCCGTCGTGCTCGCCAGCGTGATCCTTCCTCGGCTGGAGGCGCCCGCGGGCGCAGCCACGCACGCGGTCGCGGTCACCCAGCTGAGCGCCTACGACCGGCTTTCGGTGGTGCAGCAGACTCGTAACGAGCGCGTGCAGGCGGCGCAGAAGGCCCAGGTCAGCGCCTGGTCGCAAGAGCTCAAGCAAGGCCTGGCCGACTACCAGGCGCAGCAAGACGCCCTTGCCGCGGCCCAGGCCCAGGCAGCCGTGATCGCGGCCCGCAGCAATCACGCCCCGCCGCCGCCCTACATCGCCAAGATCATCAACGACGCCTTCGGCCCATTGGGGCCGGCGGCGGTTCAGTGGGCGATCAACGTCGCCTACTGCGAGTCTCGCTACCACCCCAATTCGGTCAACTCCGACAGCGGCGCCTCTGGCCTGTTCCAGTTCATGCCCAGCACATGGGGAGGCACGCCGTGGGCCAGCCAGTCGCCATTCGACCCGGTCGCGAACGCCCAGGCTGCCGCGTGGCTGTACAGCCGCTACGGACCCGGGCGCTGGACCTGCAAGGGCTGAAGCTTACTTAGCGCGGCGACCGCGTTTGCGGAGCTTTCGATGCGTGCCGGCATGAGCTCGCTCGCCGGCCATTTCTGAAGCGGTGTCCGGCACGACCTCCGCCGGCTTCCGGGGACGGCCGGCTGGACGGCGGGTGCGTTTGAAGGCTTCGACGTCGTCAGGAAAGATGGCCCAGACAGATCCCACCTTGGTCCCGTACAGGCGTTGGCGGGCCAGCAAGCGGCGCACGTAGGCCTCCGACGCCTTGAGCTCGGCAGCTGCCTCGGCAACAGAAAGTAGGCGGGGGCGTTCGATTCGCAGAATATTAGCACGCGGCCGCAACCATTTTCTGCTATAGTGAAGCGCAGTTCGTTTCTGGACTGAGGTGAGAGCCGGGGCTCTCCCGGTTGCCTGTCTTGATCGAGATGCAATGGCAGTAGCCTCTTGGCCCTCCGCTTCGCGCTTACTCCTTAGGAGGAGACGCATGACTGACGTCAAAGACATCGCCACGCATTTCATTGCCGCGTTCAACGCACATGACGAGAAGGCGCTGGACGCACTTCACGCCGCCGACATCAAGTTCGAGGCGCCTGGCTTCAAGGCCTCCAACGGCCACGAAGCGACCGCTTACGCGATGGGCTGGCTGAAGGGATTCCCGAACGGCAAGATGACGCTTCGCCACGAGGTCGTGAACGCCCCCTGGGTCGTCCAGGAAGTCACGATGGAAGGCACCAACACCGGTCCTCTCGAGGGCCCGGGCGGCAAGATTCAGCCAACCAACAGAAAAGTGGTATCCAAGGGCATCCAGGTTCTCAAGATCGAGAACGGAAAGATCACCGAGACTCGGATCTACTTCGACCAGCTTGACCAGATGACCCAGCTCGGCCTGATGCCGGTACCGGCCACGGTCTAACCAGACATCTAACGACGGATCCGGTCCCTAACGAGGGGCCGGATTCTTTTTAGCTCTCCGCGGTGACGGTGAGCTCCAGCTGGTAGATCGGCTGCGGCTGGTTGGCTCCCTTCAGCAGCATTGGCTCGTAATCGGCCACCTCGAAACCGGCGGGCACCAGTGCGCGCGTGCTCTCCGACATCAGCACCTTGGCAGGCCGCACCTTGGACAGGTACGAGCTGTTGTTGACCGGCACTCCGATGAGGGTGAACTCCATGCGGAGCTGGGACCCGACGTGACCCGCGACCACCTCGCCCGTGTCGAGCCCGATGCCGACCGAGATCCCAGGCCTACCCGTATCGACCAGCTCGCGGTTGAGGCGATCGATCTCGCTGATCATCCCGCGAGCCGCCTTGAGCGCCTGCGCCGCGTGGTCTTTCATGGGGTTTGGGGCGCCGAACACCACGAGCATGCCGTCGCCCTGGAACTTGTCGATGTTGCCACCATGTGCGAGCACGACGTCGATCATGCGGCTGAAGTAGTCGTTGAGAAAGTGCACGAGCTCTCTGGCGTCCATGCTCTGTGACAGCGTCGAGAATCCCGCAATGTCGGAGTTCAGCATCGTCACCTCGCGGCGCTCACCCAGAAGGAAGGGCGACTTGCGATCGGAGCGCGCGAGCACATAGTCGGTCACCTGCTTGTTCACGTGGAGCTCAAACAGCCGGCGCAGATATTCCGAGTGCTCGTACTGGCGTGCGTTGTCGATGGCGATGGCGGCGAGGTCGGAGATCGCCTGCAGGAACTCCTTGTCCTTCTCTTCGAAGATCGCCGCCTGGAACGGGTTGTCGACGTAGACGGCGCCGATCACCTTGCCTTTCGTGACCAGCGGCACCGCGATGATCGATCGCAAGTTCTGCAGGATCACCGACTGCTGGCCCTTGAACCTGTCGTCGAGGCTGGCGTCGGTGGTCACCACCGCCTGACCGATCTGGACCACCTGCTCGATCACGGTCTTCGAGCCTAGGAATAGGCCGATCTTCTCGGGGTCGGCTTCGCCGCTGGACATCTTCACGGACATCGTGTTGGTGACCGGGTCGACCAGCACGATGAAGCCGCGGGACGCCTTCATCAGGGTGATGACCCTGTCCATGACCTTGCCCAGAACGACATCCAGCTCGAGTGAGGAGCTGAGATCGCGTGCCAGCTCGTACAGGAGGTGATCGCGCATGCCGAAATCGACTTCTCGGGCCAAGGGCACGGAGAGTGTAACGGCGAAGGCGGCGATATCAGGCGCCATCCCTCCCCCCTTCAGGGGGGAGGGGTGAGGGGAGAGGGGCAGGGAAGAAGAGCTTGAATGGCAGCCGGTAAACTCGAACTCCCATGTCCACCGACGGATCACCCATGCCCGCGGTCGAGGCCCTCCTGGAGCGCCTGAATCCTCCCCAGCAGGAGGCTGTCACGCATGGCGAAGGGCCGCTCTTGATCTTCGCCGGCGCCGGGAGCGGCAAAACTCGCGTGCTCACCGCGCGCATCGCGTACCTGATCGCCACTCATCGCGTGTGGCCGGATCGGCTGCTCGCCGTGACCTTCACCAACAAGGCCGCGAAGGAGATGCGCGCCCGCGTCGAAAACCTGGTCGGCGAAGACGGACAGAAGATGTGGGTTGGCACCTTTCACTCGACGGCGGTCAAGATCCTGCGGCGCGAAGCTTCGCGCATCGGGATCGTGCCGAGCTTCGTCATTTTCGACGAGGACGACACTCGCGCGGCGCTGAGGCGCGTCCTCGACGAACTTCGTCTGGATCCGAAGCGCTACCCGGTCGGCGCGTTGAGCAACGCCATCTCCCAGGCCAAGAACGAGCTGAAGGGACCCAACGAGTATCCGAACCGCAGCTACGCCGACGAGATCGTGCGCCGCGTCTACGAGTCATACCAGGAGGTCCTGCGCCGGTCAGGAGGCCTGGACTTCGACGACCTGATCATGAAGCTGGTCGAGCTTTTCAACACCGATGAGGAAGCGCTTGCCAAATGGCGCGACCGCTTCCGGCACGTGCTCGTCGACGAGTACCAGGACACGAACCGGGCGCAGTACGTGCTCGTCAATCAGCTCGCCCAGGAGCACCGCAACGTGGTCGTCGTCGGCGACGACGACCAGTCGATCTATCGGTTTCGCGGCGCCGACGTCCGCAACATCCTCGACTTCCGCAAGGACTATCCCGACGCGCATGTCGTGCGCCTGGAGCAGAACTACCGCTCGAGCCAGGCCATTCTCGACGCCGCGTACAGCGTCATCCGCAGCAACCCGGAGCGCGCGGAGAAGCGACTGTGGACTGAGCGCGCGGGCGGCGAGAAGGTGATGGCGACCCAGGCCTACAACGAGGTCGAGGAGGCCGAGTTCGTCGCCGACGAGATCGAGCGGCTCCGACGCACCGAGAACCGGGGCTATTCATCGTTCGCGGTGCTTTACCGGACCAACGCTCAGTCCCGCTCCTTCGAGGACGTGCTTGCGCGGCGGCGCATCCCATACCGATTGGTCGGCGGCATCCGGTTCTGGGAGCGGCGCGAGGTCAAAGATGTCGTCGCCTACCTTCGCTTCTGCTCGAACCCAAAGGACGCGCTCAGCTTCGGACGCATCGTGTCTGTTCCCGCGCGGAAGATCGGCAACGTCACCATCGATGCCCTCAACGCCGGCGCGCGCGAGACCGATTCGGACATCCTCTCGCTGCTCGAAGACCCGGGGCACGTTCCCGGCGTGCCTCGGCCTGCCATCGCCCCGCTTCAGAAGTTCCGCGCGCAGATCGAGTCGATCCGCTCTGTAATGGGAGTCCTCCGTCCGAGCGAGCTGCTGGACCACGTGATCGAGGTCATGGGTCTCCGGCAGCACTACCTGGATGGCACACCGCAAGGCGAGGCCCGGATGGAGAACCTCAACGAGCTGCGCGGACTGGCGGAGAGCTTTGACGATCGCGACCCGGCCCAGGGCGTGGAGGATTTCCTGGCCGAGATCGCGCTGGTGTCGGATGTCGATGCCTACGACGAGAATGGCGAAGGCGTGACGCTGATCACGCTGCACATGGTCAAGGGACTGGAGTTCCCCGTGGTGTTCATGGTCGGCATGGAGGAGGGGCTGCTGCCTCACCAGCGCGCCCTCGACGAGCGCGAAGAAAACCCGTCCGCGGTGGGCGCGGCGACGGAGATGGCCGAGGAGCGACGTCTCTGCTACGTCGGGATGACGCGCGCAAAAGACCGCCTCTACCTGAGCTGCGCGTTCCGCCGCCATCTGTACGGCCGCTCCCAGCCCGCCTTCCCGAGCCGGTTCCTGACCGAGATCCCGCAATCGATGCTCGCGGCGCCCAAGGGCAGCGCGCCCGTGGCGCCCCCGCGCCAGGGCTACAAGGAGCGATACCAGGAGCGCCAGGTGCAGGCCGCACCTGCGGAGCCGCCAGTGCAGCGCTTCACGAGCGGCGACCGGGTCAAGCATCCGGCGTTCGGCCCTGGGACGGTCGTCAAGAGCACGCTGACGCGCACCGACGAGGAGCTCGTGATCAAGTTCGACAAGGTGGGCCTCAAAATCCTGAGCGGGATGCTGGCGCCGCTGACGAAATGAGCAAGCGCAAAAAGGCTGTCGACCCAGCGGTCAGGGTAGACGAGCTGCGCGAGCTGATCCGGCATCATGAGCACGCCTACTACGTGCTTGACCAGCCGGAGGTCTCGGACGCCGAGTTCGACGCGCTGTTTCTCGAGCTGCGGCGGATCGAGGAGGAGCGACCGGACCTCCTGACCGCGGACTCGCCGACGCAGCGAGTCGGGGGCGAGGCGTCGGACCAATTCGCCAAGGTGCGTCACCGCTCACCGATGCTGAGCTTGCAGAACGCTTTCGACGAGGCCGAGATCCGAGCCTTCGACAAGCGCGTACGCGCCGCGATCGGCGACAAGGTGAGGTATTGCGCCGAGCTGAAGATCGACGGGCTGGCGATCAACCTCATGTACTCGAAAGGCAGGCTGCAGCGTGCCGCGACGCGAGGCGATGGAACCGTGGGCGAGGACGTCACTGCCAACGTGCGCACGATTCGCAGCGTGCCGCTGACGATCACCCCCGCGCCCGGCCTGCCGGACGTGTTCGAGGTGAGGGGCGAGGTCTACTTCCCGATCGCCGCGTTCGAGAAGCTCAACCGCGAGGTTGAAGCCGCCGGCAAGGTCCGGTACGTCAATCCACGCAACACGGCCGCCGGAAGCGTCCGGCAGGTCGACCCCAACGTCACCGCGAGCCGGGACCTGCAGACGTTCATGTACACCCTTGACCCGGGCGGCGCCAACCGGTCGCAGTGGGAGGTTCTCGGCGCGCTCGCCAAGATGGGCTTCCGCGTCAACAAGCATCGCCGCAGGCTCAACTCGATCGAAGAGGTCATCGAGTATCACTCGGAATGGCAGCGGCGGCGCCACGAGCTGGAGCACGAGATCGACGGCGTGGTGATCAAGGTCGACGACTTCGCGCAGCAGCTCGAGCTTGGCTTCGTCGCGCGCTCGCCGCGCTGGGCGATCGCGTTCAAGTACGCGCCCGAACAGGCAGAGACCGAGGTCGAGGAGATTGCCTGCTACGTCGGGCGCACAGGCGTGCTCACACCCGTCGCGCACGTCAAGCCCGTGGTGGTCGGCGGCGTGACCATCCGCAACATCACCATGCACAACGAAGCGCAGGTCAACGAAAAGGGCGTGTACGTCGGCGCGCGCGTGGTCATACATCGCGCCGGCGATGTGATCCCCGAGATCGTGAGCGTGAAGGACCCGAAGCCGGGCTGGAAGATGCCGGCGAAATGTCCTGTGTGCGGCGGCGAGGTGGTGCGAGAGGAGCCCTACATCGCGCACCGGTGCATCAATCCATTTTGCGGCGCGCAGCGGCTGGAACGGCTTCGCCACTTCGCGAGTCGCGGCGCGTTGAACATCGACGGGCTTGGCTACGCGACGCTGGGACAGGTCATCGAGCGAGGTTGGGTGGAGGATCCAAGCGATCTCTACCGGTTGACCAAGGAGCAGGTCGTGCAGCTCGAAGGTTTTGCTGAGAAGTCCGGGCAGAACCTCCTCGACCGCATCGCCGAGAGCCGCCGGCCGCAGCTCGGGCGGTTTCTCTACTCGCTTGGCATCCCGCAGGTGGGCGAGGCGACGGCTGAGCTGCTGGCAGCGGATTTCGGCAGCATCGAAAAGCTCCGGGCCGCGACGGAAGAAGAGCTGCAGCGGGTTGAGGGAGTGGGGCCGAGCATGGCGCGCGAGGTCGGCATGTACTTCCAGGGTCACGGCGGCGAGCTGGTCGGAAAGCTGCTCGCAGCTGGCGTGCAGCCGCAGGCAGTCGAGGCTCCGGGCGAAGGCCCGCTGACCGGCAAGACGTTCGTGTTCACCGGGACGCTGGAGACGATGAGCCGGCCTGACGCCGAAGCGCTGGTCCGGAAGCTGGGCGGAAAGGCCGCGTCGAGCGTGAGCTCCAAGACGAGCTATGTCGTCGCAGGTCCGAACGCCGGGTCGAAGCTGGAGAAGGCGCAGAAGCTCAAGCTGGCGATCCTGGACGAAGAGCAGTTCCTCGCCCTCGTGCCCAAGTGACCGACGAACGAAGGGCGCTCGCGCCGCCGTGGGTTGCGCCGGTGCTCGTGCTCGGCTCGGCGCTGATGCTCTACTGGGCCTGGTTCATCATCGGTTTTCAGTCGGAACCGTCGGCCGTGGGCCGGATCTGGCTCGTCCTCGTGACTTCGAGCGCATATTCGGCCGGCTCTGCCGTGATCGGGGTGATCGGAGCAGTTGGGCTGATTCGCCGGGAACGATGGGCGCGCACCGTGGCCACGATCGCGTCGGCAGCCATGACCCTCACTGTCGTGGGGGCCGTCGCAGGCATCCCGGCGCTGGTCGGCCTCGTGGCGAGCCGCAACTCCTCCAGAAACTAAAGTAGGGTCGTGCCGCTCTCAAAGGACGAGGTCCGCCATATCGCCCTGCTCGCGCGCCTCGCCCTCGAGCCGGGCGACGTGGAGTTCTACGCCGAGCAGCTGAGCGGCATCCTCGCGCACATCGACCGGCTGCAGCAGCTGGACACCGAGGACATCCCCCCGACGGCCCAGGTAGTCGAGGTGGCCAACACGTTGAGAGAGGACGTTCCGCGTCCATGCCTGAGCCAGGCCGACGCGCTGGCCAACGCGCCGGCGGCGGTGGACGGTTTCTTCCGCGTGCCGTCGATCCAGGAGGAGGCTTGACCGAGCTCACCGAGTTGACGATCAAGGACACCGCGCGTCTGCTGCGGCTCCACTCCTTTTCCGCTGCCGAGCTGGTGACCGCGCACATCGAGCGCATCGAGCGGCTCGACCGTCGCGTGAGAGCGTTTCTTCGCTTCACCCCGGAGCTGTGGGAGAAGCAGGCCGAGGCGGCCGACACGCGGATCATGCGCGGGGACGTGGGCCCGCTGATCGGGATCCCCATGGCCGTGAAGGACGTGCTGTGCGTGCGGGGCGTGGAGACCACGGCGGGATCGCAGATCCTGCGGGGCTTCCGGGCGCCGTACACGGGCACGGCAGTATCCAGGCTGCTGGAGGCTGGAGCGGTGATGCTGGGCGTCACCAACTGCGACGAGTTCGCGATGGGCAGCTCCACCGAGAACTCCGGCTACCACCCCACGCACAACCCGTGGGACCTCGAGCGCGTCCCTGGCGGAAGCTCCGGCGGCAGCGCCGCCGCCGTGGCGGCGGGTGAGGCGATGATCGCCCTGGGCACCGACACGGGCGGCTCGATTCGCCAGCCCGCCTCGCTGTGCGGCGTGGTCGGCATGAAGCCGACCTACGGGCGCGTCAGCCGTTACGGCCTGATCGCGTTTGCCTCGAGCCTCGACCAGATCGGTCCGTTCGCGCGCTCGGTCGAGGACGCGGCGATCGTGCTCGAGGCGATGGCCGGCCACGACCCGCTCGACGCAACGTCCTCGAACCGGCCCAACGATGTGCTTCGCGATTTCGACGCGGGCGTGAAGGGCATGCGCCTGGGGGTGGCGCGCGAGTACACCGAGGTCGAGGGCATCGAGCCTGGCGTGAAGGCGGCCGTCAATCGCGCGATCGAGTCGCTGCGGGACGCGGGTGCGGAGATCGTTGACGTGGCGTTGCCGCACACGGACTACGGCCTTGCCGCGTACTACATCATCGCCCCGGCCGAGTGCTCGTCCAACCTCGCGCGGTTCGACGGCGTCCGGTATGGGATGTCGACCGAGGACGCGGAGAACGTCACCGAGGCTTACATGCGCACGCGCCGCGGGGGCTTTGGTGAGGAGGTCAGGCGGCGTGTGATGCTCGGCACATACGCCCTGTCCAGCGGCTATTACGACGCCTACTACCTGAAAGCGCAGAAGGTGCGAACGCTGATCAAGCGCGACTTCGACGAAGCGTTCGAGAAATGCGACGCGATCGTCAGCGCGACCTCACCGACCGTTGCTTTCCCTCTCGACTCCAAGACACAGGACCCGCTGTCGATGTACCTGTGCGACGTGCTCACCCTCGGCGGGAACCTGGCCGGGCTGCCCGGGATCAGCGTTCCGTGCGGAACGTCGCAAGGACTCCCGGTCGGATTGCAGCTCCTTGCCCCACAGTGGCGCGAGGACGTCGCGCTCCGCGTGGCTCGCGCCTACGAGATGGCGAGCGGCGTTACGGCCGAGGTCGCGCCGCTTGTCTAGCCCGTGGGAGGTGGTGATCGGCATGGAGGTTCACGTCCAGCCGCGCACGCGCTCGAAGATGTTCTGCGGCTGCGCCGTCGGCAACCTTGGCGATCCTCCCAACTCAAACGTGTGCGAGATCTGCCTGGGGATGCCAGGCGTGCTGCCGGTCATCAACCAGGCGGCGGTGGAGGCCTGCTTGAAGACGGCGCTGGCGCTCAACTGCGAGATCCCGCGCCACACCAAGTTCGACCGCAAGAACTACATGTATCCGGACCTGCCGAAGGGCTACCAGATCAGCCAGTACGACCTGCCGATGAGCGTCAACGGCTACTTGGAGCTGGACGGTCGGCAGGTCCGCATCCGTCGCGTACACCTCGAGGAGGACACGGGCAAGCTCATCCACGCCGGCGACAAGCTGCACAGGGCAAAAGAGTCGTTCGTCGACCTGAACCGCGCGGGCGTGCCGCTGATGGAGATCGTCAGCGAGCCGGACCTGAGGTCGGCGGACGAGGCCCGCGACTACGCCGTCGCGCTGCGCACACTGCTCCGCACGATCGGCGCCTCCGAGGCGGAGATGGAGAAGGGCCAGCTTCGGGCAGAGCCCAACATCTCCATCCGGAAGGCTGGATCAGACGAGCTCGGCGTGAAGACGGAGCTCAAGAACATCAACTCCTTCCGGGCTTTGCATCGCGCGATCCTTTATGAGGTGGCGCGCCAGGCCGAGGTCCTGGAGTCAGGCGGTGCCGTGGTGCAGGAGACTCGCGGCTGGTCCGACGCCGAGCAGCGCACCTTCTCCCAGCGAAGCAAGGAGTTCGCGGAGGACTACCGCTACTTCCCCGAGCCCGACCTGCCGCCGCTGGAGATCGATACCGCGTGGGTCGATGAGCTGCGCCGCGCTCTGCCGGAGCTGCCGGGCGCGCGCCGGTCGCGACTGGTCTCCGAGTACGGCCTCCCCGCCGCCGACGCCGCGCAGATCGCTGCCGATCGGGACCTCGCGGATCTCTTCGAGGGCGCGGTTGGTGCCGGCGCTGACGCGAAGCCGGTGGCGAACTGGATCATCGGAGAGGTGGCGCCCACCGGCAAGATTCCAACTCCAGAGCACCTCGCGGACCTGGTGAAGCTCGTCACGGCCGGCAGCATCACCCGCGACCAGGCGCGCGAGGTGCTGATCGAGTCGGTGGACACTGGCCGCTCGCCCTCTCAGATCGTGCACGAGCATGGCTTCGCGCAGGTCAGCGACGAGTCAGCCCTCGAGGCGGAGGTTCGGGCCGTCATGGCGGCCAACCCGCGGGCGGTCGAGGACTACCGCGCGGGCAAGCAGCAGGCGATCGGCGCTCTCATGGCCGACCTCACCAAGCGAGCGCCGCAAGCCAATCGCAAAGTCGCGAATGATCTCCTGCGGAGACTGCTGGGCTAGCGTTACCCCGGCGAACCGGGCCCGTTGGGTACTGCAATGAAGGTGAAACTCGCCTGTCTCGCGCTGCTCTTGATCGCAGCTTGCGGAGCAACGCACGGCAGCGGCAATGCTTACCCGAGCCCGCCGACCTCAGCCCTCGCCGCTTGGGAGGGCTTTCCTGTGACCAAGGTTCCGCGTCCGATCATCGCGTACTGGGATCTCCGCCCGACCGGTGGGGGCTTCACCAGTGGCAATGGGAAGATCGCCGGCTTTTGCAACAAGTTCACCTTGAGCACGGTCCTCCCCGTTCAAGTGCCCGCGCAAGCCGTCGCCACGTGGGCGAATGGCGCCAGCGCGGCGTACCCAAGCATCTCCGCATCCGCCGCGTTTTTCGCGATGTCGCATGCGCCGAGCCAAATGCAGAACCAGGATTGCGCGGCGGTCGAGCCGCTGGACGTCACCGGTGTGCGCTTTGGGACAGCCCAGATCACCACCGACCGCGGCGCGGCGACGATGAGCGCCTGGCTCTTCACGGTGACTGGCGTCATGGGCGACCTGCCCTACCCGGCCCTACCGCCGCCGGCTTTCTGGAAAGGCAGCATGACCGGCTTGTCGCTGGGCGAAAGCGCCACCGTCAGCCCGGACGGGCGCATCCTCACGTTCCATTTCACAGGCGCCCCTTCGACCGCCGGTCCTTGTGGGGCCGACTACAGCGGGGCGGTCGCCGAATCAAGCTCGGCGGTGGCCGTCGCCGTGCTTGCCATTCCCCACGAATCCTCTGGCGGGCCGGTCATGTGCACGGCCATCGCGGCGTTCCGGTCGGTGACGGTCGCGCTGGCCACCCCGCTTGGCGGTCGGGTGGTCGCCAACGCGTCAGGCGATGCAGTCGAGGCCTGCCCCGAGACAGTTCCGCCGGCTAGCGGGCCAGGCCTCGGCGCGACAGCCAGGTGCTGAACACGAAGACTCCAGCGCCGATCAGGTAGGCGGCCATCGCGAGGACCGCCAGCAGGCCACCAACGTTCTCCGAGACCAGCATGCTCAACCCGATCGCGACGATCGATGCTCCCAGGCCGATCGCGGCCAGGCCAAGGAGACGGACCACGCCAGGTGTCACCCGAACGATCGGCCTCAGCAGCCACTCCTTCCACCAGCCCGGGAGGCTGCCTCGAACGAGCAGGTAGAGGCCAATTCCGATCAGTGGCCCTCCGACCGCATAGGTAAAACCAAGCACCACGTACCCCACGGCGGGCCATTCTAGCCTGGCCTCCCCGCCATGCGGGGAGGTCGGCCCTCCCCGTATGGGACGGCCGGGAGGGGAGGTGGAGCGTGCATCCCCGGTAGCCTTGTCGAGTGTCGCTGCCGCCTGACCTCCACGTGCACACCGAATGGTCGTGGGACGCCCCGCGAGGTCACATGGAGCGCAGCTGTGAGCGCGCGATCGAGGTGGGGCTGCCGGCCATCGCCTTCACGGAGCACGCCGACTGGGCGCTGGTCCACGAGGGCCAGCATTCGGTCGACATCGCCGGCTACTTCGACGCGATCGAGCGCTGCCGGGCGAAGTTCAAGGACCTGCGCATCCTCACCGGCGTGGAGCTGGGGGAGCCGCACTGGTATCCGCGGGAGACCGCCGAGGTGCTGGCCGCCGGACCGCTGGACCAGGTGCACGGCTCGATTCACTGCGTTCGTCTCGGCGGCCGCCTGGTCGACGCCAGCCAGTTCCGTGAGCGACCGGGCATCGATTTCCATGAGGCGGTCAGGGAGTACTTCCACGAAACCCTGGCCATGGTGGAGAGCGGGCAGCCCTTCGAGACGCTGGCTCACCTCGACTACCCGAAGCGCTACTGGCTCGACGGCCTGGCCCCGTACCGCGAGGAGGACTATGAGGCCGAGATCCGCGCCATCCTGGTCGCCGCTGCGCGCACCGGACGGGTGCTGGAGGTGAACACGACCCGCGGCCACACGCTGTGCCCAGACATCACCGTGGTGCGCTGGTGGCGGGAGGTGGGGGGCCAGGCGGTGCAGTACGGCAGCGACGCCCACGAGCCGGACAAGGTCGCCGAAGGGTTCAAGCTGGCGACCCAGATGGTGGAGGCGGCCGGGTTCAAGCCGGCGAGCGACCCGATGGCCTTGTGGCGCCGCTGATTCTCCGGCCGAAGGCGCCTGCGCACGGAGGCGCCGCGGTCGCGCGCGATGACGACGGCAAGGTCTGGCTCGTGAACTACGCGCTGCCCGGCGAGATCGTAGAGGCGGAGCCGCGCGGCCGCCAGGGTGGGGTCTCGGTGGCAACCGCCAAACGCGTGATCGAAGCCTCACCGCATCGCGTAGTTGCTCCCTGTCCTTACTTCGGCGAGTGCGGCGGGTGCCAGCTCCAGCACGCGGCGTACGCGCACCAGCTGGCGCTCAAGCGGCAGGTCGTGGAGGAGGCATGGTCTCGCGCGGGCCTTAGGCTGCCGCCTGAGACCCCAGTCCTCGGGATGGATGACCCGTGGCGCTACCGCATTCGCGGCGAGTTTGAGGCGATCCTTCTCAGCGGACAGTGGCGGTTCGGATTTCACCGGCTCCGGTCTCACTCCGTGTTGCCGATCGACACGTGCCCGATCCACGACCTGCGCATCGAGCAAGCACTGCCGGCGTTCGCGCAGGCCGCCAACGAGCTTCAGTTGAAAGACCTGCAGAACGTTCTCTTAACCGTCGAGCCAACCGGCAACGGATTGCTCTGGCGGCTGCGCCATCGTGGCCGCGAGCCGGGCTGGCCGCGTGAGGAGTTCGCGCAGAGGGTGGCGGAGCTGCTGCCCGACCAGGTCCTGCTCGACGACGCGATGACCCTGGAGTTCTCGGACCTGACGTTTCGCGCCCGCAGCGACACGTTCGTGCAGACCAACTACCGGCAGATGCTGGTCCTGTACCGAACGGCGCGAGAAATGCTTGGCGCCAACTCGGGAGAGCGCGTGCTCGACCTGTACGCGGGAATCGGGACCCTCTCGGTGGCGATCGCTCGCGCGGCGGCCGGCGTGACGGCGATCGAGGAAAATCCGCATGCGGTCCAGCTGGGCCGGCTCAATGCGCGAATCAACGCAGCACGGGTCGACTACCTGCCCGGAAAGGTCGAGACCGTCTTGCGGCAAGTGAAGCTTGGCCAGTATCAGGCTGCGATCCTCGACCCGCCTCGTGCCGGGTGCGAGCCGGCCGCAATCGGCGAGCTGATCCGGCTCGGGGTCGACAGGCTCGTCTACGTTTCCTGCGAGCCCTCGACTCACGCACGAGACTTGATCGCGCTGGTGCGGGGCGGCTACCGCGTGCGGCGTGCGGCGATCGTGGACATGTTCCCGCAGACGTATCACATTGAATCCGTGGCCCTGCTACAGCGGGGCTAGCTTAGAAGGCGTCCAGGCTGTGCCCAAGCTTCAAAAGCGCGAGGCGCAGGCGGCCCGGTCTCAGTTGTCTGACCGTGAACGCCAGCAGCGGCTTCAGAAAGGGCACGACACTCTCAACGCCGGCGGAAGCATAGGGTTACGGCCCCGGGGTTCGCAACCCCCTAGCTGATCTCATGGACGAACTCGGCGAGGCGCCCGACGCCCTCCCGCAGATCGGCGTCCGAGCTTGCCAGGCTGATCCGAACCGCATCCGCAGCGACCTCCCCGAACGCGGTTCCGGGAGCCACCGAGACGCCCTTCTCGCGCAGCAGCCTGAATACGAAGTCGCGCGAGTGCAGGCGGCTGCGTGAGATGTCGGCCATGCAGTAGAAGGCCCCGGTGGGCTCGCTGATCAGCATGTCGGCCTCGCGCAGGATGTCCACGACGACGTCACGGCGGTGCCGGTACGCCGCGACCATCTCGCTTACGCAGTCCTGCGGCCCATCGAGAGCAGCCTCCGCGGCGACCTGGCTGATCGTCGACACGCACGAGGAGTTGGATTCGAGGACCTTGGTCGCGGTGTCGATGAGCTCGGCCGAGCCGGCCACGTAGCCGATCCGCCAACCGGTCATCGAGTACGACTTCGAGAACGTGAAGACGCTGGCGATGCGTGCGTCCTCCGGCGCCAGAGCAGCGGGGCTCGTCCAGGAACCGTCGAGGATGATCTGGTCGTAGCACTCGTCGCTGATCAGCCATAGGTTGTGGCGCTGGGCGAGCTCGATCACACGCTCGATCGTGGCCGCCGGATAAACGGCTCCCGTCGGATTGTTGGGACTGTTGATCAGCAGCATCTTTGCTCGCGGCGTGATGAGACTGGCGAGCGCCTCTATGTCCGGCTGAAACCCATTGTTCGCCGGGCACGGATAGAAGACGCCACGAGCGCCGGTCCAGGCCAGCATCATGCGTGTGTTCGGCCACCCCGGATCGGGCAGCAGGACCTCGTCACCCGGCTCGAGCACCGCGCCGAACACGGCCGCGAGGGCGCCGACTCCGCCCGGTCCGCACGCGATGCGATCGGGCGTGACGCGAATTCCGTTGACTCGCTCGAGCTTCGCCACCAGCTTTTCGCGCAGCGACATGAGACCTTGCGTATGCGTGTAGAACGTCATGTTCTCGTCGATGGCGCGCTTTCCCGCCTCGCTGATGTGCTTCGGCGTGGGGAAGTTGGGCTGGCCGACATCGAGCCGGATGGCCCCCGGCGTGCGAAGCGCTTCGTTGGCGACCTCTCGAATCCCTGAGTGGTGAGCCTCGGCGGGCATGCGGGATAGGGCGGGCAATGATCGACGGGCCACGGCCGATTCATCGTAGTGCCTGGTCAGACGCCCCTTACATAGACGCTTCGCGGCGCATCACCAGGATCTGCATCCCAGCGATGCGGCCGATCAGGTTTGCGATCGGAATCAAACGCCCGAAGTAGGGCGGGTAATCGGCCCGGTTGAGACGCCGGAAACCGAAGCGCTCGTAGTAGTTCTGCAGCTCGCTACGGCAGGTAAGGTGGAGGACAGCGCCAGGATTGTTGGCAAGAAGCGTCCGGATGACCGCGCTCCCGATCCCGGAACCCTGCCGCGCAGGCACGACCACGATGGAGGCCAGCTCCCGACTACCGTCGCCATGCGCTTTGACCTGGCCCACGCCGACGACTGCGCCGTCCTCCTCGGCCATGACGAAGTTCGGCCAGTTGAGGCTCATGGGGTTCAGCCTCGCGTCCTTGACGAATCGGTGGATTGTGGGCTGGTCCTCCTCGGTTGCAGGGCGGATGTTGAGGGGCACCCGGTGCAGGCTACTCGTCCCGGCGCCAAGTAAACTGTCCACGGGGTCCGCCACACCCAAGCCAAACGATGCCGCACGCCCCTGACACCTTCGTCCACCTGCACAACCACACCGAGTACTCGCTGCTCGACGGCGCCAGCCGCATTCCTGCGCTGGTCGCGCGTGCGGCAGAGCTCGAGATGCCCGCGCTCGCCCTGACCGACCACGGAGTGATGTACGGGGCGATCCACTTCTACAAGGCGTGCAAGGATGCCAACATCAAGCCGATCATCGGCTGCGAGGTCTACGTCGCCCCGCGATCACGCCTGCTGCGCGAAGGGCGGGTCGACCGCGATCCCAACCACCTCACGCTGCTCGCCGCGAACCACGACGGCTACCTGAACCTGATGAAGCTTTGTACTGTCGGCCAGATGGAGGGGATGTACTACAAACCCCGCATTGACAAGGAGATCCTGGCCGAGCACTCGAAGGGCGTGATCGCGCTCTCGGGCTGCCTGCAGGGCGAGGCGGCGAGCCGGATCACGGACGGAGACATCGATGGCGCGCGCGAATCGGTGGCGGCATATCGCGACATCTTCGGGAAGGACCGGTTCCTGCTCGAGGTGCAGCGTCACGGCATCGACCGGCAGGACGTGGTCAACGAGGCACTGGCCGCCTTCGGCAAGGAGTTCGGCCTGCGCCTGTGCGCGACCAACGACCTCCACTACGTCCACCGCCACGACTCCGAGGCGCACGACGTGCTGCTCTGCCTTCAGACTGGAGCGCGCTTCAACGACCCCAATCGTTGGCGCTTCTCATCGCAGGAGAATTACCTGAAGACCGCGGACGAGATGCGCGCCGCGTTCGCCGACCTGCCCGACGCGATGACCAGCACCCTTGACGTGGCGGATCAGGTGGACTTGAAGCTCAAGCTGGGAGCCACGCTGCTGCCCCCGTTTGACGTCCCCGACGGGATGACGCGCGACGAGTACCTGCGGAAGCTCGTGCTCGACGGCATCACGTGGCGGTATGGCGAAGCTGTCGCGGCGGTCAAGGAGCGCGCCGAGCAGGAGCTGTCGGTGATCAGCCAGACCGGCTACGCGTCCTACTTCCTGATCGTCTGGGACTTCTACAACTTCGCGCGGAAGCAGGGCATCGTCGTCGGACCTGGACGCGGCAGCGCTGCGGGCAGCCTCGTCTCGTACTGCCTGGGCATCACCAACCTTGACCCGCTGCTGCACGGCCTGATCTTCGAGCGCTTCCTCAATATCGATCGCGTGTCGATGCCCGACATCGACTGCGACTTCTCAGTCGAGGGCCGCGAGAAGGTGATCCGGTACGTCTCGGAGAAGTACGGCTCCGACCGCGTCGCGCAGATCATCACGTTCACGACGATGGCGTCGAAAGCCGCGATCCGCGACGTGGGCCGCGTCCTGGAGGTGCCCCTGCGCGACACCGACCGGTTGGCCAAGCTCGTACCGGTGTGGCAGGGTCGCTCGAAGACTCTGGACGACACGCTGAAAGAGGTGCCGGACTTTCGCGAGGCCTACGAGTCGAACGAGGAGCAGAAGCGCCTGATCGACGTCGCGCGCACGCTCGAAGGAGTCTCACGCAACGTGAGCACTCACGCGGCAGGCGTGGTGATCGCTCCCGAGCCGCTGGTTCGCTACACGCCGCTGCAGTTTGGCCCCGGTCGCGAAGCGGTGGTGACGCAGTACGACATGAAAGCGGTCGGCGAGATCGGCCTGCTGAAGATCGATTTCCTTGGCCTGCAGAACCTCGACATCATCTCCACGTGCCTTCGACTCCTCAAGGAGCACCGCGGCCTCGAGATCAACATCGACGACCTTCCATTCGACAACGCCAAGACGTATGAGCTCATCTCCGCCGGTGACACCCATGGGGTGTTCCAGCTCGAAAGTGCGGGCATGCGCCGGATGTTGATGGACATGCGTCCACAGAGCTTTTCCGACGTAGCTGCCGCCGTCGCCCTGTTTCGCCCAGGACCGATGGTCAACATCCCCGCTTACGTCGCGCGCAAGCAGGGTCGCGAGCCGATCGAGTACATGCACGAGCGGCTGGAGCCGATCCTACGCGAGACCTATGGCGTGATGATCTACCAGGAGCAGGTGATGATGGCCGCACGCGAGCTGGCCGGATTCACGCTGAGCGAGGCCGACATCCTGCGCGCCGCCATGGGCAAGAAGGACAAGGCGAAGATGGCAAAGCTGCGCACGAAGTTCATCGACGGCACCGTCGAGCGCGGAATTGCGAAGTCGACCGCCGAGGCGTTGTTCGACAGCATCGCCAAGTTCGCCGAATACGGTTTCAACCGGGCACACTCGGCCGCGTACGGCGTGATCGCCTACCAGACCGCGTATCTCAAGGCCAACTATCCGCTGGAGTACATGACTGCACTGCTGATTCATATGGAAGGCAGCGCCGACAGGGTCGCGACCGCGATCGTCGACTGCCGCATCAGAAGCATCGATGTGCTCGCGCCGGACATCAACCATTCGCGCGCCGACTTCTCCATGAGCGACGGCCGAATTTTGTTTGGCCTCGCGGCGATCAAGAACGTCGGGCAGCACGCGGTTGAGAGCATCGTCTCGCTGCGCGACGCCGACGGCCCGTTCAAGTCGCTGGAGGACCTGTGTGAGCGCACGTCGGCGATCCAGGACGTCAACCGCCGCGTGCTCGAGTCGCTGGTGCAATGCGGCGCGTGCGACACCCTGGGCGAGCGAGCCTGGCTCCTGACGGTTCTCGAGCACTTCATCAATCGCGCGGAGCGTGATCGGAAAGACCGCGAAGCGGGGCAGACCAACCTGTACGACCTCATCGGGTCGGCGGATGAGGAGGTCAACAATTTCGGATTGGCGGTTGACGTCAAGCCGATGCCCGGGGAAGACAAGCTGCGGCTCGAGAAAGAGCTGCTCGGCCTGTACCTGAGCGACCACCCGCTGCGGCGGATCTCTGCCGAGCTGGCCAAGCTCTCCGACACCCAGGCGGTGGAGGTGACGAGCGCGCTGCAGGACACCGAGGTGCGCGTGGCCGGATTGGTGCGAGAGGTGCGCCGTGTGGTGACGCGAAAGGGTCAGATCATGGCCTACGCATCGCTCGAAGACCTGACCGGGACTGTCGACGTGGTGCTTTTCCCTCGAATCTTTGAACAGGTCCGGCTGCTGTTCGAGCCGGACAAGGTGATCGTGGTCCAGGGCAAGGTCGACGCGCGAGCCGGCAGCACTCGCGCGAGCGGCTCGAGCGGAGGAGCGCCGCCGGAGCCCGACATGGAGCCGGAGGTGGAGACGGCGTCGGTCGTCGCTGACATGGCGTGGCTGTGGGACGACCCGGAATGCGTGCCGGTAGCGCGCCGCCAGGTGGTTCACGTGCGCATCCCGACGAGCGATGCGGGGCTCGCCGAGCGGCTGGAAGCGGTCCTCGCGCGCCATCCCGGAACCGACCAGGTGGTCCTGCACGTGGTGGTCGGGAGCCGCGAAGTGATCGTGAATGCCGATCGCTATCATGTGCTCGCCGGTCCGGCGCTGGCGGCCGAGATCGACGAGCTGGTCGGGCAGGCTGCCACCAAGCTGGAGACGGTACGACCAAAGGCGCAGTCCAACGGCAACGGCAACGGGCGAGGGAGACGATGACCGACGACGAAGAGGGTGGAACCGGCCGCTACATCGTGGTCAAGGCGCTCGAGGACGGCGTCACGATCATGGGCCTGACCCGCGGCAAAGACACGCGCTCGCACCATTCGGAGCGCCTGGACGCAGGCGAGGTCCTGGTGGCGCAGTTCACCGAGCTGACCGCGGCGATCAAGATTCGGGGCCGCGCTGAGATCCTCACGGAAGCGGGAAAGCTGGTTTCCGGGCTTTAGTACTCTTTGGGCTGCGGCTCGCCCACGTAGCTCAGGCGGTAGAGCATTTCCTTGGTAAGGAAAAGGTCCCCGGTTCGAATCCGGGCGTGGGCTCCATGACCCTTCTGAGGCTCGATTTCGTATTCATTTCGAGGCTTTTGGAAGGCGATGGGCGCTCGACTGGAAACGACCGGGAAGCGGACCGCAAATTGCCGTGTTAAAAGGTCTGTTTGTGGTCCCTGGCCCAAATGGAGGGCCAACATGCGGACCACAGTGCGAGTCATCCAGGGACGGCTAGCGGAGACCGAGCCACACCGAACGTCGGCGATCGAGGCTGCCTACCAACACTTCCGACTGGACAAGCAGGGCAGCCTGGTCTCACCGAAGACGCTGCAGCACTACGAGTGGACGATTCGGCCTTTCCTGCGCTGGCTGGACGAAGAGCACCCGGACGTGCTGCGCTTCGAGCAGCTCGGCGTGGAGATGGTCCGCCAATACCGAGTCGACATGTCTCAGCGCCTGACGGCGCGCGGGCGCCTACCTGAGCCGGCGACCTTGAACGACCTGCACCGGCTGCTGATAACGTTCCTGCGCTGGGCCGAGGATGAGGGTTACGCCGTCGACCCGAGAATGCGGAGGCTTAAGGCGCCACGAGTGCCGCTCAAGGAGGCGACCGTTCTCCACATCGCCCAGCTGCGCGACGCCCTCGCCGCTTGCAACCCGGAACGGCCGCAGGAGGAGCTGATCGTCCGCATGCTCGTGGGGAGTGGGGTGCGAGCCGCCGAGCTCTGCGGTCTGGCCGTGCGCGGTCCGGACGGTCTGCCCGACCTGATGCTCGACTCGCTGGACCGCGGGCGGGTGGAACTGCGTGTGCGCTGGGATGCCGGCGCCAAGGGCAAGAAGTCGCGCCGCGTGCCGATAACGCCGAAGCTAGCTGCGGCGATCAAGCGCTACGAGGGGCGCCACCGTGACCACGCTCGGGTGCCCAGCATTCTGGTCAACGATCGCGGCCTTTCTTACACGCCGTGGGGCATCGACCAACTGATGGACCGCTTGGAGAGGCGCGCTGGCTTCCACGTGCACGCTCACGCCTTCAGGCACACGTTCGCGACCGTGGCGTGCCAGGGCGGTTGGAATTTGGAGCGCCTGCGCGCGGCGATGGGACACGCTGACTATGCGGTGCTCCATCGCTACGTGCGATTGAGCAGCGAACGCGACCTTGGTCCAATGGCCGAATGGGCGAACTTCATCACCTTGGAGGGTTGGCCTATGGGTCCTTCCGGAGTCGTTCACGCCGCTTGGCTTCCCGCGCGCTAGGGAACAAGCTCCTCGACCGCTTGAGCTGCATGCGTTTCAGAACAGCTTCCGCATCGTCATTCGCCGCAATCCAAGCCAAAGCTGAGGGAACGGATTCTCTCCACGGGATTTCCCAAGGGATCTGAGTCGGAAGGGGATTGGGAAGCGGACCTGACCAATCATCTTTGCCAGCGATTGCATCGGCGATGATCTGACTGTCGATAGGTCTTTTCCACCCTGGCTTCTGGATGTCCATCATCCATTGGCCTCGGTCTCGGACAATCCTGATTCGCCAGCCTTGATTCGTGAAGTCGACGAGCGCATCGCCTTCTTTGCGTCCGCCTTGAGCGAAATCGGGCTGCCAACCCTGTGACTCTAACCAGGTGATCGTCTCGAGCACGTCCGCAGGAGCGCTCTCATGGAAGTACTGAAGCACCGGCTCGATATCCGAATCGCCCTGCGGACGCGCCACGTATACATCGTGGCAGTTGAGCGCGCCTGACGCTTGATCGCTTCTGAACAGGTAGAGGCGATCAGTGCGCGGCAGTCGCCAACGAAGCTATCGTTGGCGCGTTCGCGCTGGATCGTTCTTAGCCTCGGCTCGGCGCCCACCAGCTCCTCGCACGAGCGCGCGCCCCCCAAGTCCCAACTGCAGTCATGAAGATGACGAGTACAACCACCCCTACCGCAAAGAAGAGGTAGCCTCCCGGCGTCGAGTCGGCTAACCCAACCGCAATCGCGGCCACGTAGAGCGCCACCACAATTGCTGCACCAACGCCTTTGGCGCGAAACCCCCAGTAACGACGAAGGCTAAACGGCGTCATGGGGAGGTCAGTTCCTCGATGCCGGAGCCGCCACCGAAGGTAATGCCAGGCAAACTCGCCCGCAAACGCACTTATACCGAGCACGGCTACGACCGGAATCAGCTAGAGCACGGCGCCCATGACTTAGCCGAGCTTACAAGTCCGATAGGCGGGCAGGCGCTGGTCTCTGTACGTGTTCTTGGCCGGGCATGCGGAATCACTGGGACATCTAAGACGTCCCAAAGTCGTCCCCAAGAAGTCCCCGAGTTGGGCTTTACTCGTCCCGCGTCTCGCTGGTCTTATGGGTTGCGATGACGTCGACAGGACGGACTGACCTCGGTGCGGCGCCGGCGCGACGCCGACGCCCGGCGGAGACGCCGCGGATGCCGCGGCTGGGGACCGCATGCGGCTCGGCAGTGAGCGCGTGCGCGCACTTGGGCGCGCAACGCGCAGCGCGACCTAGTCGAGAGGCCGCCGGTGCCTGAAGAGGGGAGCATCTCGCAGATGGTGATCGCCGGGCGGTGGTGAGTAGCTGGCGCCCGCGACCTAGGTTCGGACTAGGCGGTCCGGCGCTCGTAACAGAGGACCGTCAAAAGCCACCGTGGCGGCTTGAGGGAATGCACGGAACGCGTAACACCGTGCCTTCCAGGGCGGACATGTCACCGTGAAAGCTGGTGTCGCCGATTTGGCATGGTCGGTCAAGGTCGAGGCTATTGAGCGCGCGCGGATCTTGCGTGGCTGGACACGCCGCGATCTGGCGCGTGAGGCTCACGTCGATGAGGGGACGCTCTGCGATCTTTTAGCTGGTCGCCGGCGTCCAACGTTCGGCACTCTCAGAGGAATCTGCCAGGCCCTCGAGCTGTCGCTGGCCGACATGATTGACTTCCCGTGTTGACGATGCAGGCAACTAGCCATGCCTCGGGCAATATTGCAGGCTATCAGGCGAAATCTGACAATATTGCCTGGATAGGGTGGTTTAACTGATCAGTAAATGAGTCATAATCAGTAAACATGAATACCGAACGGAGGGTGACTGAGCCCCAACTAATCGATCAGGGCCTTGCCATTCTGAAGCAGGCGTTGCCAGCGACCTGGAAAGTTGCACGCATGGAGGACCCAAAGAATGACCTCCAGCGAGCGGATGCCATATTGGCCATCGGAGCGATGGATCAAGCTCAGGCTCGCGTAGTCATCGAGGCCAAGACCTCGTTCACCCCCAAGGACGTCGATGCCGTACTCGGCCGCGCTCGGCTTCTGCAGCGCGTTGCCGGCGATGTGCCTCTTCTTGTTGTCGCGCCTTGGTTCAGCGAGCGCAGTCGCAGTCTCCTTGTACAAGCCGGGCTCAATTACCTCGACTTGGCTGGCAACGTCAGGCTTGCCACGAACTATCCGGCTCTCTATGTGTTCCGCGAACCCGGAGTCAAGGCTCCCAAGAGCATTCAATCGGGCCTCTCGCTACGGGGAGTAAAGGCGGGCCGTTTGGTGAGACTCCTAGTTGACGTGGCACCTCCCTACAGCGGGCTTGAACTGGCCAAGTACGCGGGTGTTACCGCCGGCTACGTTTCGCGTCTCCTCGAGATGCTTGACCGCGAAGCGATTATTGAACGCAACCCGCGAGGCGCTGTTGAGCGCGTCGACTGGCGCGAACTGCTAAAGCGCCGAGCCGAGGACTATGGGGTCTTTACATCGAACGCCATTACGCGATACGTGTGCCCGAACGGCGCCAATTACGCTCTGGAAAAGATTGGCGATGTTCCCCAGCGCGATGTTGGTCTGACGGGATCGTTTCCCGTCGAGCGGGTGGTTAGCGTTGCGCCACCGAATCTTCTAATTCTCTACACGCAATCGTCTGAACAAGATCTGGTGCAGATTGCGGGATTACTGCCCGCGGATGAAGGTGCCAACGTTGTAATTGCGACGCCAGCTGATCCGGTGATCATGGAGTCTCGTTGGCCTGTAGCTCAAGCCCTCCCGGCTCGTGTTCCGGTTGTTGCCGCCAGCCAGCTGGCGCTCGATTGTGTAACAGGAAATGGGCGGATGCCGCAAGAAGGAGCGGCCTTCATGGACTGGATGGGCCAGAACGAAGATCAGTGGCGCTTCAAGAACCTTGCTTCGATGCCACAGCGGAGGTCCGGCGCCTGAGCGGGATCCCTCCGGATCCGTTGTACATAGCGGCGAGAAGGGTTTTGCTTGATGCCGTCGAGGCGTCAATACCGTATAGGCGATCGCTCATCCTGGTCGGCGCGCAAGCTGTCTATCTGCGAACAGCGCAGGCGCGGCTCGCCGTTACACCGTTCACGATCGACGGTGACATTGCGATCGACCCCAGCTCGATGCCGATATCGCCACCATTGGAGGAAGCCTTGTCCGCGGCGGGCTTCAACGCCGGCACGCAGCCGGGTAATTGGATGCGCGTAACGGACGTTGAAGGCCGCGACGTTCGGGTAGAGGTCGACTTCATGGTGCCTGATGCGGTGGCACCCGGTTCGGGTACCCGCAGTGTTGAACTCGAGGGACACTCTCGACGAGCTACGAGGCGCGTTGTTGGCCTCGAAGCGGCCCTTGTCGATCACAGCTGGATGGAGATCGCCGCGATAGAGATTGCAGATCGCCGCAGATTTACTATCGGGGTGGCCGGGGCAGCGGCGCTTGTGGTCTCGAAAACTCACAAGATTGCCGACCGTAAGGCGACCGCACGTGGAGCAAGGACTGATGTCGACAAGGATGCGGGCGACATCTATCGATTGATGCAGGTCATCGGCGTTTCGGAGATGGCAGCCGGCTTCAGAAAAGCGCTTGGCGCCAGTGTTTCGCGCGAAGTGACCCACAGAGCGTTGGGCCAGCTGGAGGAATTGTTTGGCCGGGCAGCATTGCCGGGAGTCGACATGGTTATTAGGACGGTTGGCGCTGATCGACAAGCATCCGACACCATCAGAGCAACGTTGACCGCCTACGTGTCCGCGTTGCGAAGTGCCCTTTCGTGAAGGACCGCCATACGATTTTGGCTTCTTGTCGCCGCTGGAGCTTGTAATGCTGTTGCCTTCGCGGTGAGCATCTGGTGGGGCGTCAATGCTTCATCGCGCCTTTCGTCGCTTTGTTCGGAGCTGGAGCCTTGTTGGTGGTCTGGGTGCTTGCGCGAGGCAATCGTTTTGTGCTCATTGCTGCCCTTGCCCTCACTGTCCTCGGTGAATGTGAACCGATTGGTGGGGTAACCGCCAGCACGTTGTCCAACCAGCGTCCAGGGTTCGGCCCGGAAGTGGTGGGTATCGCGGCAGGCCTGGCGACTGTTGGCTTGGTTGTTGTGCTGCTGTCAGATTGGACTGCCCAGAACAGGAAGCCAAAGAACTGATAGGACGTCGTGCTCTCGGGTTAAATGGTCTCGACTCGATTCGCGATCGAACCTTAAGATCAGGCCGAATTCGCCAGGGTCCGAAGACTACTTGGTAAGGAAAAGGTCCCGGTTCGAATCCGGGCGTGGGCTCCATCAAGTCCTCGGGATGCCTGCACCAGCGCGTTGCGCTCGCACGCCGAGTTGACCAGCCGCAGTTGGCCCGACTCCTGCGCTCGAAGCTTCGCGAGTTCCATGGAGTCATGTCGAGGGTCTGCTCGAGGCGAGGTCCCAGGTGGCGCGTCGGGCCTGCGGATCCAATCCCGCACGACATCTCATCCAGGACAGCGATCTTGGGTTGCCGATGAGGGCAAGGGCGAAGGACAGCCCGTTGCTTCAGTCCGCCCGATCTCAGGGGACGGTGATACCTTGAGGTCGTATGCCCGACACGATTCCGCAAAAGGTTCGCGACCTGTTCGACGAGCCCGCGCTGGCTCACATCTCCTACCTCAATCGCAACGCCCAGATCGTCACTTTTCCGATGTGGGTCGATTCTGATGGCGAGCACATCCTGGTCAGCTCCCCGATGGGATCTCGCAAGGGAAAGTCGCTTCGTGAGCGCCCTGAGGTGTCGGTGTCGATAGTTAGCACCAAAAATCCCTGGCACTGGATCTCCGTCAGCGGCCGGGTCGTGGACATTCAGCCGGACGAGGACCTCGCCTTCATCGATCGCATGTCCCAGAAGTACACAGGCAAGACGTATGAACGCCGTACGCCCCGCGAGATATTTACGGTTGCTATTGACCGGGTGAGCTCAAGTGCGCAATGGGGGAGACGCTAGACCCCATCGGCACGGATCTCAGACTGGAATCGGGTGTGTTCATCGGCTTTGAGGCTGGACTATTGGGCTTAAATGCAGCCCGATGATGCGCCAATCGCCCTGTGACCGGATTGCGACCTCCGTAACCCGGAACGTGCCGCCGACTGGCTGGCCCTGGAATGTAACTTGATGCGTCTGCAGGCCGATCACGATCGCCATGTCGGCTTCGGTTCGAACCTCGACCTCGTCCCAGGTCCGAGACTGGACCGAAAGCGTCCCGAGCGAAACTGGTCGATCCTGCTCTTTGTCCAAAACGAAACCGGCTGGACCGACGAGCTTAAACCGGTCAGTCAGCAGCGTATGGAGCGCGTCGGCGTCGCCGCGCAGCTGTGTCAGCTAGGCGCTTGCACAGGTCGACTATCGGAAGGACGCTAGCGGATGGCGTGTCTCTCTCCGATGTCATTCCTAGTAGTCCAATGATGATTCCGCCTGTCGAGGCGGTCAACTTCTCGGTCAGACCCCATCAGCCTGTGTCGCCCTGGGGAAATCTCGCCGCCAGCACTGCGGCGATGTCCTGGTGATTCAGGTAGAAGACGACAACGAAGGACGAGCCCTGGCGGCGCAATATGAAGGTCGAGGCGAGGGTGATCTCGGCGCCATCGGTCGATTCGGCAATCCAATCGGTCGCCGCCAGCATATGCATGGGGTCAAGAACAGTTTCGCGTACAGACGCAAGACGAACCCGACTGATGCCTGCCGCCTCGAACATCTTCTCTCGCTGCGGCAGCGCGGCGATGAATGCAGCTTTGGGAACCGCCATTACTCGTTGCGGATCGGCGTTCATGAAGGTGTCTGCGAACTGAGCGGAGATGCGATCGATGATGAGCTCAGCGCTGTTGCGTTCGAACTCATCGAAGAATGCGCGAACCTCAGCGGTCGGGCTTGTCATGTCTACACCTCCAGATCCGTGACAACGTTGGCGCCTTTCAAAGAAGTCCCGCCAGGCGGTCGAGCAGTGGCACCGCGTCCGCGAGGAGCTGCCGCTCGGAGGCGTTGAACTCTTGATCCAGGATGGCAGCCATCCGCCGGGAGACCGCGCGGCCTTTGTCGGTCAGGACCGAGCGGCCGGCCGCCGTGATCGCGACCACAACGCGGCGACCGTCAACCTCGTCAGGCGTTCGCCGGACAAGTCCGCGCTTCTCGAGCGCATAGAGAATGGCGGCGACCGCTTGGGGCTTGACGTGCTCCGCTATCGCCAGCGAGCTCGGCGCGGCTGCGCCTGCCCGGTTTAAGCGCGATAGGACCGACGTTTCCGAGAACGTGACCTCTCCAGCGTCGTAAAGCTGCTTGATACGCCTTGCGATGCGACCGACAACGACCCGAAGTTCGCCGTCGCCCGCCGTGAGCAGCTCTCGCCTTCTGCGATCGCGCGATGCCATGTCTCATTAATGTGACTTTATTAAGCTGGATTTGTCAAGCTAGGTTTACTAAACGTCGAAATGTGGCTCGGATCCTCGAGTGCGCCACCCGGCCGGGCAGAAAACTAGGTCCAGGTCAGCTCGGTAGGCCTTGTCCCAGTTTGCGGCACGCGCCGTAGAAGAGTGCCCAGCCGAGCCAGGACCACAGCCTCACCGGCGTACATCGGATTCCGGCTCAGGCGATACGACGGCATGCCCAGTGGCTGCAGACGTTCCGCGGCCCGGAGCGCGCGTTCGCGATGGGCGCCAGCTTAAGGGTACGCGCGTCCACGGGGACCAGCCCCTCCGCCACTAAGCTAAGGCCATGGCTCAACACCCCTCCTGGAACAGCGTCTACGAGGGATCGCCGCCCTGGGACATCGGCCGGCCGCAGCCCGACTTTGTGAGGCTGGCCGATGCTGGCAAGTTCCACGGACACGTGCTGGACGTCGGCTGCGGAACCGGCGAGCACGTGATGCTGGCGGCGAGCCACGGTGCGGAGGCAATGGGAGTGGACGTGGCGGAGCTGGCCATCGAGCGCGCGCGGGCCAAGGCGCAGCAGCGGGGCATCAGCGCGATGTTCGAGGTCGGGGATGTGCTGCACCTCGACCGGTTGAGGCGGCAGTTCGACGTCATCACCGACAGTGGCGTGTTCCATGTCTTCGACGACGAGGAGCGCCCGGTTTATGTCAACAGCCTGAGGTCGGCCCTTCGGCCCGGGGGGATGTACTACCTGATGTGTTTCAGCGACCGCCAGCCCGGGGACTGGGGCCCGCGCCGGGTGTCGCAGGCCGAGCTGCGCGCTGCCTTCGTGGACGGTTGGTCGATCAGGTCGATAGACCCCGCGAAGTTCGCCGTCACGATCGACGACAACGGCGCCCAAGCCTGGCTCGCAACTATCGAACGCCTCTGATCAATTCCCCTCGGCCTCTTGTAGGGACGGGAATCGGGGCTGGACGTCGGGAGAGGCGCGCTTATAGGACATTCGGCTCCAAAACTCCCACATGATTGGCCCAGGGAACAAATTCCCGTCGCGTACGTCAGAGTTAGTCTTAGTTTGTGGGTGGCACGACAGATAGATCTCCCGACGGCGGGGGGTCACAGAACCAATACCAGCGCCGCGATTGCCCTAGAGCCCGGGTCCACTCCAGCAAACGGACGCGAGTCGGCGATCAGCGTTGAGGGGCTGGCGAAACGCTTTGGCAACCTGGATGCTGTCCGTGGAGGCAGCGGTCGGTGGCCATAACGAGAGGATGCAAGGGCGGAATTAAGAAATGACCTCGTTAGCCAAGACAATTGCGTCGTTCAGCAGAGCCGAGGGAATACTGGCAGTCTTGTTTGGGCTGGGCTTTGTTCTCGGCTTCCTGTTGACTCCATTGGGAGTCGAGACTCGTATACATGAACTGCGGACCCCGGTGTTCGCCGCCTTCTTCATCACTATCGGATTGTTGCTTCCACTTGCCGGGTTGGTTTCGCTCTTCCTTCGCAAAGCCAAGCTCGCCGGCGTCTTGGCGGTAATCGACGCCTCGTTTAGCTTCCTCATCCCTCCCGCTGACCAGGCAAAGTTCTTCTTCACCGTCAGCCCTCCGCCTGCCGTTTTCGTCGGTGAGTACATCCTGATCTTGGTAGGCATCGGATACATGCTTTACGGAGCACGAGTCTATTCTCAGACCCGTTAGCGACCGAGGAGATCGACCGCGAGTACTAATCAGTCCTGGTACTGCACAGTCGCGCCAAACGTCCGCGAACGACGAGTCAGCTCTGGTGCGCTCTTCGTTTTGAACCTAAATACGTTTTGAAACTAAGTAAATGGTCTCCGCCGAAATCGACTGAGGGAGCTAAGGTCGGCTCGAATTCGCCAGGGATCGAAGACCACTTGGTAAGGAAAGGTCCTGCGTGATTTCCGCATCGCCATCGTGGGCTGGGGTGGGAATGGGTCTGTTTCGCGACCTCGACCTGAGGCCCGTGACCTGAGCGCTACTCCGTACACCTTAAGGAAATACGGGGCACCCTGAGATGGACCCGGGCGCGCGGCTGAACTCGGCTCGGGCCTTACGGGGCCAGATGCAAGCGGTTGAGCGCGCCCAGCGCCGCAAGCTCGAAGAGGCGCGGCGGGTGGTGACGTAGGCGGGTTGGGCTGGGTACTAGGATATGCGGCGGAGTCGTATAGATCCGAAAGCGCTCAGCGGTCGCACTTGGTTGCTCGGCAATAGCCCTTCTCACCACAGTTCCAGTCTGGCTGGTGTCCACGCAGGTGCCCGCCGGTGTTCGGTTTGCCCCGATGCACGTGTTCCTTGGGACCTTCGTGAACGTATGTGTAGTGGCTCTCTTCGCTGCTGCGACCCTCTTGGCTCTCTTCGCAGCTGCGACCCTCAGACGCACCAAGCGAACAGCCCTCGTGCTCGGACTGATTGGTGCGGCTTTCCTGATCGTCCTTTACGGGCCCTTTTGGTTCATCGGGGCAGGTCTGATCAATGTCTACCCCTCCGTCCAATCGACGGACGGAGAGATCGCGAACTCGTATCTGCTCACCGCCGGATACAGCGGCCCGCCCATCGTCGACGCCTTCAGCATCTTGGTTTTTATGACAGCCAGCATGCTCAGTGTCATTTCCGTGGTCATGACTTTGGGGTTTGCTGCGGCTGCGCTTAGAGCCGAGAGACCAACCCAGCCGACGTAGGCCCATGTCGGGTGGCAAGGCACGCGCGCGCGAGGTCGGAGCGTGAGCCACCCGGCGCTCGCTGAAGAGTAGGGGTCCGGTGTGGAAATTCCTAGCGAAACGCGCTGAGCGACCCGAAAGGGTGGTCCCAGCAGCACAAGCCCGACTCAATTGGTACACCTTTACATAACTCAGGGCAGGCGGCGATGACCTGGCTCAGCCCACGGTCTGGGTCGGATCGTGAGGGCGATATTTGGTCGCGGGTGGCGCCCCAGAGGGGGATGTTGGAGGGTGGTGGGGGCACTGCTAACCGATTATCCGAACCCCGCACCAGCACTCCTACCGCTACCAGCTCCACCGACGAGAGCCCGCATAGCAGAAGAGGCTCCCCGCGACACGTTGTCGCGCGGAGAACCTCGGGCTGAGCGAGAGAGGCTACGTTGTCGTGCGTGCCGAAGCACGGACCGATGCGCTTGTCGGGCAGTGCTGGCGCCCCGACGCGCTCTCAGGAGGCGAACACAAACCAGCAGATGTCGTTCCGCAACCGCTGGTCGTCGAGTACGAGCTCACGAATCGCCTCCGGGAGCTGGTCGCGCTGCCACCGGCACTCAAGTCGCCCTGCGCTCTCGCCCTCTCCTTCCCGCGCGGCAGCACGTGCCGCTTTGATCGCATAGGCGGCCGCACCGAGCTCGTGCGCGGCGACGTGTGCGACGACCGCCGCCTGGCCGGCAGCGTACGCGGCATGGCGTGCTGACCCACTCAGGTCTCTGGCCGCGGCCATAGCATGGCCGCCCGCTGTGCGAGCCTGGGACATCGTGATGTTGCCACGCACCCAGGCGCGGGCCTGCTCAATCGCCTCACGCGGTCGCGGATCCTCAGGCCGAGCCGACTCGAACCGGTCGAGGACGTGCTCCGCGCACGATGCCGCCCACAGGGCGAGGAGTTGGTGATCCGAATCGGTGAGCGTTCCACCGCGGCGGATCGTCACGAAACGAGGGTCGCGGTCTTTCGGGAGGATCACACCCAGCAGCCCTTCTGCTCGCATCTGCCCAACGCCTTACATGATGCCCTTGTCTGTTTCGTTCAGGTAGAGAGAACGAAGGGGGCCGGGGGTCCGCGCCTTGAGCAAGGGCGAGAACCGTCAGAGGCATCGCCGGGCGGCCCGAAGCGATGCCCGCCGCGCCGCCGTTACTGGCGCACGAATCGGACGTGCGTCACCGAGGCCGACCCGACCATCTCGACGTTCCCGTAGCCGACCGGTCCACCGTCCAGACCGTCAAACAGACGCTCGCCGCCCCCGAGGAAGATGGGCACGATCGCCACGTGCAGCTCGTCGATGAGACGGGCGCGCAGGTACTGCTGGATCGTCGCCACGCCGCCCCCCAAGCGGACGTCGGCGCCTCCCGCCGCCTCGAACGCCCGCGACAACGCCGCCTCGATCCCATCGGTGACGAAGTTGAACGTCGTCCCGCCCTGCATCACCAAAGACGGCCGTGAATGGCGCGTCAGCACGAACACCGGGTGGTGGTACGGCGGGTCGTCGCCCCACCAACCCTTCCATTCCTCGTCCGGCCACGGCCCGCGGACCGGGCCGAACATGTTGCGCCCCATGATCGTGGCGCCGATGCCGGTGTCGCCCGCGACCATGAACCGCTCGTCGATGCCCTCCTCGCCGCCCTCCTCGCCGATCATGCGACGGCCGTAACGGGTCGCGAAGACCCACTCGTGCAGCCGCGGCCCGCCGACGCCGAGCGGGTTGTCAAGGCTCTGCGACGGCCCCGCGCCGTACCCGTCGACCGAGATCGCGAAGTTATGGACGCGCAGTTTCGGCATGGCAACTCACCTTAACCCTTAGGAAACCTAGGGCACGCGGGGCTGTAGTAGGGATGCCGCTGAGGTACGTTGGGCACCTCTCGGCCCACCCGACGCCGATGCTCACCTCGAACGCACCGCGGGCTGAGCTTCAAGACGTATGGTCGGAGAGATCAGGTGGTCTAAACGGCATTGTCGCCACCACAATCGACGCGTACGTAGGAGGGTTGCACATGTCAGCCATTCATCACAGCGTAATCGCGGTAGGCGATTTCGGGGCCAGCCTCCGTTTCTATCGGGACGGCCTCGGCCTCGACGTTCTTCAGGATCGAAAAGTGGAGGGGGACTGGCCGGCTCTTTTCGACGCCCCCAGTCGCACCTTGCATGCCGTGTTCCTCGGCGACGCCCACGTACCCGATGTGTCCGCCGGTGTCCTAGAGCTCATCGACTTCCCCGACAGCAGCATTCCAGCGTCGTCATCTGACCCGGCACTGACGACAGGACTATTTCAACTGTCGTTCTTCGTCGATGTCGAGGCGACTCTGAAGAAGCTCGCCGATCTGGGCCTAGGTGGACCGCCCAGGCGAGTTGCTCAATCAACGCCGAACGGGCCGATAACGATTGCCACCGTGCGCGACCCAGACGGGGTCCTCGTGTTGCTGACTCCGGGTTCAATCACCCAGCGACGGTGACGAAATAGCGCGGACGAGATCAGCAGCCGTGGCACGTTACGAGTTGGATCAGCGGCAGCGCCTTCTTGTCGACCAACACGGCTCCGCTGCCGAACCCAGCCCCGCGACTGTTATGCAGTCTGCCAACGCACGGTACCTGACGGTCGCCAAAGGCACCGAGCCGGTCCTCGCGACGAACTCGGTCCTCACGGAGCATTGTCGAATCGTGCTCACCGAAAGCTGCCGAACGGTGTGCAAATACCTCTGCCGTCAACAGGGCTACCCGGAGTGGCGGTAGGTGGCCGCTGTCGGGCGAGAGGAGCGACCCGCGCCTGGGGGGTCAGCCGCCTGGCGATGTTCCTGGGTTGACCACGAACAAGATGAACTCGGTGAACACGTCTCCGTCCACCTGAAGCCCAAAACAACCAGGGCTGTCAGTGCTGAGCAGTCCGTACCAGGCTCTCCAGAAGGAAGTCGGCGCCACCGCGCCCAAATACAAGCCGCCTCCTGTCGTGTGGAGTGCGGGAACCACGGCC
>Ga0209118_1000175_pt1 | contig 42543 bp, 61 predicted proteins | sample BlaSpr_A8_Ref_M1_FD_187988 | JGI IMG/M metagenome (GOLD analysis project Ga0209118, IMG submission 187988) | Forest soil microbial communities from Thunder Bay, Ontario, Canada - Black Spruce, Ontario site 2_A8_Ref_M1 (SPAdes) (version 2) | ecosystem: Environmental > Terrestrial > Soil > Boreal... | reverse complement strand
TGACATCAATGGGAATTATTCCGCTGGTACAGATAACAGCCTCGCCGGAATCGTGACGCTCGCCAATAGCGCCGCGAACGCGCACACGATCTTTGTCAGTGGTGCGACCACCACGAACACAATCGCGGGTTTTACTGCGGTTCCCACCACCGGCGACGTGGTGACGTGTACGGTTGTCGCCACGACATGCACCTTGACCGATGGAGGAGCACCCGGCGGCGCGCCTGCATTCAGCGCCATCACCGGAGCTACAAATACAACGGCGGCGATGATTTGCGGAACAGGATGCTCACTATCCAGCGTGCCGCAATTCAATGTCGGAGCGGTAGGAACCTCCGGCATTTTAGGACTTAAAGGCACAACCAGCGGCACGGCGACTTTAACCGCTCCAGCGGTCGCGGGAACCACGACAAATCCAATTGTGTCAAGTAATAATATTCAAGTCCCCGTGGGAGCAGTGACAACGCCAGGATTGGGAATTGGTGCGGGGGGAAGTGGCATATTTTCAGTGGGTGGTGGTGTCACCTTGGAAGTAACAGGCGTAAGTCAATTGGCGGCTTTTACTAATTCAGTAAGGGTTCTTCCAACCGCCGCTTTGGGATTTGCATCTGGGTCACTCGATACTAATGCCTTGGATACCGCTATTTCACGCGATTCCGCCGGTGTTATGGATGTTGGAAACGGTACTGCATCGGATGTGACAGGGACTATCAAGCCCGGCAAATATGCCACGGGCACGAATTGCAACTCCAGCGCATCGCCTGCGGTCTGCGGCTCTGCGGCGGCGGGCATGTTCACACTCGCCGCCACCACAACCTCCGTCACCGTGAACACAACCGCGGTCACGGCCAACTCTGAAATCATCGTGTTTAATGACGATTCCCTCGGTGCGCGATTAGGAGTGACTTGCAACACGGGAATAGATAGCGTCCTTGTTTCCGCCAGGGTTGCGGCCACCAGTTTTACTGTTACAGGTTCAGCGCCGGTCACGAATCCGAATTGCTACAGCTATTTGATTATGAACTGAGGGATCATGCGACCATGAAGAGGCTCACCCTATTTCTGGCGATGTTAGCATTAAGCGCCGTCTCGACATTCGCCCAGGGAACCAACGTCGCCGGGGCCGGGAGCACGAGCGGAGGCAGCATCTCCAGTGGTCAGTCCCTTGTGAATGTCGCAGGCGCGACAGTCGGCGCGAACACTTTGACCTGGACGCGTCTGGGCGCTGTCCTTGGCACACCGTATTCCTATGGCACCATTTCATTTCAAGAGCCGTCCTGCTGGATTCAGACTTCGCCGCAACTTCTACCGACTGGCTATTCGCAGGTCGTAGCGTGCATCTTTTCGCAGGATGGCGGCTCGATCAACTACGCGGAAGCTCCTAGCCCGCAAGGCCCTTTTACTTACCATCCCAGCAACCCCGTAATAGCGAACGCCGGATGCGCGAGCAACGTGACCACCATCGGCGGCCAGCTCGTAATGTTTGCTTGCAACAGCAGGATAGACATCCACCGCTATCACTCGATCACGAATGGCATTTCCTGGGTGGATGACGGCGCGGTTGTGACCCATAACACGCAATCTTGGTATAGCGTGCAGGCAGACAACTCCTCCTATTTGATCGTCGGCGGAATTTGTTACCTGTGGTTCGATGGCAACGCTTCCGGGCAAAACTACGCGCAAGGTCTAATGACCGGCAATTCCACTTGCGCCGTCGGTAGCTTCACCGAGGCGACAGGCGATCCTCAAATCCCGTTCAGCGAATTGAACGGCGGCGGACCGTGGGTTATCAACGACGGTACGAATTTCTGGCAATGGGAACTTGGCGGGGTTACGACTGCAACGGCCTATCCCAGCATCCTGTATTTTGCCGAACTGAATACAAATGGCAAGGGCGCGGTCGGTCATACCCATACCGTCATGATGACGGCCAGATTTGAAGATGAGGGCGGCGGCAAGATAAATAGCAATTCCCAGCTTGCCGATCCAGCATTGTTGGAATGGCCTTATGCGCAGGGCGATCCACGAAACACCACCTATCTGTATTACACCGCGTGCGCGAATAATTGCGCCTCTCCGAGCCAGCAAGAAATGACGATCAACGTAGCGTCGATTCCGCTTCCGATGAAAAGCATCGTGCAAATGACGCAAATCGATACAGGAGTACAACCAGCTCACAGTGGTTGGATCTTTACAAATGGAATTTCTTCCAACACTCCCCTGCCGGTTCCCACAGGTTTTGACAACGCCAATCGCCCGAATAACGCCAACGGTCTTGGAAACGATTGGACCGCCGTCTACTCGGGCACGCTGCCAACGATCGTCAGTAATCAATTCCAGCCGTTTCTCGTCAACAGTGGTTCGCGGGGCTTATATCTGCGAGTGCAGCCTGTAGCGGACCAATTTTCCTCCATTCAACTGATCGCCGCTGCATCCACTTCCACGACTGGAGTAATCGTTCGCGGAGCAACCACCGACACGACTTTTTATGAGTGCGTCACCGTCAACGCGCTGGGGGTTTCACAACTCATTACGATCAGGAAATACGTGCATGGTGTTGGCTTCACCACGGTCGGCACGATAACGGCAACGCCAAAGGCGAATGATTGGCTTGTTCTTACGGCGCAGGGAAGCACGATCAGTTGCACGTTATACGATCCGGCGGGAAACGCCACGGCGAGCGGAACGGATACCTCGATTCTCAGCGGACTGCCCGGTTTCACGATGAACGACACGGCGGCTCAGGCGAACGCGATCACGGACAACTGGAGCGGCGGCTCGCTCTACGGAGACGGCAGCGATGCCACGCAGCAACAGAGGCTTTGGACCGCTTCGCAGTTTTACGCTACAGCGCCGATTGCCAGTGGAGCGGGCGCGACACTGACCGGAACCGGAGCCTGTGCGACGATCACGACGCAATCGGGCGGCTCTTGGGCGGGCACGGCAAAGTGTACCGCCGCGACAGCCGCAAGCACGCTGACAATAACTTTCGCGCTCACCGCCCCGAACGGTTGGAACTGCCCGGTATTCGATGAAACGACGCGAGCGAATCTATTCCAGCAAACCTCCCACACGCAAACTACCTGCGTGCTGACGGTGACCAGCGCCACGCAGAACGATGTGTTTAGCTGGAGCGCAACGCCCTATTAGGCGCGAAAGGACATGGGGCCATTCGACAACAAGGGGCGTTCAATTCTAGACGAGTGGGCCATCACAGCGCTGTCTATGGCGCTTTCCAGGCGCAGGAAGCATAAAGAAGCGAAGGATTTGGCGCAGGATGAACAGGACATCAAGGACGTGCTGGAAACACTCACGGCGATGTCTTGGGTCGTCATTCCGCATGGTGTACTGGAAAACGTCATCAACGAGCTGCGGAAAGCGCTAACGGGCGCGCAGGCGGATAATTGAGCATCACGCTTGTCATTGCCATTGCTGGAGTGCTTGTTCAGGCCGGCGTCATGCTGGCGACGGTTAAATTCCTGAACGAGAAACAGGACGATCAGCACGGACAGACTCGCAGGGATTTGAACGGCATCGGTCGCAAAGCTCGGTCCATGATGGCGGAACAAATCATCCAAGCGGCCATCACTGCGGGATTGCCGAAGGACGAGAGGCAGGAATTCGCGGTGTTGGTCCGCAAGTTAATCAACGGGATCTAGGAGGATTTCATGCACAACTGGATTGACATTCTGACGCGCACGGTCTTTATCGCGTCGATCCTTCACAGCGCATTGCCGCCGTGGGACTTTCTGAACGATTTCCCGAAGGCGCAAAAGGTGTACAAGGCGGCAATCTATCTCATCGGCTATATCGCCATCAACGCGCGGAGTACGGTGTACAAGAGCATTTCGACCGAAACGCTGGGAGGTGTGAACGGCGACCCGGCGCCAACGGTAAAGCCGTAATGTCCGGCGATTTCGAGCCCTGGAATAACATGCCATCCCAAAACAAAGCGCCAAACAAGGAACCCTCGTACGATTACCTGAAACACCGGCATGCGGATCAGGTTCGCACGACCATCAAAATTCTACTGCTGGCCGTGCTGCTACTTCTCGGCCTCTTGTGGCATCACGGCTGGCGACCGTAGGTATCGAATTCGCATCAGGACTTGGAATTTGCTTTTTGACGCGCACGAGGAGGGAGTAGGATGGCACCGACAGGAAAGCCGCTAAGCGAAGCAAGGAGAAACAACGTGAAGAAAGCAACCTGGAAGAGACTCCGACAAGTTTTCGTAATCCTCGCGCTGATTTTGGTTCTTGTCGGCACGACATTCGAGCTCGCCAACACGGTTCTGGCGCAAGCCACCGGATACCGCTATTCGCCGCAAGGCTTAGTGCTGAACGGCTATAACGGCGGACTGTGTTTTGAGAGCACCTATCTCAGCGGCGTCACGTCCTGCATTCAGCAAATGGTGGCCGGCACTCTGGGGCAGACGCTTGGAAACGTGAACACCGGCTGGGGGAACCTTCCCAACGCCCCGGTGGCGGCGCTGGCGACAGCGACGACGGGAGGATTCATTCCCAACGGAACATCCTACCGTCTGGGAATTCGCTACATTACCATCACTGGCGGCTCAACGATCATCACCGCGGCCCAGGAAGCCACACAGACAACGACCGGCAGCGGCACAAGCACAATCACCGTTACCGCGCCGCTCGCGGCGGCAGGCGCGGCGGGTTATGTCGTGGATTCCACGAACGCCAGCGGCGTAGGACTGAGCAACGCGACACTCACGGAACTGACGCAACCGATGTCAACGGCAGTGTGCGCGGGAGCTTTCCAAGTGAACAGCATCAATGGCCCCGGCACCGGACTGACCGTTTGCCCGTTTGGCACGAATGCGGTCTTGACGAATTTAATCTTTGCCGTGCCGACTGTTTTCACTCCCAACATTCCAGGCTCGCCGGCGGGATTCGCGGCGGGCGGCACGCCGACTCCGGTTCAAAACAACGCGGCTTATCCCGCAGGAATCCCCGAAACAATCTGCAATCTTCTGCCCCAAACCGCGCTCGCCACGATCACCACCATTCAAGTCCTCGGCAGTTGCCCCATGCAGCCTAACGTACAGAACCAAATCGGCAAGATCCTGCGCATCGTCGGGCAAGGCGTTTACACCTCGGGCGCGCAAACCGGAACGATGACTCTTTCTCTCGTCATGGGCGGCATAACCCCGATGACCATCACTAGCCCGGCAATCATCACCGGCGGCCAAACCAACGCGCAGTTTTATTTCGATTGGCGCTGTACGACACAATCCACCGGAGCAGCCGGCACGCTCATGTGCACAGGCGAGCAGGATGTGAATTTGGCGACGGCAAACAATCTGGCCGCGCTCACCCGCCAAGCCGACAACATTCACGGCGCGGCAAGCTCAGCCATCAACCTCACCGCGGCAAACACGGTGACAGCCAACATCACCATGTCGAGCAGCACAACGAGCGCGCAGCTTCTTGACATGCGCGTGTATCTCGATAACTAAGGGGGAACCGTGGCACTCACAGTCAATGACATTCCGCCCGGAGCAACCGCGATCGTTGCGAACGGGACCGTGGTGGGCAAGGTTCCAGGCGACCGGCGCCGCAAGCGAATCCGCATCACCGCCGACACGAATTACTTGACTGGCGGGTATCAGTTGACGCCCGCGATGTTCGGATTCTCGACGCAAATCGACTATGTGGACATGAGCAATGACAGTGGCGGAGCTCCCGGGGCGGTTGCCGAACTGGGCTGGTTCTACAACACCGTCACGCAGAAAATGCAGTTGATCGTGAATTCCTCGGGCAACGAACTGGGCAACGGGCAAACCGCCGCCGGATGTTCGATGGACATTGTGGGCGAAGGTTTCTAGCCGTTTAACATTCAAATGGGCGTTGACATTACACTTGTTCAAGGCAAAGCCGACGCGCTGGCAAAAGCCATTGCACTCGCGGAAGGCGGCCTCAAAGAAGGCACATTGCCTTACCGCATCCACAATCCCGGCGACCTTGAACTTGGTGACCGGGGATGGGGTATTGCAGCGGCAAAGACAATCTATCTAAAAGCCGACTGGACCGCAGACTTGAGCGACAAGACGGACGGATGTTCGGCGCTTCGCCGTGAATGCTTGGCAATTCTCTCGGGCGCATCGCACACTTTTGAGCCAAGCTGGAACCTTCTGGAGTTTGCGCAAAAATGGACGGGCGGCGATAATCCTGAATCTTGGGCTAAAATTGTAGCGGGCCATCTTGAAATAGAGACAGATACCATTCTGGCCACCTATGCCGAGGCAGCCTAAAATGAACCATGCTCAAAAGTCTGGAATGCGAGGCGATGAAAAGCACGAAGCCCCGGCGGCGCGTCCCGGCGATCCCTACGGCAAGATAGAAGAACACGTCCACAAGGACGAACAAACGGGCGATCACTACTTGAACCTATCGAGCATCACCGACGCGATGGAGCGGCAATCTTCCGGCCCGCACGACGACCGCGCAGGCGAATTCAAAGCACCGAACAAAGACAAATTCGAAGAAGGCGCGACGAAGGATACGGCGAAACAAGCAAAAGGCAACGAGCGCAGTTAAGGAGAGTTATGGAAAATCTGGCAGCACGTAGCGGGATGCGCGGAATGGAAAGAAGCACGGTCGGCGCATCGCAACCCGACAAGGCCCCCGGCGGCGATCCGGCGGGCCACGAAGGCGGCGCGGGCGAGCAAGATCCGCCGGTCAGTCATTTCATTCACCAGGACCCGACAAGCGGCCACCACCACTTGAACATCAGCAAGCTACATGAGCACCTGATGGGCAAGTCTAAAGCCGCGCAGGTCATCTAATGCCGTTCGGACTGCCAGCGGGCGCCGGGCGGCAGCAGACCCTTTACTGCCACGGCTGCGGGCGGCAATTCCCGCACAAGCACGGAACGGGACTGTACTGCTCGGCAGGCTGCGAAGGAGAAACGAAAACTCGCCAGGCGGTCGAGGAAGAAAAACTGAAGGCCGCGGGATTCGAGCAGGATGTTAATTCCCCGCACTCATGGTCCAAAAACGGCGTTGCAATTTCCGTGGAACAGGTCCTAAGATCAACCCATGAAAATGTGGTGGCCATTCACACAGAAGCCGTCCGAAGTATCGGAGCTAATCAAGCTGGTCAGTGACCTCACGAGGCATCAGCAACTTCAATCCGACAAGATTCTGGAACTCGCCCGCGAAAAAGACCGCCAAATCAAGATGGTGCTGGAGAGTAAGTTTATTCCCTACGTTCAGATGATGCCACCGCGCGCCGAGAAGCCGAGCGAGCCGGACAGCATCGAGCACCTGGCCGACGTCAGCGAAATGTCGGAAGAAACCGCCGAGGCCGAAGTCGAGCGGGCCACCAGGCGCGAGCGCGAAGCAACGGCAAACCTCGAGGAATCGCTTCGCCAGGAGTACGAATCCATCGCCCAGGAACACGCCGAAGCGCACGGCCAGAAGGCCCAAGCATGAAGCAAGCACTTTTCGCAATAGCCGCACTATTCTTATGCGGTTTGTTATGCTCAAGCGCTCAAGCACAAACCACGACGTTCAACGGCGTTGTCGCCAACCTGACCAACACCGGGATTACAACCGGCAACGTCACGTTCACGCTCAGGCCGGGAATCGACACCACAATCTCAGGCAACGCCAGGTTCACGCCGACGACGGTCACATGCGTCATTGCAAACCCGGCGATAGTGAATGTTTCTGGAACGGGAACGATCACGGTAACCGTCCTTCAGGCCCAGACTTGGCAAATTGGCGATTCCATTATTTTTAGGGGCACCGCCGATGGTGTGCTGAATGCAACGAGCGTAGCTGCACCCATGATTATCACCGGAACGGGCGGCGGCGGGACAACATTCACATTCACGCTCGGGGGCACCCATAACCTTATCGCCGCTGGAACAGTGGGCGGCATCTATGCGAGCGGCGGAACGGGGCCGTGTGTCGTGACGCAAAACTCGGCACTCAACCCGGCCTACACGTCTTACAGCGTGGCAATCCAACCGGCGGGAACGACAACCAGCAGCTTCAACACCTATGCCATAGGCGCGGGACCAATCGACATCAGCACGATTGTCCCGACGCCCGCGCAGCAGCCAAGCTACAGCTTCGTGGACCTGTTCTCGAACGGGCAGACAATTTCCGGGCTCAAGAACTTCACAAACACGGCGAACACCTACTCGGGCGGCACGTTCACGAATCCGATCATCAACAATGCCACGTTTAACACCTCGACGGCGACGAACTGGCTTCTTATCACGCCCACGATACAGCAGCCCATCTTCACAATGCAGCCAATCACGCTGCAAGCGACGTTCAACTATGCGCTGTCCTGGGCGAACCCGGCTGCAGCGCGATCCATTCAGATTCCAGACCCGGGCGGCACGGACATCTTTGCTTTTCTGGCGGCGACGCAAACTTTCACGGGGAAAACCTACGATAGCGGCGCAACCGGCAACGTCTTTAAGTCCAACGGCACGGCGATGACCAACGTCGCGGGAATTCCAACCGGTTTCACACCTCTCAACTTAACGGCGCAATCGGGGAACATAGGCGTAACGCCGCTTTATTTCGTGCCGGCAGCGGGCGCCGGTTTCTACCGTATCTCGTGTTATCTGGTAGTCACCCAGGCGGCCACGGTTTCATCCACATTGCCGCAGTGCGTTGCCAACTGGACGGACAACGATACAAACGTGGGAGTCGGGACGGGTTTCACGGTCACGAGCACCACGAACACACTGGGCGGGACGAACTCAGCCATAGCCGGGGCGGCCGGCGTGAATTCAGGAACGATCATCGTGGATGCCAAGGCCAGCACCAACCTGCAATATTCAACAGCGAACTATGCCAGCAATGGAGCGACTCCGATGCAGTATGCGATTCACATTCGGGTGGAGTATCTAGGGCTCTGATGGCCGACCCCCTCTATGCCGAGAGCGCAATCCCCGCAGGTGGACAGCAGGGCATCCCCGCAGCGCAAGCCCAAATCGAAAAAATCCTGATGTCCTTCGGGGAGCAGCGCTTCCAAGAATACGCGCGCTACCGCTGGGCCGAGGAACGCGAGTGGTATGAGGAAGCGCTGTTCTACCAGAGACGCCAGTGGCTCTCCTGGAACGACTCATCTAAACGCTGGCAACTTGCTAAACAAAATCCGGCCAAGCCGAAACCTCAGCCGGTCACAAACCATTTCAAAAGGGTGGTGAACAGCAATGCCAACCAACTCGGAAAAGTTACGATGGTTGGTACCCCTCATGACGATGCGGATAAAAACCGTCGAGCTGCTGAGTATGCCGAACGGGCTATTTCTGCGGCTGACCTGGAGAGTGGCTTTGATGTCTTGCGACCCCTACTCGCCAAGCATACCGTCCTTTGGGGACTCGGCATCACGAAAGATGTCTACGACCTCAACGCCAGCGTCGGACAAGTCACCGTCCAACAAAACACCGTAGTAGGGACCTGGATGCTCTCGTGCGCCGATTGCGGCAAGACGAGCAGCCTGGACAGCGCCGAAAAGGGCAATAGCGACGCGCCGCAGCCGAGCAAAAATCAGCCGGGCGACTCCGACACCGAGATGCCCGGAAAGCAGGGGCAATCCTTCACCGACATGCCGCAGGGAAACAAGAAGTGTCCCGAATGCGGCTCCAGCACGACGACGCCGTACCAGAAAAAGCGGTTAGTTCCGGCGGGACAGAAAGTGTTTCGCAAGGGCAGGCTGCGAACCGAAGTGGTTCCGGTCTTCGAGCTTTATTTGCCGCGCGATTGCAGGAACCCGAACCTCGCCGAGTGCAAAATTCAGCGTTACCGCCGAAAGATCAGCGCGCTGAGGCAGAGTTACCCGCAGACCGCGCAGAATTTACAGGCGATGGCCCCGAGCGACGTGCACGAAATCTACCTCGAAGCCTTGCGCGCCCTCGTCAACTACAACTACCAGAACGAGCAGACGGTGGACACAACCACAGTCACGGAAATCTGGTGTCGCTGGAACGATTTGCCGCAAACCATCCAGCAGAAGCTAGACGGCTATTGGGGCAAGGACGACGAGACAATCGACAAGGCGCATAACGCCGGTGTGTTCATGGTCTGGTCGAGTGGAACCATGCTCCAGTGGGGACCGAACGAACTGGGCGGCGACGACCCCTACACTTTCTTCCCCTGGGACGCCGACCCGGCCAGCGCTTACCCAATGGGAGTGGCAACCGACCTTGTTCCCCTGCAAAAGCGGCTGAATCGCCTGGATTCCTTGATCGAGCTTGGGGCAATGGCGAACGCGGCCGGGAAATGGCTGTGGCCCTCGACGCAAACGACCCAAAAACCAACCGGCAGCCCGACGGATGTTATCGAATACGACCCCATCGGCGAAGGCAAGAACAAGCCGGAATTCGTGCAGCCGTCGCCATTCCACGAAGTCGTGCTCGGGCTTCGCCAGGCAATTCTCGCGGACTTCCAGCTTATCGGCAACACACTGGGCGTGCAGCAAGGCCAGGCGCCCGACGGCGTGAAGAGTTTTCGAGGCGTTGCTTATCTCGGGGCGAAGGCGGAGGAACAATCCAACACCGTGCGCGGCCTGTGGGAGCTTGGCAACCAAATCCGCTACCGCAAAATCCTAAAACTCGCGCGCACCGGTTGGGACGAGGAACGAAAGGTAAAGGTAGCGGGCACGAATGGCAAATTCGGGATGGTTTCGCTTCAGGGTGCGGATCTGGATGGTATGTACGATTTGGATTTTGTTCCTGATAGCAGCCGCCCTCGACTTATTTCCGAAAAGCAGCAGGCGGTCCAGGCAGGTCTTCAGGCTGGACTGATCGATCCAGGCGACCCGGCAACCCGCGAGTACCTGAGCGACTTGTTACAGCTAAACGAAACGAACCTTGTCGATCATCTGCAATTTCTGAAGGCCGAGCGGGATCTCGAGACGCTGAAGACCGGGAAACTCCCGAAGGAATCGCCATTTCAAAAGTGGGATGTGTTCCTGAAAGTCTTCGCCAACTTTACCTTGACCGAAGAGTTCGAGGAATTGGAACTTGACACTCAGAACTTGGTGGTATCTTATACACAGAGAATGTCCGATCAGACCACGCAAGCGAAAGCGGGAGCAGCGCCACCCCCAGGACCGGCAGGAGCGGGACAGGCAGCGGAAGCGCTGGCAAGTTTGACGGGCCAGCGCGGCGGCAATCCGTTGTCAGCAATTCCGGGCAACGAAGTAAGCCCGCAAGCGGTGCAAGGCGCGGCGAAGAATGAAGGCGCCGCAGTAGGAGCGAATCTGCCATGACCGACCAATCGAACCTTCCAGCCAAATCCGAGCTTGACGCGTTAAAGACAGGCATCGGTGCAGGCCAAGCGGCAGCGCCAGCAAAGGCCGCGCACGACGCCGTTCTCGGCGACCTGACGAAAACCGCGCCACAGAAACCGGACCTGACTCCCGGACCTGACACGGATGCCGCAATCGCTTATGTCGAAGCGAAGGGCTACAGTCACGACATGGCAATCGAAATCGTGCAGGAAAAGGGCGTGGACACGATTCTCGCCGCGAAGGCTCACGACGATTCGCAGCAGCGACCGCCAACACTCGGCGCAGCACCGCAAGTACGGCAACCGCAAGCAGGGCCACGAGCGGAACAGCCGGTCAGCCGCCACGGCGAACCGTTCAACCCTGAAATTCACGCGCAATTGCCGACGGGCGATCCGAAGACGGATTCGACGGGCAGATTCATCTTGAAAGATCACGATTATCGGGGACCAAGGCCGAATAGCCAGTTCCCGGACTGAATACCACCCACGATGAAGGCGACCCCGTACGGGTGGCAGGGCCGATGAAGGGTAAGCCGTGTAGACGGCATCGGCCCACCAAATTTAAAGCGCAGCGCGTAACCGCCTCGGCGGTGACGGCCGACGCAGAAAGAAGAAATCATGGCAGACGAACCCATCCAGCAGCCTGAACCTTTTGAGAAGACTTCCCTCGACACAGTTCTAACCGAACTTTCCAAGCCGGAACCATCGCCAGAGGCACCACCGGCCGCCGCCGCAGACTCGCCAGCCGCCATACCGGCAAAGCCGGGGGCAGAGGCTGCCAAGCCCGGAGAAGCGAAGCCAGACGGGGCCGCAAAGCCGCCAGAGGCCAAGCCGGCCGAACCAGCGGGCGCCTTCAAAGTCGGCGAAGAAGCCAAATTCAAAATCTCCGACGTGGCCGTAAAAACCAAGGAAGAGATCGAAAAGCTTCCTTATGCGAACGATGCCACTTTCAAGGGCATCATGGGCGAATTTGAGCAGCTTGCCCAATTCAAACTTGGAATGTCGGAAGCGCTCAACGAAGTCAAGAGTTTGGGCGATTATGCGATCAAGGACGCCGAAACAATGAAGGCGGTCGTTGCAGACGCCTACATGCTCTACGACATCATCAACCTCAAGGAATCGCCTGCCGCGCTTTTGGACCTGGCCGCGCAAAACTTCGGCGAAGATCAAATCAAGCAAGTGGTCGCGGGCATCTTGCTTTACGCGAAAGAAAAGGGCATTACCACGGAGATGTATTCGGACCTCACCAAGCCCGAGAACAAAAAGATTTTCGATCTCTCGAAAGAATCGCGCGACAGAAGGGCCAAAGAAGCGGAGACACAAACCGCCGCGCAGCAGAAGGGCGAAGCCGAGCAGAAGACCAAGGACTTCGAATCGGTAGAAAAGCGCGTGAACGCCTGGGCCAAGGAAAACAAAGTAGCCGACGAAGACGCGCTCGACTATCTGACGCACGTAGTCGCGCAAATCGGCGGCGATCAGAAACAACTTACAGCCATCCGCGCCGGAAAGTTTGGAGAAGTCGAACGGATACTCACCGAGTACAACAATCGCATGGTCGATCGGCAAAAGCGCTGGGAAGCGCAGCTCACGGCGAACAAAACCGAGCGCGAGAAAACCCTCAAAGGCGCCGCGGCCCCCGCCGGCGGCGGAACCCCACCCAAGGAAGCCCCAAAAAAGAAAGTGGACATCAACGACGACGATGCCCGCCTGGAAGCTGTTAGGGCAGCGTTGCGCGAATAAGCGATGCCAAGATTTCTAAAAGTCGGAGAAAAAGTACGATTCCTGCCGGGTACTATTCTTGCCGGTCAAATTGCCACCATCAACACTCTCTATACCGATGACAAAGAGAATCCAGGCAAAAGCATGAAGATTCAAGAGTCCACCGATTCCAACGCCATTGCGACACACGCGATAGTCGAGGTAGAAGGCGGATTTCGAGTTTGCGGGATGGATACATTCGAGCCGTTGATGGGATGGAAAGATTCCAACTAGCCGTTTCACTCTTTAAGCACACCCCCCTAAATAATTTTCCAGTGGCATCCGAGCGCAGTCTACCCTTGCCTACGCAACGTAACAAGGGGGGAAGACTGTGGCAGACGCTAATACCATCACACGCATCGGTGGACTTCTAAAGAACGTCTACCAACCAGGTATTGAGGAGCAGCAAAATCTTGCCGCAGTTATCCGCAAGCGTTTCACCAAAGCCAAAGGCTCGCGCATGGGCGGCGACCACTTGGAAGTGTCGATCCGCGTAGGCGGCAACCGCGCCGGCGTCGGTGCGCGTTTGTCGGACGATCCGCTCCCCGTGCCGCAGCGCCAGCAGGAAAAGAAGTTCCTCGTCTACGACCGCCTGGTCGAAGGCGTTATCAAAGTTTTCGAAAAGGACGTAGAGAACACCCGCACCCTCGAGCAAGCCTTCATCAACCATCTGGACGACGAAATCACCCAAATGCCGAAAGATATTCTGAAGCACATGAATATCATGACCTACGGCGACGGATCGGGAACGCTGACGCTCGTGAACGCGAACACCGTAGCCAGCCTGACATTCGTGGGCAAGGTGGGAACGGCGTTCGGGCAGTTCGGCACGCGCTATTTGCAGCAGGGCGACCAGATCGACGTGTGGGACCCAACTTTCGCGGTGCAGCGCACCCCGGTAGGCGGCGTGTCGGTTGTGACCGTAGTCCCCTCGACACAGACAGTCACGGTCAGCGCTCCAATTACGCTCACGGCGGGCGACGTGGTAGTGCGCGCCTTATCGGCGCAGAAGGAATACGTCGGACTGCAACTCGGGACCGACAACTCGACGGGCGTAGTGTTCCAAGGACTTTCGCGGCTCACCTTCCCCACAATTCAGGGAACGGTAGTAGATGCCGGCGGCGCGGCAGTCTCGGAGGCTTTCCTGCAACAGTTGCAATCACTCATCGAGCAGGCATGCGGCGAGACGCCGGGCTTCTACGTGGCAAGTCAGCCGCAGTGGGACGGATACGTAGCCCTCGGGCAGTCGCTCAAGCGCTACACGAACACGATCAAACTCGACCGCGGTTTCACCGAACTGGACTACAACGGCGTGCCTTTCATCAAAGACGTGGATTGCTCGCCCGCCGAAATATTCGCCTTGCGCGAGGAAGCCGTGCAGAACGGCGTAGTCATGCCGCTCGCGTGGTCAGAAATGGACGGGCACATGCTCAAGTGGAATGCTGGGTTTGCCAGCTACACGGCATACATGCGCGAGGCCGGAAATTACGTGTTTCCACGCCCTAACAAGATTGGTCGCCTGCAATCTTTGGCTGTTCCCGCAGTTTATCAAAGGTAGGCGGTGGCCGACCAAATTACTCTTGTAACGGACGACTTCTCCGGGCCGAAAGTCTCGGAGAAGTTCCTATCCGACCTCAAGGCGTACGATCCCACGTTGCTAGTCCGCTGGAATTCCCGAAAGATGCGCTTCACGATCGAGCAGTGCACCCATCATCACAGTCCCACCGCCGAGCACTCGCACCTCTGCGAGAGGATCTATGTCTTGCTTGTCGAGGATGCGGAAAAGTGTATGATGCCTCTGGGCGGCGCGGTCATTGAAAAGATCAAGGCCCGCGACGTCACGAAGGCAGGCTACGGCCCAGGCGACTTGCGGCGATTCCTTGCGGACGCAAACGAGCTGGAGCGAAAAGCCAGGGAAAAGATCGACCGCGACCAGACCGAAGCGGTGAAGCATTGCAGCAGAGACGGCCGCGCGCAAGTGATCCGGGCGTTCAACATGCTCAACAATTGCGGAACGCCGAACAGGTGAGAAAGCCCCGCACGTAATCGCCCAGGCGAGGACGGCGAAGGCAAAAGGAGCTACACCAGATGATACCCAACCGCAAAATCCGCTTCTACAACGCAGGCGACAGGATTCAAACCACAATCCGGTATTCCGACCCCGGCGGCCACGACATCCACTGCATCGCCAACTATCTCTTGGATGCTCCCCGGGAAGCCTTCTTCGAGGTTCCCGAGGAAACCGAAATTCAAGGCGCGACGATCCGCCTCAGTTTCGAGCGCGACATCATGCGCGACTACGGAGCGCGCGGCGTCATCATGGTGGACGCCAACTATCAAGTGGAAGGCGACGAGGAACAGGACGACCGCATCCCCATCGCGCAGAACGATCAAATGGCCGAGGAAAAAGGCAAACGCAAGTGGACACTGTTCGTAAAGGAGCGCGTCAAGGAATTCATGGAGCAATGCGAGATGATCCGCTCAGTTGCGGGCGTGCCGCGGCCGGCAACAGGCGTGACGCTGCGCTACCTGAAGATTTTGGGCATGGTCGATCCGTCGGAAGCGATGCTCCGCGAAGCGCAGAAGCAGACAAGCCTTGTCGAAACGCTGACCCAGCGGCTTGACCGGCTGGAAGCGGAGAATCGCAGCCTCCGCGAAGGTCAACAGGCGAACAAACCAGAAGCGCAACCGGAACCCGTGCTCGTGGGCGGCGAAGCGCAAGGACCAAAGCGAAGGCGTGGAGCCCGCGCTTGACCCTCGCTCAAATGTTCGCGCTGGCCGACCGTGGCAGCTACTACAGCCACACGAACCAGCCGGACGATGTGTTTGCGGCCATCAACGAGGGCGGGCGCCGCGTGTACCTGTGGATTGCCAAGGAACTCTCGAACTATTTCATCAAATGGGATTCAACTTCAATCCAGACGGTCCCCGGGCAAGACGAGTACGCCTGCCCGCCGGACCTGGCGACGATGATCCGCTTTGGAGAACGCCTTCCAGGGGAAACGAACTACCGCCGGATTCAGCCTGCCGACGTGCGAACCGATCTGTTCACCAACCGCCAGTTTGAGCCCATCGTGTTGTCACTTGATCTTCTGCAATCCGACTTCGTTTATGCCGGGCCGTACTTGCCGCGCGCCGCAGGGCCGCAGGCAATCGTGTGTCTCGCGCCAAACGGGACCTACTGGCAATTCGGCATCAACGATGCGGGACTTCCGACCAGCACGCCGATGTTCGGCTCCGCGCTTCCGCCGATTGTGCCGTTTTACTTGAACGATGCGGGCAACACGACTTCCTGGCAGCTTGTGGTATCGAACGCGGGTGTTTTCTCATGGCTGACGGTGGCATTCAGCTCGAGCTATCGTGTGTCACCCTTTCCGATGGCGACACTTCCCCTCAATCAGCAGACTTCGCTCGGTGTGACAGCCGCAGGAACGTGGCCCCCACCAATCGGCCAGCCGACGCAGGACAAAGGCCCCTATAAAGTGAGACTTGCGCCGCCGCCCTCCGACCAGAGGCAGACGGAAATAATCTACGCCGCGAAGTGGGTAGACATCTACAATGCCAATTCGTACAACGTAATTCCCGACGAGGGTCACGGCGCGCAACTGGACTTTGCGAAGGCAGAGCTATTGAGAGGAAACAGCGACGACCTCGCGCCGCAGTACGAGCAACAGGCTATGCAGAAGACCACTGAATTCCTGACCTTTGTGCGCAACCGGCAGAACCAGCAGCCGACCCGACAGGAAACGTACTTGCAAGACCTCGATTAGCCATGATCCAAGGGCTCAACGTCCAAGTCTTCTCCAACTTCCTCGGCGGAAGATGCAGCAACAAAAATCTCACGGAAATGTCTCCGGAGCAGTGCTTGCTTGCGTCCAACGTGGTGTTTCTAGGCGATAAAGCCGTAGCCAAGCGCCCGGGCTATACGCTGGTCGAACACTTCGACAACACGGGAAAAGTTCTCAAACTGTTCGATTTTCAAAGGGATTCCGATAACGCCCAGTTTTTGCTCAGTCAGCTTGTCACCCCCGCCGGGAACAGGTCATTTATAATTGCCGGGAACGTCTTAGGGCCTACATTCGGAAACAACGTCATCGTGTCAACGCCGCCCTACGAAGACCTCACCGCGCTTTTCGACTTCTCCAGTTTGGATTTCGCCTGCTACACATCGAACGGACTCGCGGCCTACCGCTTGGTTGACGTTGCCGGAAGCCTCACGAAATTCAACTGGGGAATCGGCCCTCCGGTGGCCGCGTCGACCTTCGTTGTCTCGCAAGGCTCGGGAATCCTGAATTTGCAATTCGGCCGTCAGTACATGGCCGCTTACGTGGCCAAAATCACGGACGCGCTGGGAGACACGCGAATCAGCGTGGGACTTGCGTCCGCAATCTCGCTGTTTACCGGCCCCGTCGTGAACGGCAGCGTGGCTTTGAACTTGAACACGGCGGGAGTCGATGCCCAGGTGACGCACATCTGGTATTTTTCAACCTACGACACGCCAAACAATTCAGCGTCGGTTTTTCAGTTCTTGGGCGAAGTGCCAATTGCCGCGCCCGCGTTCACGGACACGCTCAACGACCAATTTCTCGATCCGACGCGACTGGCGCCGCTTCTCAACTTTCCGGTTCCCCCGGCGGAAATCATCGTGCAGTACGCCGGCCGTCCGATCTTGTTGCGCGTGAACGGCGAGCCCAACATCATCCAGGCGTGCGGCGGAAGCGAAATCAGTCTGGGAGTCCCGGCCGAGACGGCGCCCCCATACCTGTTTTTCAAGATCCCCGGCGGCAAGCACCAATTCACGAACGGCCAAGTCTGGAACCAGTCGCTCTACGTTTCGACGGAAAGATTCTGGTTTTCGCTCTCGGGAAGCGATGTAACGAACTTCGAGGAAAAGGACAAGGTAGCCGAACCCGGAGCCGTGGGAAAGCAAGCCGCGACGACCAGCAGAACGCATCTTATTTGGCTGAGCGCGGACAGAAAACTCTACGCCTGGGACGGCGTAAACATTCCGCTGGACCTTTCGATGCTCATTGCCAAGCAACTCACCGGGACGATGAGCATGGAAGACATTCCCGCCTCGCAGCTAAAAAACGCGGTCCTCAAGTGGTATTCCTTCGGGCGCTACGAGTGGATCATGCTGCTGGTGAACACGGGAGCAGCGCCGCCGGGAACCTACGACTGGATTCAAGTGTGGGACATGACGTTTTTGCCAAAGGTGCTGGCGCAAACGCTGATTCCAACCGTGCTCGAAGACGGCACGACACACATTATCGCGGAGTCGGATTTCTGGCCTTCGGACATCATGACCGCCGCGGCGCTCGTTGAAGTAGCGAATCAAATGTACCTCTTCATGGGCGACCAGCTCGGGAACGTCTATCGCTGGCCCGATGGCTTTCTGGATGCGGGCAAGGGGTATTACGGCGTGTGGGGCAGCGCGTGGTCAGCGCTGAAGGTCTACCATGGCGGAAGTATGTTTCATCCAATGCCAATTGCGAACGTCGAGAAGCTGGCCATGTGGGCCGATCTCGTGACCGACCGGCAAGACGCCTATACCGCTTTCCAACTCAAGGCGCTCGGTGTACTATCCCCGGACATGCAGCTCCCAATGGTGGACGTGCCGCTCAATCCGTTTCAGACCGGCAATCGCAACGAGCCGACGGCGGCGCGGGGAAACATCAAAGACGTGACAGGAGCGAACCTCGGCCACTGGTTTAGGTTTGCCGTAATCTTCCTGAACGATAATACGGCGAGCACGCTCTACCGGCTGAGTGTGAGCGCACGACCGATTAAGGCACTGGTGCCGTGAAAGGCAGGCCTATACTTCGGTATCACGGCGGCAAGTGGTTGTTCGCGCGAGTTTTGATTAGTTTGTTTCCGCGACATCGAATCTACGTCGAACCGTTTTGTGGAGCTGCTTCAGTGCTCATGCAAAAGCCGCGCTCCTACGCCGAAGTCATCAACGACAAATGGGACACGGTTGTTAACGTCTTCCAATGCCTGCGCGATCCTGAAATAGCTGAGCAGCTTAAAGAGCAACTGAGACTGACGCCCTTCGCGCGAAGTGAATTCAATTCCGCTTTTGGCCACAGGGTACAACGGCCAGCCGATATAGAAGCTGCTCGCCTTTGCATCCTTCGCTCATTCGCTGGCTTTGGATCAGCCGCGATAAATGGAGATTACGCAACCGGCTTCCGCTCCAATTCAAACAGAAGTGGCACTACGCCAGCGCATGATTGGATGAACTTTCCAGATTCAATCGCATCATTCACAGAGCGATTGCGTGGCGTGGTCATCGAAAACAAAGACGCGCTCGAACTCATTCCGCAGCACGACACATCCGAAACACTTTTCTATTGCGATCCACCCTACCAGGTGGGAACTCGCAATATGGCGCGAGGCAACGCGGTTTATTCGTGCGACATGGCCGACAACGATCACCGGAAACTTGCCCAAATTCTCAGGGCAGTGCGCGGGATGGTGATTCTAAGCGGCTACGCCTCGCCGCTCTACGACTGCGAACTTTTCCCCGATTGGCGACGAATTGAAATTCCTTGGCGAGCCGATGGAGCACGGAAGCGCGTCGAAGTGGTCTGGATGAATGAGCGCGCCGCAAGAGTAACCCCGCAAATGACTTTTGCCGAGGACGCGGCCCCATGACCGACATCCGATTCATCAAAGGCGATGCGCGGCACTTGCCGAGGATCGTTTCCCGTTTCTCTTGCGGAGCCGCATCTGCTGTGGCAACCAAACTGATTCTTGGAGAATATTCCGCCGAGCGCGTTCACATCCTGCGGGCGTGGATCAAAGAAGAGCATGAGGACAACGACCGCTTTAGTGCCGATTGCGAAACATGGTTCGGTCATCCCATTACAGTTCTGCGCGACACAAAGTATGGGGCATCTGTGATCGAGGTGTTCAAGCGCAAGCGCTATCTGAAAGGGCAAATGGGAGCACCGTGCCGCAAAGCTCTCAAAGGCGATGTGCTCGAAGCTGCTGGTTTGCCCGATGATATTTGGGTGATCGGATTTACCGCCGAGGAGGAAGACCGCGCCAGTGAACTCATGGACACAAACAATGGGCGCAAAATGCTTTTCCCGCTAATCGAAAGAGGACTGAAAAAGGCTGATACCTTGGCGATGATTGAAAGGGCGGGAATTGCCCTTCCAGCGATGTACCTACTCGGCTACAACAATAACAACTGCAAATGCTGTGTGAAGGGCGGCGAAGGCTACTTCAATAGGCAGCGCATTGATTTTCCTGAGAATTTTGTAGCTCTTGCAGACGTGCAGGAATCCATTGGCCCAGGAGCATTCTTATTTAGGGACCGCGAGACAGGTGAACGCTACTCGCTGAGAAATCTACCGCCAAACAAAGGCCGACATGACGAGCCAGAAATATCATGCTCGTTTTTCTGCGCGATGGCAGAGCAAGAGATGGCCCACGATCTTTCCGAGAAGCGAACGAAGAACGTAAAGAATTGTGAATCTTCAATGTCGCAGAGGCAGCTTTTGTGACCGGCGTCCGCATAGGCCAGCAGCAGCAAAGCGCGGTCCTTCAAGACCTCACGAGCAAAGTCCAAAAGCTAGTCACCCCAGGCCCAGGTTTCAGCGACCCCACCCAGATATTCCGCGTCACCCCAGGCCCAGCCGCAGGCCACGTCCAAATCGCCTTCCGCATCGCGAGCGTGCCAGGCGTAAGCTCGGTGCAAGTCTATCGCAACCTGACGCGCGACTTCGGCAACGCCACGCAACTGACGGAATTCAGTGCGGCGGTGTCGGAAGCCAATCTCGTGAACTACGCCGACATCAGCGCGAAGATTGCCGGCAAGAAAGTTTTCTACTGGCTGCGCATCACGGCGCTCAATCCGAACAACGCGGCGATTCTGCATGGGCCGCAGTCGATTGTGAGCCCATGAAACCAATCTGCTATGACCTGTACTGCGGCCTCGGCGGCTGGGCGGAAGGCTTCCTCTCCGAAGGATTTCACTGCATCGGCTACGACATCGAAAAGCACGATTACGGCACAGGGACGTATCCCGGCGAACTGATTCTCTGCGACGTGCGCAGCATTCACGGCTCGCAGCTTGCAGATGCAACGTGCATCGTGGCATCTCCGCCATGCCAGGAGCCAAGCTATCGCGCGATGCCATGGAGTCGGGCGAAGGCACTCAACGCGATAGGACCGCCGCACAACTTCATCGAACTGTTCAACGCCTGCTTCCGCATCCAGCGTGAGGCAAGTGAAGCGGCAGGGCATTACATTCCAATGATTGTGGAGAATGTGCGCGGGGCGGAACGCTGGGTCGGCTCTGCACTATGGCATTTCGGAAGCTATTACCTGTGGGGAGATGTTCCGGCGTTGATGCCGCCAACATTTAAAGCTTCTAAAAATATCGACGTTGGCGGCGGCTCATGGTTTGCAATCGGGGCTCCGAATCAGAAGACCGTAGGCGGCAATCCAGATGGGCGCAAGGTTCCCGGCTTTCGTTTTAATGGTCAAGGGTCGTTCCAGTCTGCGTCTGTGCGCGGCTTGAAATCTCCAGGTACGAAGCTAAGCGAAGTCGGATTCAACGTGCGGAACGCGCAGAGATTTAGAGCCGAGAAAAATGATGCCTCGGGATGGCGTCCAAACGGGACGCTCAAGTCAAACAACCGCATGGTTCCAGATCGCACTTCCAAATCCGATTCCCGCAAAGCCGCCTCCGCCGAAATCGCCAAGATACCCTTTCCACTGGCGCAGCACATCGCCCGGTGTTTCAAGCCGCAAATTAAAGCGGTGAGCGCGTGACCGAACCTTTCAACGGAACAATCTCCGTCCCCACGGCCGAGGACCTGAAGTACCTATGCAATCGTCTCGCCCAAACGAACAACGAGAGCCACGACCTGGACAGGCGAATTCTGTACGTCATCAAGCACAACGAGATTCTTTCAGGCTGCATCGGCGCGCGGCTGATCTGGCAAATCGAGCCTCTTTGGCTCACGCCGGAATTCGACCGGGACGCGAGCCCGATCACAAAACGCAGGGCAGTCTACAAACTAATCCGCGCGATGGAAGCATGGCTCGGCGATTCAACGAAAAACACGACCGGGCTAAATCGCTACTTCGGAGCAATTTCCAACAAGCGCATGGAGAAAGTCGCCCTCGAATACGGAATGAAGCCGGCCGTCTACAGTCGAGCGCGTCTCATGTGGAAAGACGTGCAGATGCGTGACCCGTTAGCCACAAGCCCTAAAATCAATTCTCCAGAATTGAGTCAAGCGTCATAGACTGACACGCATGGGCGGCGGCCACCAACAGAAACAAGCGGATCAAGCATTCGGAGCCGGTTCAAACGCGGCAGGCAGTTCCACCGCAACCGGCGAAGGATTAAACGCCACACTTTTCGGAACGCCCAAGCCCGGCGGCGGGGGAATGTCGGGCGGCACGCTTTCGGGAATGATGAACCCGGCGAGCCTGGACGTCACCCAGCCCACCGGCCCCTACGCCCTCCAGTACAACCAAGCCAAAGCGCAAGGCGCGACAAACACAGACCAAGCGAAACAGGCAATTGATCGGGAGGCCGGCCAGCGAGGTTTCGGCACAGGCGCACCGTCAGGCTATACCGGATTCCTGAAGAGTCAGGCCGATATGTCGAACGCGCAGAACAACGGCCAACTGTTCTCGCAATTCGCCGGCAACAGCTATCAGGACGCCCTCAACAATTTCTGGAAAGCCACCAATACCGCATCCGGCACGGCCAACACGCAGACGGGACAGGGAACGGGCGCATACACGAATCTTTACGGAACCGGACAAAAGGCCGCGACGGACACACGCGGTCAAAACATCGGCATCCTCGACAGCGCGCTTAGCGCGGGCGGCACGGCGGCAAGCGGCGCGATGACCTGTCTCTGCGAAGGCACCATGCTCATGCTGGCCGATGGAAGCCTGATCGCCGTTCAGAACGTATTGCCGGGAATGCCTCTCGCCTCGCAAAACGGCAAGGAAAACCGCGTGACGGCGCTCAGAATATATGAGGCGGTCCAATGCGTGAAAATCGAAGCGATGAACGGCTGCACTCTCTGCGCCTCACGCAAACACACAATCGTCCTGCCGCTCGGGGGATACGCCCGCATGGAAGATGCCCTCTTGCAGTACGTCCGAACCTATAAAGGCCCGTCGATTGTGAGGACCATGACCGACCTCGGAAAGCAGACGGTCTATCAGGTTCTCACGGACGGCAGCCACGATTATCTAAGTTCCGAATTTTGGTCATTAGAATAAGATGGCCGACCAACCCACACCCGAAGAACTGATCCGCCAAAAGCTCGCGCTGCTACTTGCCCAGGGCAAGACGCCGCAGCCCGGGCAGTCTCCGCAGGGCGGCACGGTTCCCGGCACGGGCGCAGCCGCGAACGCGGGAAACGATCCGTCAAAGCCAGCGCCGCCGACGCTTACACCAACCACGCCGCAAGGTCCGGCAATGACCAACGCGTCGGCGGCAACGGTTCAGCCGAAACCATTCCAAACCGATGAGGATTGGGCGAAGGAAAACCCTAACGCCGTGCCGGCAAAGCCAAGTTTTCAGGAACCAGGCTGGAAGTCTACCCTGGCGCGTTCACTCGCCTACGGCGCAATGGAATTCGGCAGGCCGGGCGAAGGGGCAAGGGCCGTCCAGCAGTGGGGCTCGGACCTCGACAAGCAGAGGCAGGAAGTCGCGCAGTATCCGACCACCCTGCACCAGACACGCGAGAAAGAAGAGATGACGGCCGCGGACCTGGCGGGGAAGCAGGCGCAGACGGCGGAAGTTCAAAAGCGCACCGAACTCATGGGGACCGACCCCGAGCCGAAAACGATTCGCGAGCGCTTCGAAAGCGATTATCGGGACGCGGTTCAAAAAGGCGACACGAACCAGGCGAAAGTGATTCTCCAGCAAATGGCACCGCTCTACCCGGAGCAATTCAAGGCCGCCGACGCCGCGGAGATGGAAAAACTCGGCCCGATACTTCAAATTGTTGGGCCGAAACCAGTCACGCCGTTGTGGGGACCGCCGGGGGAAACTCCAACGGATCGGGGGTCGACGGCAAAGGCTCAAGCCGATTGGGGAACGGCTGTCCAAGATGCCCAAGTAGCGCAAGACAAGAAAACCGCGCAAGCAAAATCGACAGGCTACAACATCGAGGCGCAACTGGCGAAAGAACATCCCGATTGGACGCCCGAGCAAGTTCAGCACGAAGCAGAGAAACAGAAAACAGGGCTGGGGACATATGCGATGGTTCGCCTGCTGAACTATGCGCAAGAGAAAGACCCCCGATTGCTGGCCATGATGCCGCAGATTTTTGAGAGCATGGGGATGAATATGCCGCCCGATTTGATGAAGCAAATCACGGCGGCGCCCGTGCCGCAAGGCCAACCCCTCAGCCCGGAAACAGGCCAGCCGATAGGCGCGCAGATGCCCGGCGCGCCAACGGGACAAACGCGCAGCCAGGCGCAGACGGCCGCGCGCGTAGTCACGGAATTGCCGGGAATCAAAAAAGAAATCGAGGATTTGAAAGGCTACCTCGGTCCGGTCGAGGGCCGCGTCAATGTCGGCTTTCTACTCGGCAAAGTGGGCAGCACCGGCGATCCCGACAAGGACCTGGCACTCAACAAACTGCGTACCGATTTGACCTTTCTGCGCAGCGCTTCCGCGAAGTTCCACATCAACAGCGTCAAAGCGATTGAGGAATTTGGCCAAACAGCGGAACTGGGCAAGGATTCCGTTCCAGCACTGATGGGAGCGCTGCAATCGATTGAGGAATGGGCGAAGACGGCGCAAAAGCAGGAGCAGGGATTTGGAGAGGGCGCACCACCACCACATGCAGCGCCAGCAGCGGGAGCCTTACCGCCGGGATGGCAGTAGAACGAATCGCAGCAGCCGATACAAAAGGAAAACCGGAAGAAAAGCAACGAACGCGACGACAAGGGCAACAATCCAATCGTAGGGAACGGCGCCGGGCAATGAATAGAGTGTAAGGCAGGAGACAAAGAAAACCGCGACCCATGCAGAAATCAGTTCGCGCGCCGCGCGCCGCGAAGACTCTCGAAAGCGGTATTGAATTTCGTAAAGCTCCACGCGCGGGAAGATACACCCAATGACCACCACACCGCAAGCGCTAACGGGACAGGCGTGGAATCCGATAGCGGAAGCCAGGACGAAGTACCCTGGCCTCGCGAGCGAATCCGAGGACAAGATAGGCGAGTTCCTATCGCAGCCGCAAAACTTCCGCAGCAGTTTTCCCGAATACGGCCACCTGGACGACCAGACCATCGCGCGCAACATGGCGAATGTGCGGGCAATTGCCCCACTGAAAACAGATGTGCCACCAAATCCAATCATGGCCCCGGGAGCTGAAAGTACGAATACGGGAGAGCGCCTAGCGGGCGGCGGCGGCGCGGCAAGATTGCCAGAACGTCGAGCACTCTATAAGGAAGCAGGCGGCCCGCTTGGCATCCCACTTGTGGCGGGAGCAAGAGCACTGGAAACCGATGCGGCGACAAGACGCCAGCAGCAACTAATAAATACCGCACGTGGAGTGCAACCAGCCCCAATTCTCCATTCCCGAAATCAAAGAGTGCCGGACACTGTGCCGACCGGAGACGCTGTACCGACAACGGAACGCATGGGCGCCGACACGCTGCGCATGGGAGCGGGAATGCTTACGCCGTCGAGCCTGGCGATTGCAGCCGCGGCACCAATAGCACCCACGCTGACCGGCGCGGGACTCGCCCTGCACGGCGGATACAACGCCGTCAAAAATACCCCAAAAGCAATCAAGGGAAATCCTGAAGCGGCGGCAGCGGCATTATCCGGCGGCGCGGAAGCGGCAGGAGGCGCAGCGCTCGGAGCTGGCGGAATTGCTGAAGGCGCGCGAGATGTGAAAGCGGTAGTTAAGCCGCTTCGCCGAGCAGTCGAATCGAATCTTGGCCTAAAGACTCTCGGAATTGTGAAGCCCGAGCCAGTCAAAGCGCTCACCCAAGCCATTCAGCCTGGAGTAAACATTCCCCGAGCCCAAGAGTCGATGCCAATAGCCGGTTCGGATTTGCAAGCCGTGAAGAAAGCGGGCCTCGTCACCGACCGCGAAGGCAACCCGGTAACCGAATTCAAGAGCAACGGGGATCTCTTGCATGGAGTCAGGGCGGCAAAGCAATACATCTGGAACGCTCTCGAGCAGCGTACCGGCAGTGTGGCAAAACTCAGCGCCGACACAAACGCGGTAGCCGATGCGATGGAGAAATCAATCTCCAAGCGGACAGCGGAGCAGTACCCAGAAATTGCCAAGAAAGTGCAAGCCAGGGCCGACACGTATCGAGGCTTGAAAAGTTTCCGCGACATCGAGAACGCCATTCAGGACGCGAACGATGATCTGCGCGGCTATTACAAGCGGTCAACCCCGACCGATTCTCCGATCACCGCCGAGACGGCCGCGACCGAGGCGGAAGTCAAGGTGCTGCGCAAGATGCTGGACGACGGCGTGGAGAAACTAACCGGCGAGGGAACCGCAGACCTCAAGCGCAGGTATGGCGCACTGAGAGATGTCGAGCGCGCGTCAGCCAAGCAGTACGCCGTGGAAACCCGGCAGAAGGGCGCAAACCTTTGGGAAGGGCTGGCAGCACTCAGGGCGGCAGGCGACTTTGTAAGCGGGAATGTTCTAGGCGCAGCCAAGGCAGGCGCAACGATGGCCGTAGGAAAGCGACTGGGCCTCGTCCGCACTCCCGCATGGCTCATAGATCAGGCTTTCCAAGGACCAAAGGCGTTTGAGCCTTCCGCGGCGATAACCCCGCCGCCAGGCGTCAAGATTGCAGGCGAACTCGGTCCCGGCGCAACCGTCACGCCGCCGCCGGCAGACACGAGCGGTCCTATCCGCAACGCGCCACAGCCACGAGTAGCCGAAGGCACGCGAGCAACAAGGCTGGGACTGCTATTGCCGGAAAAAGGCAGCACCACCCTCACGCCGCACGAACGCGCACCAGCGGCAGCAGCACCGCGAGGAACGACCGAACCGCCGACGCTTAAGATACAGCCAACCTCTAATCGTGTTCTGACCGCGGAACGCGAAGGCAACGCAACGAAAGCGGCATCGACGCTAAAGCCAATTTTCGGTAAGGTCGAGAATGTTCCGGGCGAGCCAGGCAGCGCACCACCAGCCCCAGAGCCGCCGCCAACACTAAGCAAGCCACCAGAGAAACCCAATGCACCGACCCTCACAAAGAAGGGAACGGCAAAAGCAGGCGCACAAGATCCAGTAAGAGAACTGCAAGACTTGAAAATCCAGATGCGCGACCTGGACAAAAAAATCAGCGGCACAAAGAGCGCGTACACGCAAAGGCCCATGATTGCGAGATACCGCAAGCTGGAGGCCAGAGCGAATGAGCTATCGCCGCAGCGCTCGGAAGGAGGTGCGGGAAGTTCGGGAGAGGCAGATGGTCCCACGCCTGGGACGGGCGGCGCTGCAACAAAGCCCGTCCCAGAAAATAAAGATGTTCTGCCCGGGATGGCCCAAGCGGTCGAAGAGAACAAAGCGGCCGCCGGAAAGCACCAAGCCGAGGAAATGACGAGGCAATCCAATCGCCCGGCCGAAAACATTGCCGCAGCCGCCGGCGAGATGGAAACGAAAAGCCCGCTCTTTCGCGGTACCGAGGCCAGCCCGCAGCGGGAGATATTCGGCAAAGCAAACGCCCCGGCCATGAAGCGAACGCTTCCCACGGTCGAGGAATACGAAGACAAACTCCACGCCGGCGGAATGAACGCCGCCGACGCATACAAGCAAGCGGTGGACGACATCAAGACGGTCAACGGCGAGTACACCCTACCCGAAGGCTCGGTTAAGCAAACGCGCGAACGCATCGCGAGAGAGATGGCCAAGGAAACCCCAGCTAAGCAAAACGCCCCAACACTCAAACCGACATCCAAGGCCGAACAGCTAAAAACGTACAACTCGCTGACCGACGAGCAGAGGCAAGCGGTCGATGCGCAATTCGAACACCTGCCCCACATGCCGCAACTCTTGCGCGAAGGACGGATGCAGCAGCTTGCCAAGCACGGCCCGGCGGGAACCTACGTCAAGGAACGCCTCGCCAAAGAATTACTCGAGGATGCCAAGAAACCGGCGCGCGAGCCCGGCGAAGACTAATTCCCCATTCCCGCCACCCGTTATTTACTTGACCGCGTAGCAACGCGTAGCATATAAGTCTGAAATCATGCCGCGATGCCAATATCGCAAATGCAGATCCGTTTTTAGGCGCCTGAACGGCAAGCACATCAAGAAGAGATTTTGTTCCCCCAAATGCAGAATCTCGGAATACATGCTCCTGCACCCACGCATTTCTGTGGCGCGCCCAAGGTGCGCAATTCATGGGCGGCGCTACATTCGTTTGTGCACGGAATGTCAGAAGATCAGAGAAATCGAAAACGCAAAGTTGAGAAAGCGGCGACGACATGGCCGAGTTTCCTAAAGGCCACAAGGCCCTAGCCGCCGCCGGATATATCTACCGCAAGGACGGTATCTGCCAGCACCCGGAATGCAAAGCTCTCTTGCACTGGTACACAACACCCAACGATAAATTCATACCGATAGACTCGATCACGATGGAGCCCCACTGGAAAACGTGCATCGGCGCCGACAGTTTCCGCAAGAAGAAGAAAGAGCCGCCGGCCGACCCGCAGCAAAATCTATTCGAGCCGAAGCCAATGCGAGAGCCAGGAGAAGATTAAATGCCGAGAGGGTTCAAAGTGGATTACAGGGCGAGCCTTGTGGCGCACCAAGAAATACCGAGCCCCAGCGGACGCCAACCCGGAAGCATTCTTCTGGTCGATAAGCGCAGCTTTATATCACAACCGAAAATCATCAAAGGCGAATGCGCAGAACCAAGGCCGCACCTAATCCTCTACGGCGTGGACAAAGCCCCAATCCGCGCGGAGATATTCAAGCGCAACCGAGAAAAACACAAGCTTACGATTCTCAGCATATGCGAGACGTGCGGGGAACTGGTCCAAGAGTTTGACGACGGAGCGAGCCCGTATCCACTCGGGGAATGGGACCACGTCCGAAACAAGCCCGGCGAGCGATGCGATTGCCCGGAAAATGGACGCGTGGCGTGCCGTGCCTGCCATTCAGAGCGCCATCCCAAGCCGCAATTCGGCCGCTCGAAAATAGTTTCCGAAAGTGCTTGACACGGTAAACCTTCTTCTTTACGCTCCCGAATCGAGGAATACATGGCAATCGAAACAAAAATGGTGAACATGAGGATTCCCCCGAAGGAGATCAAGCTATGGAAAACGGAAGCAACGCGCCGCTATCAGAATCTAACCCAGTTCGTGAGGCAATGCGTTCGGGAAGAACTTCGGCGGAAGAAATCATTGCCGGCCAACGGCGACGCGACCTTGGGCCGCACGGGCGCCGCCCGGGAACGCGCCCGGGATACTACCGCGTAGTCTGCCTGTGGTGCAGGGGTTTTGGACTATGGCGCGTCGGACTCGCCCCTTTCGAGCGCTGTCTACACTGCGACGGCAGCGGCATCCTTGAAATCATGGGCGAGCGCAAAACGGACGCTGGACGCTGGAGGCCGCGCATCGTGCCCAGGCCGGTTTTATACGCGGGAATCAGCCTTCTTGTCGTAGCCGTAATTGTGGCAATCGCAATGGTCATGCACTGAGAAAAACATGAACGCAACTCCCAGCCCGCTACACACAAAGCGCCTCGTGGAATTTGACGAGGCGAGCCATTCTTATTACGTGGATGGAGAGCTGGTTATTTCCACCACCCAAGTTTTCCGCGATGCGGGAATGATTGACACGACGTGGTTTCGAGAGTTTCACAGGTGGCGCGGCAGCGAGACGCACAAAGCACTGGCAACGTGGTTTAAGGCAGGCAACATCGACCGCCGCAAGGTAGACCCCAAGATCAGGCCGTACCTGGAAGCCGGAATTAAGTGGGCGACCGAGAACAAATTCACGCCGCTGTACGTCGAACATAGAGTTTACGATCCAATTTTCAATGTGTGCGGCACGCTGGACCTACTCGGTCATTTTCCAGACGGCAAGGTGGACGTGATCGTGGATTGGAAGACAAACGACTGGAAGCAGGGCCAGCTTTGCTCCAAGTGGCAGCTTGCCAGTTATGGTCACGCGTTTGCGCCCAAGGAAGTCTTCCGCAGAATCGAAGTGGTACTCGGGCCGGACGGCAATTACGGGCCGGTGAACAGTTTCAAGGTGGACGAATACCAGAAAGACGTGAACGAGTTTCTGGCACTCAGCATCACGGCGAAACTAAGGCGGGAAGGTGGGTTGCTCTAATGGGATGCCGCGCTACGCCAATTCGGTATTTATGGGCGGTCGAGTGGAGGACTTTAGGGGAAAACGCAACCGGCAATTGGCAAGTGTCGAAACCCATTTTTCTATCGAAACCAGCAGCAAAGAAGCGGGCGGCACAATTGGGAGCAATTAGAAACATGGAAACTAGGGTTAGATGTTTTGAAGCAAAAGGAGAAAAGCCATGAGCACCGAAGCGTTCAGACTTGAACCGGAATTCCCCGACGAAGACCAGCAAGCCGCGAAGCCCGAGGAAGGGATTCTCGTGATCGATAACATCGAACAGATTCCACTTGCCCAAGAGGCAATGGTAATCGCGAGCCACATGGGCCGCATCACGCGCAAGCTGAATGTCGAGATGCAGCGCCTTGAGGAAACCGGCCTAGCCATCGCGCAAGCGCTGGACGGCATCAAGGCCACCGATCAGACGAGTTACACAGAACTGTGCGAGCGCCTGACGGACACGAAGCAATTCCTCGACCGCGTGGAAGAGTTTGCCGAACCCTGGCGCAACCTGTTCTACCGTCCTTACAAGGCGATCCTCGAACGCACGACGACAATCACACTAGCCCCAACCGTGGCGCACCAGAAAGGCAAGAATCGCCGCCTGGACTTCGAGCGCGCCGTGAAAGCCGCAGCCGACGCGGAAACCATGCGCTTGCAAAAAGAGCAGCGGGAACGCGAAGAGAAGCAGCGCCTTGACGCCGCCGTGCAAGCCGAACAACTTGGACTCAGCGAGGCGGCAGTCGAAACAATCCTGACGCAGCCCAGCACGGCGCCCGCGCCCGTGGCGATTCCGTCCTACACGCGGCCAACGGGCACGAGGAAGATCCCGCAGAACTGGCAGGCCGAACTTGCCGATAAAGCAGTGTTTTGGGCTTGGTGCAAAAAACAAAAAGACATGCCCGCGATGCTGACCATTGACCAGCCCAGCTTAAATCGCGAGGCAAAAACCCACAGAGCTACACTGGGCCAGCGTTATCCAGGTCTGCGTGCGGTGAACCGCGGAGGCGATTGATGGGGGAACGTCAGCGGCGGTGGGTTAAGGCGCATCCCGAAAGGGCGAGAGAACTTAACCAGCGATCGTACCAGCAATTTATGGGAATTATATAGATAACTCCAGCAAGGGAACAAAGGAGATGTGATGACAAAAGAAGAGAAAGATCAGATTGATGCCATGTCCCAATACGACTTGTGCCGGTTGTGGCGATTTGCTGAGTGCCCACATCCGTTGCTGCAAGGTGATACGGGAGAGTACTTTGCGCAGAAGCTGAAAGATGCGGGAGGATTTACGCCTGAAATTAGCAAGTCTCTCGGATGGGATTAATCAAGGGAGTCAACTATATAATTCCCCAATTTATGGCCGAACTGGGACCGAGGCCGCCGGGGATGACGGGCAAACGGGCAACTTACACCCTTGACCGCTTTCCGAACAACGATGGCCATTACGAACCCGGCAACGTTCGATGGGCGACGGTGAGTGAGCAAGCCAAAAACAGGAGAAAGAGAAAATCATGGAACGCCAGCCAGTAGAAAGCAGCCAGATCGTCAGCGTAGGCTACGATCCCGCGAAGTCCATCTTGGAGATTGAATTCAGGGGAGCAGTCAAGGAGATGCCGGAAGGCGAGGTATTCAAAGGCCCGGTTTACCAATATTTCGACGTGCTTCCCGAAACGCACCAAGCCCTCATGGACGCGCAGAGCGCGGGCCGCTACTTCGGCCAGCAAATTCGAGGCAAATTCAAATTCGCCAAACTACCCCCGCCGGCGGAAGGAGCACCAAAATGAGTAACGAAATCGTAACCAGCGCCGAGCAGATGGCTGAGAACGGGATGCAGCTATCCCTAGTCAGCGATCCCGAAAAACAGATCGAGCAGGCGACGAGAGCATGCACGGTGCTCATGAAAGTAGTCGAGGCTAAAGGACTGTTTGAAGTCTTCGGCCGCGGCAAGGAGCAAAAACGGCACCTGAAGGTCGAGGCGTGGCTTCTTCTGGGGCATTTCTTCGGCGTGACGACACGCACGGAGTCCGCAATGTCCGTTCAGGATGACGCCACCGGGCATTTCGGATTCGAGGCGACCGTCGAAGCGGTCCACGCCGCAACCGGGAGGATTGTAGGGCGGGCCGTGGCGCGCTGCATGTCGAACGAAGAAAACTGGGGAATGGTCGCGAAGTACGAATGGCAGAACGACGAGAAAACCAAGGTAGGCGAGCGCCAAAAAGCCATGCAGCAGCTTGAAAGCATGGCGCAGACGCGCGCAACGAGCAAAGCGCTGTCGAGCGTATTCCGCTGGGTAGTGATCCTGGGCGCGCCGAACGTGTCAGGAACGCCGGCGGAAGAAATGGGCGGCAAGGAGAAAAAACAGGCAACGAGCGAAGCGACGGGCGCCAAGCGAATCTCGGACGGCCAGCGCAAGCGTATTTTCGCCATCGCAAACGAAGTCGGCTACGACCTGGACAATCTTCCGGCCCTGGCGAAGAAGCACGGTTTCGAGATGGTCGCGCACATCACAATGGACAAGTACGAGGCTTTCGTAAAGGAAGTGCAGAATTGGAAGACGGCGGCTGCCTCATGAAGCAACTACGCGTGCTCGAAGAATGGAATAGCTACCGAACGACTTTATTGGACGGTGCGTCTCCCATTCAAATCCAAGAGTGTAGGCGCTCATTTTACGCGGGCGCACAGGCCCTATTCTTTATGATTATAAACGGACTCACGCCGGGAAGTGAACCCGAACCAGCCGATCTAGAAATGCTCGACCAGATCACCGAGGAACTAAAGGAATTTGCGTCAGACGTCTTTGAGGGCAAGGCATGACCACAATTAAAAAGGGCGTGAAGGTGATAGTCGTGGAAGGCGCCGACCAAGGCGAAAAAGGAACGGTCACGTCCATTTTCCGCCGGTATGACGAAGACGACCGAGCCACGCGAAAGATGGTTTCCTTCGAGGACGAAACAGGCCACCGAATCACGACGCGACTGGCTTGGGTGAGGGAGCTGTAAACAAGTGAAACGCAGGAAGCCATATCCAATCATCGGCCCGTGGGTTGAAGTCACCCGCCAGCGCCGCCCAGGCTGCACGCACTGCGATAAGTGCAAGAGGGAATTCGGGCCGAAGGAGCCTTTCCTCGTGCGGGAAACTCAAGTCAACTACTTCCGCGGCGACGATGAAGTGGAAATCTATCATGCGGGCTGCCGGCCGTGAGCGCCTTCAGCATCGAGAGCCTAGTCACGCACGCCGAGCCGGATGAAGCCGGGAAGCTGGTTCAATGGGTAGAAGTGAAACTCCTGCTGCCCAAGGATTTTGACTGGACGAAGGGAGCGCCGAAACTCCTGAAGTCGCTGGAGTTTGCGTGTGGGCTGATCGGGCGAGGGAGTGAAGAATCCAAAGATCAAAATTCGTAAGAGGGGAAACTTTTGGTGGGTATCGATCCCCGGAGACATTCCCGATTTTTCGAAGCACAAGCACTTTACGGACGCGCTGGCCAAGGTGCAATTCGAGATTCGTCCGCGCCGGAAGGGGAAGCGGGAGAGCACAAATGACTAACCTAGAATCCAGACCACCCCTTGAGACATACGAGCGCATTAGTCGAATCAGGCTGTGTGCAGACGCGAGACAACATAGTAGAAGCGATTCGCAAACTCCGCGCCGCCGTGAAAGCGTCCCCTGCGCCGGGGGGAGGGGAAAAATGAACAAGCGTCAAATTGACAGGAAAATAGCAAAACTTCGCAAGGAAGCCGATGAGCGGCTTATTTACAGTATGGCTTATTTGAACGAGGCAGTTATGAAATTAGAGGAATGCCGTGGCTTAATTAAGATTCAATTGGCAAAAGGGGGCATGCGACATGAGTGAGCAGTGCCTTGTTTCCGATAAAGTGTATCCCGATCACGCTTGGCGCATCGGCAAGATAAACAATCAGCCGAGAGAGTACTGTCAACGATGTGGCCAGTGGAAAGTTGATCCCGCCCCCTCCCAATCCACGGAGCGGCTGAAGGCGCAGGGGGGGGGGCTGAGAATGGATCTAGCCTACTGCGGTAAATGTGGTGTGCGCCGATATTTCAATAATGGAAAATGCGAATGGAGGTATGTAAGCGTGCGACCACAACTGGTATCAACACTTCTAGCCTGCAATCGCTGTAAACATCAATGGTGGTCATCGAGTCCGAAACCTAAGCGATGTCCGAAGTGCGGCCTCCGGGCTGATAGCAAGTGGGCGGAACTGCGGGCGAAGCGGGAGGCTGAGAAATGAATACGCTTGAAGAGTTGGTTGAGAAATGGCGGAAAATAAAGCGGAATAGTTGCTACGAAGATGCGCAAATTGCACACGCTATAGGAGTTTGTGCCGATCAACTCGAAGCCGAACTGCGTTCGCCAGGACCTTGCGGGAAGCATCCGAGGATGTTCTGGATTTCTGGCCAAGAGGAAATTTCAACTACTCCTATTTGTACTGCTGAGGCGACTAATCCTAATCGAAAGATGATCTTTGTTGGTCATTGCACCCTCTGCGCTGAACTGGCTAGCGCCGCGGAAGGCTATTTGGACGTGGCCTCCCGCTGCGCCTGGGTCGAGGACGCCAGGCGGGAGATGCGGGAGCAGACGAAAAAGGAAGCGGTCCATCAAGTCTGGGATAACTGGGACGTTCCAATCACAAAGCTAGAATCTTCATGGATGGCTGCGGCGATAGCTGCGAGGATTCAAAATCTATGAGTAAGCCAAAGTATTTCGCAGGTAAGGATTCTGGTAGGATTTGAGGAGGCTGCATATGTATGGAAGGAATAGCTATCTTGGCGAAGGAATCTGCACCCACGGAAACGACGATCAGAAATGCTGGGAATGTGCCTTTTTACGAGAGTACAAAGTAATCGCCGTAAAAAGAGATGCCCAACCCGAGGAGAAGAAATGCGACGATTCTGGCAGTTAGCTCACCATTTGATAGCACACCCTCTCATCGGTATTTCCTTTGGGCGGGTGTGGGCTTGGAAGTTTCATGACTGGACCTTGCCGAAAGCATGGCCGGGACAGAAACACGAGACCGCTCAACGATGGGCGGGGTTGGAGTAACTATGTGCGAGCATGTATGGAGTGACGGATATTATAGTAGCTTAATGACTTGCGTGAGGTGTGGGCGAAGCCGATCAACGCCCCTGAACGTTTACCGCAACCAACAAGGCTATGTTAATCCGGATAGTGATGAAATCCATGCAAGAAAATTGGAGGAGCGAGAGCGAGTTAAGGAAATAGAGAAAAAGGAGCGACTGCAACAACTCAGGAAGGATTTAGAGGAACTTGGCAATGACAAACCACACAACTAAAAGGACGAACGAGGCCGGGGAGGGCGCTAAACCGGAGCCGTTCGGGAGCGCCTTTACATTCAAGGCAGAAGGATTGCTGTAAGTTTTGAGGACGAGCCGAAGCCGTGACCACCTACGAATCCATCAAAACGATTTGGCTGTGTTTAGCGGCGCTCGCCATTGGGGCCGTCATGGCGCGCGCGCTGCCGTTGCTGGGCGATCTAAGGCGCGACGAGGCCACACTAGTAAAAAACGCGAATAATGCACTGGTGGGCATGGCAGTGGCCTTAGCGTCAATTCAGGCCATCGAAACAAACACGACGCGCACCGAAGCCGAAATGGCGGGACTTCTGAACGCTTCACGTCACGACATGCTCACCCAGGCAGAGAAGGCGCAGCTACTAAGAAAGGCGAACGCAATCCTAGATGACGCAGATACGGCCGTGAAAGGAGCAAACGATGACCTGGCAAAAGTGGGCCGTGATCTTGACACTGGCGGTACTCTACTTGCCGATAGCGATAATTCTCTGCGCTCTCTGGTGGTGGCTGGTCAAAATAGCTTGGAGCATCTTGACGCACTCGCCGCACCCGCCGTGGCCTCGTTGGACAAGCTCGACGCCACCATGACCGACGTGCAAGGCATTGCCAAGGACACGCACGCGATGAGCACCGATGCCGCGGCTTTTGTGCACCGGGAACTCACTCCCGTGCGCGGCGCGTGGCACAGCCTAAAGGCAATCGTAAATTTCACCTGGAGTTTGCGAGGGGCAATCGGGTTTTAGGAGTCCAATCGTAAGACTGAGGGAGCAAAACGAATGACGAACAAGTTTTTGACAATCATGGAAGCAATCGGCCGGGACTGTTTGCTGGTCCTGACCGAAGTGGAAAAGTATCTCCCGAAGGCAGCCGTCCTGGCCGAAGCTATTTTCCCGGCGCAGACGGCAGTTATCACGGGAGTAGTGAACTCGGTAGCGCTGATTCAAAAGGCAGTTGTGCTCGCCGAGCAAAAGATGGCGGCAGGAGGCCAAGCCTCGGGAACTGGTCTTCAAAAATCAGCCGATGTGCTCTCGACAGTCGAGCCCGTAGTGACTCAACTCTTGAAGGCGGAAGGTCTTACGGTAGACACTGCCTACATTCAAAAGCTAACGAACGCGATCGTGGACATCTTGAACGTGCAGACCATCGCGCCCGCTGGATTAGCAGCAGCCTAGCGAGATCCCGAGGTAGACCAGGGCTGGACTACCGAGGGGAAGGCCGGCGGCGTTTCAAGGGGAAACGCCGCCGGTTGAATTGCAGGGGGAGCGAGTGAGCCAAGAGGCTGTGTCCTGGGTGTTTAAGAACTCGAGAGCGAAAGGCCGGGCGGTTGCTGTCCTAATTGCGATTGCTTATTACAGCGACGAAAAGGGCGAAAATGCTTACCCCAAAACGAGCACTTTGGCACGTTTCACTGGGCAACACCGGATCACAATTTGGCGCGCTTTGAGAATCTTGCAGGAAATCGGCGAAATCGAGATATTAAAAGCCACAAAGACAGGACAGGCAAACACTTACCGGATTTTGAAAATGGCCAGGGCGAAGAAAAGCAGACGTTGCGCTACGCAACAATGTTTCACGGAGACTAATAGTATAAGTAAGAGAAAGAGCCAGCTTGCCCTATGGCCAGAAGGGGGAGCCGTGAAGAAAGAATACAAAGAATTCCTAGCCTTGCGTGACGAGCACCGCATCCCGAAAAGCGTTACTTGGGAAGCGTGGCGGCAAATGACCAAGGACCAGCGGAAAAAGCTCCAAGCCGCATGAGCATCCGCCGCATGACCGCCGACGAGCGGCAAAGCTATCAAAAGCGACAAGGCGATCTAGCAGCAGCCCGCAAGGAAGGCCGTACAGGCCACGAAGAAGCGGAAAAAGAGAGAAAGCGAGGCCCGCACACATGGCGGAACCGGAAGCAGTTATGCTCAAAGGCCAAACCACCCCAGCCGATCCCGAACTCGAACTCGTGATAGCGGTAATCCGCCGGGGCTTGTTGAAGGCGACAAGGTATGCAAACTCGAGGAAAGGCTCGGGAGTATGGCCGCGGCGATCAAGGAAGCAAGGCGGCGCCTACTGGCGCTGGAGCGCATCGGTCAGGAAGTTTGCCGCAACTACCAAAGAGCCATCGACCCACAGCGAAAGCAGGCGATAACGGCAGCCGAAGCGCTGGAGAGGCTGAAGTGGATTCAAAGCAAATCGGACGAACTGAAAGCGCTGCTGGAATGAACACCCGAATCAAACACGCGAAGCCAAAGAAACTAAACGCCGAAGAAGTCCGCCGGATGAAGGAAGCGCGCGAGGCAGGCATAAGCGTAACCATGCTGGCCGAACGCTTCAGAATCAGTAGGGATGCTGTCCGAGACTACCTCAACGCGCTAAAGGAGAGCAAAAATGCGTGAAATGCTGATAACCATGTACGCGATGCTGGCGCTGTCCATGGGAGCGCTGTTTGGGCTGGCAATCTACCTGGGCTATAGGGCGGGGTACGCGAAGGCAAGACAAACGCAGCGCGATGTGGTTGCCGCAGCTATGCTCGAATTTGAGAAGATGTACAACTACGGCGCGGGGATGTGGCCGATCCAAGGGACCGAACTGGGCAGAAGATTCCTAAATCACATCGAACGCGAAAAGGAGACGCATGCAATTCCTGAAAGCGAAGCAGAGGGTAAAAGTGGGAGTAAGGAAGGTCCGGGCCGGGGGTAGGCTGGAAGACCGCAGCGTAACAATCGAGCCCGGCCCGGCAAACTGAAAACACTTCCCAATTGACACCCACCCAGAAATAACGGATAACCCCAAGCAGGCAGGATGATCGAGGGAAGAGGCACGGCATCCGGTTGTGTTCTCCCAAGCACATACCCGGATGCCGTAAACTTTCCCCGATGCGCCGCCGACCAAGCCATGAAGAAATCTAGGCGGCCATCACGAACGCAGCGGCCACAATTCCCCAAAAAGAAAAGTGTAGGAGAACTACTGGACTTCCATCCCTCAAGGATCAAACCAGAACGGCTAGAAGCATTTCGCGAGGCGTACATCGAAAGCAAGGGCAACGCCGCGCGTGCAGCTCGAGCCATAGGGATGACCCCGGCATATGCCAAAACAAGCGCCTGGCGTCTGGTGCGTGCGCTCAATCTTCGGGTAGCAGACTGTCTCGAAATGCTAGGTGTGGACGCGGCGAGCCAAGCGCGCAAACTTGCGGCGCTGCGCGAAGCGCGAATGCCCAAGTGGAACCCTGGCGAAGAACAGTGGGACATCTTCGTAGATTCAGGGACGCAGCTCGGGGCGACAATCGAGATAAACAAGCTGCGCGACGAATATCCGGCCGTGAAGGAAAGGCAACTCCCGGTAAATCCAGTAACTGTGATATTCAACACCGATCTGAGCCAGTACGAAGGAGAAGACTATGCCCCTCGAACGATCGAGCTCCGACCAGGCTTTCAAAACCAACCTCAAGGAAATGCTGGCGGCGGGACACCCGAGAGCGCAATCACTCGCAGCAGCCTACGCGACGCAGCGAAAGGCAGTGGACACAAAAAAGAGTAAGTGAGAGCCCTGGATTTCATCCGCGACGTCATCAGGCCCACCCGCAAGCAACTGGAATTCCTCGAAGCGCTCCTAAGGTTCAGATTCATTCTCTACGGCGGCGCCGCCGGCGGCGGCAAGAGCTACATTCTGCGCTGGGGAGCCGTCTGGTTCTTGATTTATATGTGGAAAGCGTATGGCATTGTGGCCGGCAAGGTAGCGCTGTTCTGCGAAGACTATCCCAGCCTGGCCGACCGGCAAATCAGCAGAATCAAGAGCGAGTTTCCGCGATGGCTGGGCAGACTGCACCGCACCGAAGCGGACGGCTTAGTGTTCGAACTGGATGCGACCTGGGGCGGCGGCATGATTATGCTGCGCAACCTGGACGACACGAGCAAGTACAATTCCGTCGAATTCATGGCGGTATTCGTTGACGAGCTCACGCGCAACCCGGAAAAGAAGCAGCAGGACGTGGGAAACATCTTCGATGAACTGCGAAAGAGAATCCGGTGGCCGGGACTAGGCGACGAAGTAAATCTCCCGTTCGCGGGCGGCACGAACCCCGGAGGCAAGGGACACGGATGGGTGAGACGCTATTGGCTGGACAAGGACTTCCCCGAGGAACTGAAACCCTACGAGAGCCAATTCTATTTCATACAAGCGCTGTGCACCGACAACCCGCACCTTCGAGCAAGCTACTACGCCGATCTATTGAGCTTGCCCGAGCCACTGAGAAGCGCCTACGCCGAAGGGCGTTGGGACTTGTTCCAGGGGCAGTTTTTCGCCGAATGGAGAACGGCTTTACATACCTGCAAACCGTTCAAGATCCCGAGCTATTGGAAGAGATTCGCGGCGATGGACTGGGGATATGCTTCCCCCGCGTGCATCCTGTGGTTCGCGGTGAGCCCGGAGGCCCGTGTGTTCGCCTACCGCGAATTCTACGAACGCCACTGGACCAACGAGCGCATCGGAAAGGAAGCGGCGAGGCTTTCGGCGGGCGAAGCGATAGGCTATCGAGTGCTCGACCCGTCATGCTTCCCGGCCGAGAAGGAGATTCAGATAGGCAAATCCGATGCCGAACAGCTACAAGAAGCGGGCTGGCCGTGCATCAAGGCGGCCAACGACCGGCAAGCGGGCTGGAGCCAGATGAGGCAATACCTGCACTGGGAGCGAAACGAAAAGGGCGTGTACACGCGGTTGCCGATGTTCCAGGCGTTCGAGAATTGCTCGAATTTCATCCGCACGCTTCCGACACTCGTCTATGACGCACACAATACCGACGATCTGGACACCGACGGCGAAGACCACGCGCCCGACACTTGCAGGTACGGCCTCATGAGCCGGCCAGCGGTGACACGAATCCCGCTAGACCAAATGCCAGAAGAGTACGCCGACGCAGCCAGGCGCGCGCAGCATGACGAAAAAGAAGCGAGAGCGCATTGACCGAACGCGCCGCGACCGACAAACTCTCTCACGCGAGCGTCGAGTACCTGGGCGTCTCAGCGCATCCCGGGCGCCATTGCAGCGTGTGCGAGCATTTCATCAAGGACGAGCCCCCAAGATGCGAGAGTGTACAGTCTCCGATAGCCGCGAAGGGCTGGTGTGACCGCTTCGAGTTTGCAAATGCGGCACAGCGCTCGGGAATGCGCGGTTAAACTTTCGACAAACGTGAGACAGTCAAGCGGTGAAAACCTGCGCCAACTGCGGAGTCGAAGACAACCCAATGGTAGAGATGATTCCCGACGAGCAAAACCCGCACGGCGAACTCGTGCAAAGGATTTCTCATACCGTCCGAGTCGTGATCGAGTATCTGGCCGAAGGCAAGAATCTGACGCTGCGCCAGGAGCGGCAAGGCTGGCGCAACCGCGATTTGTTTCTCGCGCGTAGAGCGATCGAGCGGGACCTGTGCCTCAACTGCATCAACGCAACGCACATCCGGCGGCAGTTGAACGCCGAACAAGCAGCCAAGGCCAAAAGACTTGAACAAGACCAACTCGGCGAAGAGAATTTCTATCTCTTGCTCGCCGACGTGGACGGCTGTTACTGAGAAAGTAGGAACCGATGGCGGCACAAGTAGCGGGAACCTCGGCGAGCATCCAGCGGGCGGTAGATGGACAGTTGAACGTGTCGCTTCCCGGGACGGTAGCGGCGGCGGCGGGGCAAATCGGCCAGCCGTTTGCAATTCCCGGCGACACGGCCGCGCGGGATTACACCTGGGATTTGATCATCACCGGCACGGCGCCCGCAACCCTCGAAGTGGACCTAGAGGAATCCCTCGACCAGCAGTTTACAATCGCCACGGCGCAGCCGGGAGTAGCCACGGCGGGACAGATGGACACTTTCGCGGGCGTAGCCAGCACGCAGCGCCATGTGACGAACAAACAGACCAACTTCGTGCGCTTGAACATCATCGCCTTAACCGGCGGGGATGCGACAACTAGGATCCTTGGGCGCATCTTCATGGGCAAACGAGGCGCGGCAAATTGAAATGCGTTGCTCTATTTCTGGCGATTCTGTTTTCACTGGCCGTTCCCTGTTTGATTCGCGCGCAAGCCGTTGCCGTCCCAGGCGGGGCGAATACGCTTTTCAGCACCGGTGTGCCGGCAGGAGCTTGCGCATCGGGAGCGATCGACACGGACAACACAACAGGAATAATCTATTCCTGTAAGTTTGGTGTTTGGGTGGTAGGGAGCGGCGGTCCCGGCACGATTGCCGGGACTATCGCCAACACGCAGGTTGCCGTAGGGTCTGCGGCGAATACGATTGGTGGATCGAGCGCCTTGACGTTTGCTGGAAACCTTTTAGACATTAAAAATGGAGGCACTGGTTCGGTCACTTCGCCGTTGACTATTCAAGGGAGCGGTGCTGGATCATTTGACCCGGCTGCACAAGTTGCTTTAGTAAACATTGAACAGGAAAGTGCCGCTTTAGCTCCATTAGGATTAGTTGTAACGAATCGAGTAGCAAACGTTGCCAAAGGTGCTGCGGATTCCTTACTTAACATGCAAATTTCAGACGCAGGTTTGGCGCTTTTTTGTGGTGGTGGCGCTGTGAGCGATGCTAATAACAATTACACGTGTTTTTCATGGGATGCATTGTCTGGAATTTCTGTGACGCAAACAACTTCTATTGGTACTAACTCAACAAGAGTCCCATTTACGATTGTGGGTTCGACCGGTGCAACAGGAAACCTCTTAAATTTCAAAAGTACAATCGGTGGCCCCGTCGTTTCCTTTTTTGACATCAATGGGAATTATTCCGCTGGTACAGATAACAGCCTCGCCGGAATCGTGACGCTCGCCAATAGCGCCGCGAACGCGCACACGATCTTTGTCAG
>Ga0209118_1000174_pt1 | contig 42619 bp, 32 predicted proteins | sample BlaSpr_A8_Ref_M1_FD_187988 | JGI IMG/M metagenome (GOLD analysis project Ga0209118, IMG submission 187988) | Forest soil microbial communities from Thunder Bay, Ontario, Canada - Black Spruce, Ontario site 2_A8_Ref_M1 (SPAdes) (version 2) | ecosystem: Environmental > Terrestrial > Soil > Boreal... | reverse complement strand
GACCCAGGCGATGGCGCGGCTTCTCGGGCCGCACTACAAATGCCGCCCCCCAAGCCTCCTTGCATGAGCGGCTGATCTGCTCCTTGTCCAGAATCCAAGCGTCCAGCTTCAACCGTCCAGACCCAAGCGCAGTTCCAAAATGGACCGCGAGGCCACCGCGTACCCGCCGTAACTCCCATGTTCTCTAGATTTTGCCTGTAACTCCTGTAAACTCAAAGATCTAGCACATAGTGAGAAATTAGATCCTTTGTTTTCTAGATTTTGCAGACAAAGGGGGGAGGGGGGTACCCGGTACTAAACAGTAAACTCGGTCCCAATGTGGGACAAGGCAGGAGTATCAGAGCGACGCCGGGAAATGGGCCGGGTGGCATCACGGGTTATCCCGCTTTAGAAAGGCCTCCGGCTGCCGCGCGATCGAGGAGCCACAGCAATCTGCCATCCGCCGGACGCACTTTTTGCGATGGCAAGTTGGCATTCTCGTTCTTCAACACTTCACGAACGATATTGGCTTTGTCCGGGCCGCTTGCCAGAAACATGACGCACGCGGCGCGGTTGAGAACCGGCAGCGTCAAGGTGATGCGGTAGCTCTGGAATTTATCCACCCAATTGGCGACCGCCAGCCGGCTTTTCTCGTTGAGAGCAACCGTGCCGGGGAAAAGGGAAGCGGTATGGCCGTCGGGGCCTAATCCCAGAAGCACTAGATCGAAACGCGGGAACTCGCCGGGCTGCAGGCCGAAGAACTTCCGCAGAGTTTGTTCGTAGTCAAGAGCGGCGGTGTCCGCATCTTTTTCTTCGGTACGGACGCGGAACACATGGTCGTTCGGAACCTTCGAGAACAGTCCCGCCTCGCGAGCCATGCGGTAGTTGCTGTCAGGATGGTCGGGCGGCACACAGCGTTCATCGCCAAAGAAAAAGAAAATCTTCTCCCACGGGACGTTCGGAATGGAGCCGCTGGCTAAGAGCGTGTAAAGGCTCTTCGGCGTCGAACCGCCAGAGAGTGCGACAGAGAACCTCCCGTTGCTCTGGACCGCCTGCGAAGCGAGGGTCGCGAATTCGGCGGCAGCTGCCTGGAACAAGTCAGCGGGCGTGTTCAAGACGCGGATTTCTGGTTGAGCTGGCATGCAGGACCTTTAGGTAGATCCGTTCGCGGCAGCGCAGCGAGCAGCTCCCATCAAAGCTGCCTTGTCATTGGTGATGACTTTGACCGGCATGGCTTCGAGCAGCGGCTGCATACGGCCTTTGCCGAGGAATGCCCGCATAAATAATGGCCCAGACAATTTGGCCAGCATCTTGGGAGCAATTCCGCCGCCAAGGTAGACTCCGCCGGTGGCCATCAGCTTAAGAGCGAGATTGCCAGCTTCCGCCGCAAAAACGGAGACGAACAGATCAATCGCCCGCTCGCATAACGGGCAGCTACCGTTCAGTGCGGCACGGGAGATGGCCGCCGCAGGGTCGGCGTGCACCATCTCATCGGTGAGCCATTGCGGTTCCGTTCCGCGGCCCGTATCGCGCAAGAAGTGAAATACGTTGACCAGGCCAGGACCGGAGACGATCCGCTCATAGCTGACGTGTCCATAGCGGTCGGAGAGGTAGCGGAACAGATCCATCTCTAACTCATCGCGGGGCGCGAAATCGGCATGGCCCCCTTCAGATGCGAAGATGTGGTGTCGGGAGCCGTCCCAATACATGCCGGCCTCGCCGAGTCCGGTGCCGGCGGAGATTACGGCCTGATTGCCTACTGGCGTGCCCTTCACCTGGTTCAGCGAAACCACGTCCTTGGGATCAAGAGTGGCAATGCCCCATGCATTGGCCACGAGATCGTTGATGAGTTCGGCCTTCTTGAGGTTGAGCTCATCGGCGAGACGTTTGGAGTCGATGATCCAGGGAAGGTTGGAAGCCTCAACGCGCCCGTTGCGAACCGGGCCGGCTACTCCAAAGCAAGCGGCATCGGGATGCAGATTTGAAGTCTCGACGAATTTGGAGACGATCTGATCCAGGCCAGAGTATTCGCGGCTGGGGAACACCGATGCGGAAATCAGCCGGAAGTGGCCATCCACAACATCGAAGAACGCCAGCCTTGCATTCGTCCCTCCGATGTCGCCTGCCAGGATCATTTTTCGAAGTTCCTCCAGTGGCGTCCATCGCGCTCGAGCAGGTCATCGGCCTCTTTCGGACCCCACGTGCCCGCGGCATAGTTGGGAAAATTGCGGGGCGGCAGCGCCTTCCAGACATCGAGCAGAGGACTCACAACACACCAGCCGGCTTCGACCATATCCGCGCGCTGGAACAGAGTTGGGTCGCCGATCATGCAATCGTGCAGCAAGCGTTCGTAGCCTGTGCTGGGCTGCGTGCCAAAGTAGTCGGCATATTCGAAATTCATGTCGACCCCACCCAACCGCATGGCCGGACCGGGAACCTTGGCGGCAAAGCGTAACGAGATGCCTTCTTCCGGCTGAATGTGGAGCACCAGTTGATTAGGCATGAGAGTCTCCACCGGTGTGTCGCGGAACAACACGAACGGAGCGCGCCGGAACTGGATCACCATGTGGGTGTTGTGAGCCGGCAGGCACTTTCCGGTGCGGAGATAAAACGGAACGTCAGCCCATCGCCAGTTGTCGATCTGCAGCTTCATGGCGACGAAGGTTTCAGTCCTCGAATCGGAAGGCACGTCCGGTTCAGCGCGATACGCAGGCACGCGCTGTCCGTTGATGATGCCTTCGCCATATTGCCCGCGCACGGTCTTGCTGAGCACTTCCTCGGCACTCAGAGGCTGAATGGCATGCAGCGTTTTTGCCTGCTCATCCCGGACAGCGTCGGCATGGAAGGAAACTGGCGGTTCCATCGCGGTGAGGCTGATGAGTTGCATGATGTGGTTGGGCACCATGTCGCGCAGCGCGCCAGCTTGATCGTAGTAACTGCCGCGCTGTTCAACGCCAACTGTTTCCGCCACGGAGATCTGGATGTGATCGATATATCGACGGTTCCAGATGGGTTCGAAGATCCCGTTGGCAAAACGGAGCGCCAAAATGTTCTGCACCGTTTCCTTGCCCAAGTAATGGTCGATGCGGTAAATCTGATTCTCGCGGGCGACCCGCAGCAGTTGCTGGTTGAGGGCTTTGGCGGATTCCAGGTCGTGGCCGAAAGGCTTCTCCACGATGACTCTCCGCCAGCGCTGATTCTCCTCCATGAGTCTGGCGGCTGCTAGTTGCTCCACGATGGGCGCGAAGAAATTGGCGGCGGTGGCGAGATAATAGAAGTGGTTGCCGTGGGTGGAGTGGTCTTTGTCCACCTTGTCGAGAAGATCCTTCAACTGCGGGTAAATGTTCTTGTCGTCGAAGTTGCCCGACAGGTAGTACAGGCGGCGGACAAACCATTCCCACAGGTCGGGATCCACCGGTTCAGTGGCGAACTGCTTGATGTCCTGGGAAAGCTTGCTGCGGAAGTCTTCCGTGGACATTTTCGCACGCGCCACGCCCACGATCGCGAACTCGCGCGAGAGCACCTGGCTCTTTGCCAGGTTGTAGAGTGCGGGAATCAGCTTACGTTGGGTGAGATCGCCGGCCGCGCCGAAGATCACCATGGCACATGGATCGCCGACTTTCGCAACTGGTGGTTGCTGCGCGGCTGGCGGTACTTCAGTCTGAGCCATTTCGCATCACCCTCGTCTTTATTCCTTCGCACAGGCTTCCTTCGCAAACGCAGGAATGCGAGTGCGCGAGCTTTCTATGCTGTTTTCTTCGCTGCGGACGACGCTGGTTCCACGTGTCCGCCGAATTTCTGGCGCATGGCGGAGAGCACCTTCTCCGCGAAGGTGTGCTCCTGGCGCGAACGGAAACGAGTGAACAGCGCTGCCGAGAGCACATCGACCGGAACCGCTTCGTCAATCGCCGCCTGGATTGTCCATCGGCCTTCACCCGAGTCCTGAACAAATCCGGTGTACTCGGACAGCGTCGGATTCTCAGCCAGCGCCATCGCGGTCAGATCGAGCAGCCATGAACTTACTACGCTTCCGCGACGCCACACTTCGGCGATGTCCGCGAGATTCAAATCGTAGCGCTGATCTTCCGGCAATTCCTTGCTGGTGGCATTGCGGAAGATATCGAAGCCCTCCGCGTACGCCTGCATGAGCCCGTACTCGATGCCGTTGTGCACCATCTTCACGAAGTGTCCGGCGCCGGATGGACCGCAGTAAATATAGCCATCTTCCGCCGTGCCCGCCATTTTCTCCCGGCCGGCGGTGCGTGGAATGTCGCCGCGACCCGGGGCTAGAGTTTTAAAAATTGGATCGAGGTGTTGCACGGCTTCTTTCGGTCCGCCAATCATCATGCAATAGCCGCGCTCGATGCCCCAGACTCCGCCGCTGGTGCCCACGTCGACGTAATGGATGCCTTTGTCTTTAAGCTGCTTGGAGCGGCGAATGTCGTCTTTGAAATAAGAGTTTCCGCCGTCGATGAGAATGTCGCCAGCTTGAAACTTTTGCGCGAGCGTTTGCACGGTTTGTTCCGTGGGTCCTCCGGCAGGCACCATCAGCCAGGCCACGCGCGGCTTTCCTAGCTTGGTGACGAAATCATCGAGCGAAGCCGAAGCGATGGCGCCTTCGCCTGCGATGTGCTTGACATTGTCGGCGCTCAGGTCGGTGACCACTACTTCGTGCCCGCCACGCATCAGGCGGCGTGTCATGTTCGCACCCATCCTGCCCAGACCGACCATTCCCAGCTTCATACGCACTCCTTGCCCATATTAAATCGTTTCTGTAGCTTCTGGCGACCCTGGTCAAGCATCGCATCCGTAGCGAGGGCAAGATGCCCTCGCTACAGCCGGCAAGATGCCGGCGTTACGATACACTTCAGCCCAGCGCTTCGCGAAACGCTGCCATCAGTATGCCTAGACCGGATTTCACGTCTTTGCCGAGATGCACTCGCAGGGCTCGGCGGCCGCGGTCGGCCAGCACCTGGAAGTCTCCGCGCGCCTGGGCGGCTTTGACCACTCCGAATGTGTACTTCTGCCCGGGCACGGGAAGATCGGCTGCGTCATCGCACGTGACCTGCAGGAAGACTCCCGAATTCGGACCACCCTTGTAGGCTTGACCGGTGGAATGCAGGAAGCGGGGACCAAATCCCAGGCACGTCGCGACTCGCCTCTTGTTGCGCAGCGTGTGGCGAAGTTCCTGCAAGCGCGCCTCGTGCTCAGGGTTCATCCGAATGAAGGCGAGCAGAGCGAAATAGTCGCCCGCGGCGAGACGATTAAGATGCGCACGTAGATAGCCCACGAGCGATTTTTCATTGCCTGCGGCTTTGGCCAGTGCGTCTGCATTCTTGGGATCAGTGAACAGCTTGATGGCGCCGTTTTCGAAGATGGGCTTTTCGGCAGGAAGGGAACCGGTCTTCTCGTATTCCATGGTCAAATTGCGAGTGGCAATTTTGCTGGCTTCGACATCGGGTTGATTGAAGGCGTTGATGCCGATGATGGATCCGGCAACCGCCGTCGCAATCTCCCAGCGGAAGAATTCCTGGCCCAGGTCGTAGATATCAGCAAGCGAGATGCGCACGACTGGCTGACCGGCCTGCTCCAGTGCAGCGACCTTGGCGTCCTGTGCGGCATCGGGTGCCGAGTCAAGTCGCACGTAGGCAAAAATCCGATCGTTACCGTAGACATCAGGCGTTCCCAACTCCTCGCGATCAACGGGGACAATGCCGTGACCCTGTTTTCCCGTGGACTCGGCCAGCAATTGTTCCAGCCACGCACCAAGATCTGAGATGGCGGGCGAAGTAATGATCGTGACCTTGTCGCGGCCGTTCTTAGCGGCGGTTCCTAAGACAATTCCCAGAGTGACTCCGGGATTCTCGTGGACCGGAACTGACGGAGCACAGGCCTCGACCATTTCTTCCGTGTGATCGAGAAACTTGGTGATGTCCAGACCCATCAGGGCCGCGGGCACGATGCCGAAATTCGAAAGCGCCGAGTAGCGCCCGCCGATGCTGGGATCGCCGTGAAAAATGTGACGGAAGCGATCTGCCTCGGCGACTTGCTGCATCTTGGAACCGGGATCGGTAATCGCGATGAAATGGCTGCCCACCTTTTCGGCGCCAACCACCTGCTTCACGCGCTCGAAGAAATACTGTTTGTAAATGTTCGGCTCGAGCGTTGTGCCCGATTTACTCGAGACCACAAACAGGGTTTTTGCCAGATTGACCTGGCTCTCGAACGCCTTGATCTGCGCCGGATCGGTGGAGTCGAGCACGTGCAACTGCGGGAAGCCTGCGATGCGGCCGAAGGTTTTATCCAGCACTTCCGGACACAGGCTGGAGCCGCCCATGCCGAGCAGGAGAATGTCGGTGAAACCTCCACGTTTAGTTTCTTCCGCCAAGCTGCGCAGGTTCTGGGCGTTAGCTATCTGCTTCTCGGTGATTCCCAGCCAGCCAAGCCAGTTGGCTTCGTCCGTTCCAGTCCAAAGCGAAGCATCGCTCTGCCATAGACGTCGGACTTTTCCAGAGGCGCGCCAGTCGTCAATGTTGGTCTTGACAGAATTCGCCAGCGCTTCGGGCAGCTTGTAGGTTTGTTTGCTGACCTTGCTCGTTATCTGAGAGTTCGAGCTTTTCTCAACGGCTTCGAGCAGCTTGTCGAAGGCTTCGGCGAAGAGGCGGACGCCATCGTCGGTCAGTTTGTCGGTGACTTCTTTCATCGAAATCCCGAGCTTGGCGAGGGTTCCCATGGTTCGATCAGCCGATTCAACGTCTTCGGTCAGGCTCGCGCGCGGGTGCCCGTGATCGCGGAAGGAATCCAAAGTCGCAGGCGGAATCGTGTTCACGGTGTCCTGTCCGATCAGTTCTTCCACGTACAAGACGTCGCGGTAATTGGGATTCTTGGTGCTGGTGCTGGCCCACAGCACGCGCTGGGTCTGCGCGCCTTTGGCGGCTAAAGCCTTCCAGCGATCACCGCTGAAAATCTTCTGATAGCTGACGTAGGTCTGTTTGCCATTCGCAATTGCAACCTTTCCGAGGAGGCTCTTCAATTGCTCTTGCTCGCGCCGATCTTTGGAGGTCTTCAAACGCTCACCGACGATGGCATCGACGGAATTGTCAATGCGGCTGATGAAGAAGCTGGCCACGCTGGCGATTCTGCTGACGTCGCCGCCGCGCGCCGCTAGTTGTTCGAGGCCAGCGATGTAGGCTTCCGCGACGCGCTTATAAACTTCCCGCGAGAACAGCAATGTCACATTGATGTTGATGCCTTCGCCGATCAGTTGCTGGAAGGCGGGAATGCCCTCGGCCGTGCCGGGAACTTTGATCATCACGTTCTCGCGGTCGACGGTTTTCCATAGTCTGCGCGCTTCGGCCAGAGTGCCCTGCGTGTCACGAGCGAGATACGGCGAGACTTCGAGGCTGACGTATCCATCGCGGCGTTTCGAGCTTTCATACACGGGGCGCAAGAAATCGGCGGCGTCCTGGATGTCGCGAATGGCGAGAATCTCGTAGCGGCCTTTGGCATCGAGATCGGCGTTCGATTGCAGAGACTGCAGGATATCGGTGTAATCCGTGCTGCCCGCGATCGCCTTTTCGAAGATGGCGGGATTCGAGGTCATGCCGCGAAGGCCGTCCTCTTCAATCAGGCGCTTGAGTTCGCCGCTGGTGAGCAGGTCACGGCGGATGTAATCCAGCCAAACGGATTGTCCGTATTTCAGCAGATCTTTGAGGGGGTTGGTAGCTTTTGCGGTTTCAATGATTCCGGTTGCCATCGTACTTCTCCTCTCGAACGCAGACTGCGGGACGGGCGAGACGCCCGCCCTCCATTGTCATTTATTATTTCTGTTCCTTCGATTGCGCGATTGCGGCTCGCGCTGCTTCCACTACTTTGTCCGCAGTGAACCCGAACTTCTTTAACAAGTCCTTGATCGGTGCGGAGGCTCCGAAGCGGTGCATTCCGATCATTTTGCCGGTTGGCCCGACGTACTGCGACCAACCGAATGTGGACGCTGCCTCCACCGATACTCGGGCTTTCACTGTGGGCGGCAGAACCTGTTTCTTGTAATCGTCGCTCTGCTTTTCAAAGATGTCCCACGACGGCATGCTGACTACGCGCGCCTTGATTCCTTCTGACTTGAGTTGCTCGTAGGCAGTCACGCACAGAGCAACTTCGCTTCCTGTTCCCATCAGAATGACTTCCGGCTTGCTGTCGGTCGCATCGGCCAAGATGTACGCGCCTTTGGCGACGCCAGAGGCCGGCGCATACTTCGAGCGGTCGAAGGTCGGGAGCGCTTGCCGTGTGAGTACCAGTGCCGCAGGCTGATGCTTTAGCTGCATGACAATTTTCCACGTTTCCACGACTTCGTTGGCGTCTGCCGGTCTCAGCAGCACCAGGTCGGGGACGGCGCGCAGCGCGGCCAGTTGCTCGATCGGTTGGTGGGTGGGGCCGTCCTCGCCCAGGCCGATGGAGTCGTGGGTGTAAACGAAGATCGTGGGAATTTCCATGAGCGCGGCCAGGCGCACGGCGGGCTTCATGTAATCGGTAAAGTTGAAAAACGTTCCGCCGAAAGGCCGGATTTTGGATACGGCAAGACCATTCAGAGCGCCAGCCACGGCATGTTCACGGACCCCGAAGTGCAAATTGCGTCCCGCATAACTGCCCGGTTGAAAGTCGCCGGCGCCCTCAAACTTGAGCCGCGTGCGGTCGGAGGTTGCCAAGTCCGCGGAGCCGCCAATCAGCCATGGAACATTTTGCGCAAGGGCATTCAGGACTTTGCCGGAACTATCGCGAGTGGCTACGCCCTTGGCGTCAGCAGGGAAGGTGGGCAGGTTCTTGTCCCATCCGTCGGGCAGCTCGCGGCGCTGCATGTGGTTGATCTGGTCCGCGAGTTCGGGGAATTTGCGCGTGTATTCAGCGAACGATGCTTGCCACTTCTGTTGCAGGTCGTGTCCGCGTTTGCCGATCCCTTGGCGGAAATTCTCAAGTACACCGTCGGGGACGAGAAACTTGGCGTCCTCGGGCCAACCGTAATTTTTCTTTGTGAGCCGCACCTCTTCTTCGCCCAGCGGCTCGCCGTGGGCTTCGTTGGTATCTTGCTTGTGCGGCGATCCGTATCCGATATGGCTGTTCACAACGATGAGCGTTGGGCGGTCGGTGGTCTCGAGAAAGTTGTTATAGGCTTTGGCCAACACGTCGAGGTCATTCGCGTCGGTAACGTGAACTACGTTCCAGCCATAACCACGGAAGCGCTCGGCCACATCTTCAGTGAATGACCAGTCGGCTGGCCCATCCAGCGTGATCCGGTTGTTGTCGTAAATCCAGCACAGATTGGGAAGCTTCAAATGGCCGGCCAGCGACGCGGCCTCGCTGCCTACGCCTTCCATCAGGTCGCCATCGCCGCAGAAGGCGTAGACGTTGTAGTTGAATATTTCGAAGCCGGGGCGGTTGAAATTTGCCGTCAGCCATTTTCCGGCAATCGCCATGCCTACGCTGTTTCCGAGACCCTGACCCAGAGGTCCGGTCGTGGTCTCTACGCCGGCGGTCTGGCGGTATTCGGGATGTCCGGGAGTCTTGCTATCGATCTGGCGGAACTTCTTGATGTCATCCAGGGTGACGGCGAATTCGCCGGTCGATTCGTACTCTGGATTCACTCCGCGAAGTTCGGACAGATACAGCATCGCGTACAGCAGCATGGAGGCGTGGCCATTGGAGAGCACGAAGCGGTCGCGGTTGGGCCAGGTGGGGTTCGCGGGATCGAAGCGCAGGAACTGCTGCCACAAACAATAGGCCACGGGCGCCAACGCCATGGGCGCGCCGGGGTGGCCGGAGTTTGCCTGTTGCACCGCATCGATCGCCAAAGTGCGGATGGTGTTGATGCTCAGAGTGTCCAGTTGCTTGCTGGTCAGCAACGCTTGCTCGCTCGCCACCATAGAAAGCCTCTCCCTTCGGTCGCGGTGATCAGGAGTTTTGCAGTCACCTGCCGGTCGTGACTCCGCTTCTCAGCTACTGAGAACAGAGAAATTTCCCCACATCAGGCAGTTTACCAAGGTTTCGAAGGGCGCGTGCGGACGATCAAAGCAGAAAAGCGCAAGTCTCTTTAATGCAGGATTCGTCATCTTGATTGGCATCCCTAATAATTAGGATGACGCAGACGGGACAAAGATGCATCACAGGGCTGCAGTCTTTTTGGCAAGTTCAGGTTCAGCATCGGTCGAGCAGTTTGCGCTGGGATCAGTCTACTTCTTGCCATCTGCGGCAGGTTTTCCCGTGGTGCATAATGCAATCGCCAGAACAGTCAACGCGCTCACCAACAACGGAAACCATACCTGTGCTACCCAGGGCACGGGAATGAGAAACAGCACGTCAAGGTCGGTGAGTGAAGCGGGCCATCGCACCGTAGCCCAGAGGCCCGCGTAGTAGGCGATATCCCACAGGGCAAAAACCCAGAGAAACGCTGCCCACCGGGCGATTGTCTTTGACGCCGCTAGCAACGCCACACTGACCAGCATGAGTATGGTGGCGGCCTCGCGATACACCTCGATGGTGAGCAGGCTCTGGGGAAACTGGGACAGCGACTTTTCCTGGTGATAGGCTTCCGCCGAATGCTGGAGGTCAGACAGTGTTCCGGTGTAACCGGGGAGCAGCCCCACTGCCGCTCGCAGGTAGACCACGACCGATGCTTCCACGAAGCCAAAAGCAGTAGCAAAGATCGCAAGAATAATGAGCTGCCGCCAGTTGAGCAGCCGCCCCTTGCGGCGGAACGCGAAGTAGGTGAGCAACGGAACCAGGACGAGCAGGTTCACCCACCAAGGTTGTGCCCAAACCTGGAGCTTCTCCATAGAGGAGAAATTCTAAACTGATTAAGCTCCGAAATCAGGCCCGAAATACCGAAAGGCGGACCGCATTCCGTGGAATGCCGCCCGCAGCCGCAATGACCCACTAAGCGATTACGTTGACTCCGCTGGCTGAGGCGGTTGCCGTGGCTGTAGGTGAACTGGAAGGGTTCGCGGCAGGAGGAAGCTTGTAGGTATTCTCAAGCGCGGCAAGAGCTTTCCGCGCGCCGTCCAGATCTCCGTTTTGAAGAGCCCCGCCAATTGCGTTGAAATCCAGGGCCCGATCAGATCAGAGGAAAGGATTATCCTTATGGAGCACTTTGTTCCCCAATGCGACAAGGTTGTTGTAGTCCTGCTGGGCGGCAGCTAAGTCGCCAGATTGCAGGGCGTCTTTCAACTGCTGCACTTCGGGGTTCCGTTCACTAAGGTATTTTTGCCAGAAGGCTGACTTGGCGTTTGTGGCGATCGTGGGGGATGTAGACAACGGTTGAGGAGCGACACTGGTAAGGCTGATCGTGGACATTATTTTCTCCTTAAGATTCGGCCGACTTGTTGACCAGGAGCTTGCGCCCTCGGTGTTGGCTTTGGCTCCCAGATACTCAATCGGCATAGTTTCAAGTTGCTTTAACTGAACTCATAAACCGCCTGGGTGTGTAAACATAAGGCCCCTCCAGCGTTCGAAAGCGCTTTGATTCGCCCCGAAACTCAGGCCGTCAAGTTGACGACCGGCTGAAAGACGTCGCTTGGGCTGGCGGCACTGATATCTGAGCCGACGGTGCTGCTCGGAAAGCCAGATGTGAGGATTCGCGATCCGCCTCCGCCGTGATGTGGGCGGTGATGATGGGCCGCCAAAGGATTCGAATTCTGTAAACTCTGTTGAACCGATGAGTAGGCATCCCGCGCGCTTGTCAGATTGCCGGATTGGAGGGCCGACCCTAGCGCATTGAGGTCTTTTGTCAACTGTACGCTCTGCAGGCCGGAACTGGTCGCGCTGTTGGTCAGAGAGCTAAAAGCTTGCTGAGCATTGGTCAAATTGCCGGATTGGAGAGCCTGCGTGAGCTGCTGAAACTCGGTCCGCTGTTGCTGGTTCGCATTTTGCAGGTTGTTGGCTTGATTGAGTGCGCTGCTGGGAAAGATCGCCGATACAGACATTGGTCAGCTCCTCTGATTGTGTAGACGCTTTCCTAAGGTGCAAGTCTGTTGCCAGAGTCCTTCGCCGCTCCAACCGGGCGCAGGATGCTGATTTCATTCGAGCTGAGTGCAATCTTTTGCAGGTTCGTCCTCTGGGCTGGATCACTCAGCGGCAAGTGCTGCCTCCGGCCGGTTGTCGCCCGGCAAAATGTGCCTGAAGTCCTCGACCACCTGAACCCAGTGTTTTCGCGGTTGCGCCCGCGAAATGACATAGTTTTGACAAACCTTTGACACTCGCACCTCCTGAACTCCATAACATTTGTCTCGCATGAGCTGCGAGCTTTGGATTGCCCCCACGACCAAAGTCTCTGGCCCAGAAATGTCTTGGAAAATCGAGGAGGGGAAACAAATGAAAACGCTTAATCGGATGCGGCGCGCGAATCGTCGTCTTATCGCGCGTGTTTTTGGAGTGATTCCGGTGGTCGCGCTGGCGCTGGCCAGCGCGCAAGCTGGGACTATCACCACGGTCGCTTCTACGATTCCCAGTAACGGCGATCTCAACCCTTATGGCGTCGCCCGTGTGCCCACGACCACGGGATCGCTGACCAAGGGAAATATTCTGATCAGTAACTTCAACAATAGTAAGAACCTGCAAGGCACCGGCACGACCATCGTGCAGATCAGTCCGAGCGGGACGGTCACCCTGTTTGCCCAGATTGATGCCAACAGCTTGCCTGGCCCATGCCCAGGTGGAGTCGGCCTGAGCACTGCGTTGGTCGCGCTGCGCGCGGGATGGGTGATCGTGGGTAGTGTGCCGACGACCGACGGAACGTCGGCGACCGTGCAGGCGGGATGTTTGTTGGTACTCAACAGCAGCGGTCAGGTGATGGAGACCTTCTTTGGTTCGCTAATCAACGGTCCTTGGGACATGACCGCCTTCGATGGTGGCGGCAACGCCAGTCTTTTTGTCACCAATGTTCTAAACGGTACCGTCGCCGGGGGAGGCAACATCGTAAATCAAGGCACAGTTCTACGTCTGGACCTGAGTATTCCCCACGGCGCAATGCCCAGCCTGCAGCAGATGACGGTAGTCGGGTCAGGCTTCGCGGAACGGACTGATCCCGCGGCGATGGTGATCGGGCCGACCGGACTTGCTCTCAGTGGCAGCGGTCGCGACGGCCACGAAGGCAACCAGGTGCTATACGTAGCCGACAGTCTCAACAACCGCATTGTCGCCATCGAGAATCCGCTGCAACGCAACACCTCGGACGGAACGGGTGCGACGGTCTCGGAGGGTGGTGCTTTGAACGATCCACTCGGCTTAGCCATTGCGCCCAACGGACACATCTTGACGGTAAACGGCGGAGATGGATTCCTAGTGGAAACCAGGGTGGACGGCCACCACGGGCATCAAGTCAGAAAGGTGTTGTTGGACAACATGGGCAATCCGCCCGGAGCCGGCGCATTGTTCGGACTCACGGCTGTGGCGGGTCAGGGCATCTACTTCGTGGACGATAACGTAAACGCTTTGAACCTTTTTCACTGAGGTTTGGATCTAGCCGGGGCGCGCTGTGCCGGGAATGTAGGCGCGGGTGCAGGATCAGAAGGAAACATGGTGCAGGAAGCATGGTGCGCCCGGAGAGATTCGAACTCCCGACCTACAGCTCCGGAGGCTGCCGCTCTATCCAGCTGAGCTACGGGCGCGCACCAGTGTTTCCAGTGTACATGCGGAGCTTTGCCCTATCAATTGGTGGATCGAACGTCGACGTCAGGCTCCAGACAGTAATCGCTGAGCCATGACACCGGACTGAATATTCTGACTTGCGCAAACCGAGGCAGATCTAATAGCGATTCCGGCCGCCTCCACCGCCGCCGCCGCGGCCGCCGCGATCTCGACCGCCTCCACCTCCACCGCCTCCACCGCCGCGCTCGACCTTAGGACGCGCTTCATTCACGTTCAGCGTGCGTCCGCCAATCTGAGTGCCGTTCAGCGCCGCAATGGCCTTGTCTCCGTCTTCCGCACTCGTCATCTCCACGAAGCCGAAGCCGCGCGAGCGCCCCGTATCGCGGTCGGTCATGATGCTGACGCGGTCCACCTGTCCGTGTACGTCGAAAAGCTTGCGCAGCTCGTCTTCCGAAGTGTTGAAGTCGAGGTTCCCTACAAAGATGTTCTTCAAGCGAATTGCCTCTGAGTGAGCTATTTGAGCGTGGGCGACTTCGGCGCAACTGGGAGGCTGGTTGACCAAGCCGAAAGCCAAAGTTGACGAACAATCAAATGCGCAGGAAGTATAGCAGGTCTGCTATTTGTAGGAAGCTATTCTCCTTGCCACCACGAACTACGGCGATCCAACAGGGCGGGGATGTGCCGTTGGGGTTCAGTTGTCAATTGATCCTCCTTGGCCGGTCATTCTGAGCGGAGTCGGTCCATCCGCTCGCGGATTGACCGACGGAGTCGAAGAACCCCTACAGGCGAAATCGTGCTATGAGGCATCAGGGCTTTTTCGCTATGCAGGACGGCAGAGGCTTTCTGGCGCGAACCCCTCGAAGCTTCCGCGGAAGAACACCACATAGGGGTCTTTCGACTGCGCACGTTCCGTGCTGGCGCACGGAACATACTCCGCTCAAAATGACAACCTGAAGCGATGCTAACACTCATCAACCTTCCAATATCCATCGCGTTGAAAGCCGAGTTGCAGAAGGCGGTTCTTGGGATCGTGCCGCTTGCCGCACTTGGGACACTTCAGATAGCGGCTCCACGCCGTGCCCTGCCGATCGTAGTTTTCAGAGACCGCGAAGGTTGTGCCGCAACTGCAGGGCACAAGGTAAAGCTTCAAGCCGGCAGCTGTCTTCGAATCTGGCTTGGAATTCGGCTTGCGGCCGCGCGGCATCAGCGTTCTTCTTCCGCCATTGCCATCGAACTCCGCTTGCGCTTGTTGGCCTGCAGGACTTTTTTGCGCAACCGCAGCGACTTGGGAGTGACCTCGACAAATTCGTCCTCGGCGATGAATTCAATCGCCTGCTCCAGATTCAGATTTCGAAATGGCACCAGGCGAACCGCTATGTCAGAGGTGGAAGACCGCATGTTGGTTAGCTTCTTTTCGCGGACTACATTCACGTCGAGGTCGTTGTCCTTGGCGTTTTCGCCAACAATCATGCCTTCGTAAACATCGATTGTCGGGCCGACAAACAGTTCGCCTCGTTCCTGCAGGTTGTAAAGAGAGTATGGCGTAGTCACTCCCGCGCGGTCGGATACCAGCGCGCCGGTCAGGCGGTGCGGGATCTCGCCTTGCCATTCGATGTAGCCATCAAAGAGAGAGTTCATCACGATAGTGCCCCGCGTATCAGTGAGCAACTGGCCGCGCAGACCGATAAGTCCGCGGCTGGGCACGCGGAACTCGATCCGCACGCGACCATATCCGTGATTGTGCATGTTGAGCACTTCGCCTTTGCGCGCGCCGAGCTGCTCCATGACCACGCCGACGAACGCTTCGGGCACGTCCACGGTCAGTTTCTCGATCGGCTCCATGAGCTTGCCATCGACGCGCTTGGTGACGATCTCCGGCTTTCCCACCATGAGCTCGAAGCCTTCGCGGCGCATCATTTCTATGAGAATCGAAAGCTGCAGCTCGCCTCGACCCATAACGACGAACGAGTCCGTGGTGGCGGTATCCTCCACGCGCAGGGAAACATTGGTCAGCAGCTCTTTCTGCAGGCGCTCGCGCAGATTTCGGGAAGTCACATACGTGCCCTCGCGCCCGGCAAACGGAGAAGTGTTCACCGTGAACAGCATGGCGATCGTAGGTTCATCAATGGCGATGTGTGGCAACGGGGCCGGGTTCTCCGCGTCGGTAATGGTTTCGCCGATGGTGATACCTTCGACGCCGGCTACGGCGATTATGTCGCCAAGGGTGGTCTCGGTGATGTCGGTCCGCTTCAGTCCGGAGAACGAAAACAGCTTCGTGATTTTCGTTTTGTGGAGTGAGCCGTCCAGTTTGGCGATGGCGACGTCTTCACCGGTGTGCATCGTTCCGTTGAACACACGCGCGATCGCCAGCCGGCCCAGGTAATCGCTGTAATCGAGATTTGCCACCAGGATTTGCAGCGGTCCGGCTACATCGCCTCCGGGCGCGGGAATGGTTTTGACGATGGTCTCGAATAGGGGCTGTAGGTTTTCCCCGCCTCCTTTTATGTCTCGCGAGGCGGTCCCGGTTTTGGCATTGGTGTACAAAACCGGAAAGTCGAGCTGCTCTTCTTTAGCATCGAGATCGATGAAGAGGTCGTAAACCTCGTTCAAGACCTCCTGGGGGCGAGCATCGGAACGGTCGATTTTGTTGATTACGAGGATCGGTGCAAGGTGAGCCTCCAGCGCTTTGCTGAGGACATAGCGCGTTTGTGGCAGCGGGCCTTCGCTCGCATCGACCAGAAGCATCACGCCGTCGACCATCTTCAGAGCGCGCTCTACTTCTCCGCCGAAATCGCTGTGGCCGGGCGTGTCCACGATGTTGATCTTCACGTCGTGGTAGAGAATAGCCGTGTTCTTGGCCAGGATGGTGATGCCGCGCTCGCGCTCCAGGTCGTTCGAATCCATCACTCGCTCAATGATGTGTTCGTTGGAGCGAAATGTGCCGCTCTGCTGCAGCATGGCATCGACCAGCGTGGTCTTGCCATGGTCTACGTGGGCAATAATGGCGATGTTGCGAATGCTGGTACTCAAATGAGACTTCCTTCCTGATGACCGACAACAGCGGCCTACTACCACTTTACTATGTGCGAGAGAAAGCGGCGAGACCAACTGGGCGGTGGTGTGGAGGCCGGGCGTCCCCCCCCGGGCTAGGCGGGCGAGACGCCCGTCCTCCATCGTTTGAAACATCAGCTTGCTACTGCCCCGTGTGTTTTGGCATGGGCTTTCCGGCCAGCCGGCTCTCGGCCTCCTTCACTGCGCGTCTGGCTGCCATGATTGCCTTGCTGGTGGTTGATTCCGGGCCTTCGGAATCCGTGTTGGCGAAGAACACTCGGTCCATCGGTTCACGGACCAAGGGCTGCACCTTGGTGTACAGACCGGGCGTGGACATATAAAGAGGATGTCCCCGGCGGTAAATGTGAACTTCGACGGGGTCGACATTGGAACCGGGAAAGAGCTTCTGGAAATCGCTAAGCACGCTGACCGCTTTTTTCCGCGTGCCGGATTCGGTCAGCAGGTAACCGCGGTCGTCTTCGCTCATGGGTGTGTAGCAGGTAAGGATGTTGTATTTCTGCTGGTAACCGGGCTGGTTGCGAATGGTCCAATCCGCCACAATGAAATCGGTGAACGTATTTCCCGGACACCACGTGTCGTAGCTCTTGTTGAATACCGGCTTGTCGAAGATCAGGTTTACCACTGCGTACGGAATGTAGCGGATCTGGTGCATGGCATCGCTCTGTTTTTCTGAGAGGCCCTGCACGATGCGCCGGGTAATGAACTTCGGAGTGGCCATAATGACTGTTTTCGCGGCGACGGTCTTCAGTTCCGCCCCCTGCATGTAGGTGATTTGCGCTTCCTTGTTGTCCGGGACTACGGCCACCGTGGTAGCGCCCGCCTGCATGCGGTCAGCGAATTTCGGCTGCAGAATCTCGGCCAACTTCTTCGTAATTGCGCCCAGTCCGCCTGGCCACGTATAGAAACCCGGTACGGTGTCTCCGCCGATCTCTTGCATTTCACCGATGCCGAGTGCAGCGGCTGTGTCCTCGGTCGCTGCTCCCCAGTTGGAAGGGCCGTAGGTATCCCACCACTGCTTTACCTCGGCCGGGTAGCCCTTCATGAAATCGGAAAAGGGAACGTTGAAGAGTTCGTTGGCGCGTTTCTCCAGATCGATCGCCAACATGTCCTTCTTGAACTTCTTGAAGCCCTCACGGACAGTTGCGGCGTAGGGTAATTTATCGAGGCCTTCCGCCCAGGTATTGGGGATCCATTCACCTTTGATAATGGTGCTGTCTCGATCATTGACGGCCAGAGGCTCCAGGCCGATTTCCTTCGCGAAGCTGTAGCCGTACTCACTTTTTTCTATGAACGCCGACCCGGTTGCATATGCGTTTCCCTGATACTCCATCAAATAGGCGTTGCCGCCCCAGTGCGGTTCTTTTTCCAGCAAGAGGAAATCTCGGCCACGCAGCAGGTAGGCTGCAGTCATTCCGCTGACCCCGCCGCCAACGATCACCACATCGTGGCGCGCCGAGACTGGCGGACGAGTGAAGATTTTGCCATCACGCACCTGGTGGCAGATACGATTGTCTTCACCCTCGACAGAAGGTACGGGCGGCGTCTCGGCTGCCAACAGAGAAAGATCGACTGGACAACCGGCTGCAACCGATCCCGCGACCACGAATTTAATGAAGTCCCTACGATTTGTAGTCATATAAGATTCCCTTTTTGTGTAGCGCCGCCGTCCCGGCGGCTGTCGTGGGGGCGTTCCGCCCGCACATCCCAGGGCAAGATGCCCTCCGGACAGCCGGCAAGGTGCCGGCGCTACTTTCCCTCAGGCCGTCTCTACTACCTCGGCGGCAATTTCCGGTCTTCCTTCTGAACCCATTCGCAGCCGGTACCAGCTTACGATCGCGATCAGAGAAAAAACAAAGATGATGCTGGAGATGGCGTTGATTTCCGGCGTAATGCCGCGCCGCAGCCGGCCCCAGATTTCCAGCGGCAGCGTGTTATCGCGCCCAATCAGAAAAAAACTGACCGCGATCTCGTCCATGGATAGCGTGAAGATCAGCAGGGCGGCGCCGATGATGGATAAACGCAGGTTGGGAATGGTCACGCGCCAGAAGGTTTGCCAGTAATTTGCGCCCAGATCAAGCGAGGCTTCCTCCTGCGCGCGATCCAGTTTCTGCAGGCCCGCGAATACTTCGGTGGTGGCCACGGAGATCAGAGCCGTACCGTGCCCGAGCACAATCGTCACCAGGCTTAGCTTCACGTCAGCTTCGCGAAACAACATCAGCAGCGAAAGGCCGGTGATGATTCCGGGAAGAATCAGCGGCAACATTACAAGCCGTCGAAAAAAGGCTTTGCCGGGAAAGTTGGCGCGATCAAGGGCCAGCGCTGCTGGAATACCAAACGTCAGCGAAATTGCCATTGCGGCAACTGCGACGATCAAGCTGTTCAGAACTGATTCCCAGATCGCATCGTCGGCAAAAAGCATGCGATACCAATCCAGGGTCAGGTTGTGCGGAGGGAATCCGCCAACCCCCGATCCGTTGAAGGAGTAGACGATCAGGGTCACGATCGGCAGATAAAGAAATCCGAAGACAACGAGGGCGTGCCACGGCAACCATCGGGAAGTGCTGCGGGCCTCGCTCATCGGAAGCTCCATTTCTTCTCCAGCTTCTCTGAGAGAAAAAGCAGGCTGACGACCAGCAGCAGCATGCAGAGCGAAATAGCTGCTCCCAAAGGCCAGTTGTAGGCCGCGCCGAACAGGCTGACCACGATGTTCGAGATCATGATCCCGCTAGGGCCGCCAAGCAGCAGCGGTGCGAGAAAATCGCCGAGACTGAGCACGAACGCGAAAGTTGCTCCGGCCAGCACTCCGGGAATGGAAAGCGGAAAAATCACCCTCCAGAAGGTTTGCAGCGGAGACGCTCCCAGATCATGGGACGCCTCGACCAGATTGCGCGGGATGTGTTCGAGCGCTGCATAGATCGGCAAAACCGCGAACGGCGTATAGATGTGGGTGAGCGTGAGCACCACTGCGAATGGGCTGTAGAGCAGAAACTCCAGCGGATGTTTTGTAAGGTGGACATACTGCAACAAGGTATTGAGCACGCCATCACTGCCCAGGATTGTCTTCCAGGCATACGCGCGAACCAGGTAACTGACCCACAGCGGAATGATCACTAACTGATAGAACAGATCTTTTCTCGCCCCCGCATAGAACGAGAGGTAGTAAGCCAGGGGATATCCCAGCAGCAGGGAAAAGATCATGACGCGGGCCGCAATCCACATCGATCGAAACAGAGTTTGCAGGTAAACATTCACGCGGAAGAGTTCGCGGTAGTTGTCCAGGGTCCAGGCGTGGACGATGGTCTGCGACGGTGAGACCGACCAGAAGCTGTAGCAGAGAAGCAGCGCATAGGGGACGAGCAGAAACACCGCCACCCATAGCAACGGCGGCAACGTGATGGCGGCTCGGTACGCGCGGGAAAACATCAGCTTGGTTAGCCTCTTTCCGCGGACTTGCGGACCGGCACCGCATCAGCTGGGGAGAATTCCAATTGCGAGTCCCCCTGCCGGTTTTCGCGAGTGGCAGTTCTCACCGACAGAGTGAGCCCATCGTCACAGACAATCTGCAGTAATTCGGTAGCGCCATGAAAAGCCTGGTGCTGAATCTTGCCGTGGAAGCGGACCACATTTATGTCGGAGCCGCCCGCTGATGTTGCTAGTCGAATATTCTCCGGTCGCAAAGAAAACAGAGCGGGACCATCCGGCAGCCCAACTTTCCACGAGAGCGAGTTGCAGCGAGCCATTCCGGCTCTCACTTCGCCACGAAGCAGATTGGTGTGGCCGATGAACTGCGCTGTGTACGCCGTCGCCGGACGGCTGTAGATTTCGCGCGGCGATGCCACCTGTTCCAACTCGCCCATTCGCAAGAGCGCAATGCGATCCGACATGACCATGGCTTCTTCCTGATCATGGGTGACAAACACGAACGAAATACCGACTTCCCGCTGCAGTGATTTCAGCTCGACCTGCATTTGACGGCGAAGATTGGCGTCGAGCGCGGAAAGCGGTTCGTCGAGAAGCAATAACCGTGGCCGGTTTATCAGGGCGCGTGCCAGCGCAATACGCTGCTGCTGTCCGCCGCTGATTTTGGCTGGCTTGGAGCTGGCGAAAGAAGTCATCTTAACCATGGCCAGCGCTTCCGAGACGCGGGCCGCAATCTCGTCTTTCGGCAACTTGGCCACGCGTAGCCCGTAGCCTACGTTATCTTCGACGGTCAGATGCGGGAAGAGAGCGTAGTGTTGAAACACCGTATTGACACGGCGGCGGTACGGGGGCAGGAGGTCGAGCCGTTCGCCCTCCATCAGAATCTCGCCAGAATTAGCGCTCTCGAAACCAGCGATGATGCGCAACAGCGTCGTCTTGCCCGAACCGCTTTCTCCGAGAATGGTCAGGAACTCGCCTTCCGCAATTTGCAGAGAGATGTCACGAAGTACGGGATTCTTCCCGAAAGACTTGGCAACATTGCGGATGACAAGCAATGGTTGCACGCCGGACTTGGCGGAATGAGCGGCAGCGGGTTCGGTGGTAGTAGCCATTTATTTCAGTAGCGCCGCCGTCCCGGCGGCTGTCGAGGGGCGTCCCGCCCCACTTCCGAGGGCAAGATGCCCTCGCAACAGCCGGCAAAGCCTGCCCTGAGCGAAGCCGAAGGGATGCCCGGCGCTAGTCGATGAAGATTATTGTGCTGCCTTCACTTCATTCCAGATCTCGACGTACTTCGCGCGACGCGGCACATCCTGCCAGAAGTAGATGTGCCTCTGATAATTGTCCACATCATCAAGATGCAGGCTCTTAACCTGCTCCGAAGTCATGGACTGAGCCGCCTGCGGATTCGCCGGCGTGTAGCCGGTCACATCCGCGACCTTCTTCTGTGTCTCAGCCCCAATCATGTACTCGAGAAACTTGTAGGCCAGTTCCTTGTTCTCGCTGCCAGCGGTAACCATCAAATGGTCGATCCAGCCGGTAGTATTTTCTTTCGGAATCGTTTCGCCGACCGGAAAGTTGATCTTGCGAAGCTGATTGGTCATCAGCGGCCAGCCCATCGCTAATACGACTTCGTGGCTTTGAAACAGATTTGTGAGCTCGCCGCCGGTTGACCACATCTTCCGGATGTTCGGCTTCAACTCCAGCAGCTTCTTCTTGACCGCGTCCAGTTGCGCGTCGCTGAGGTTGTAAAGCTGGGTCGGATCGGGTTTGTCGAAGCCCAGAACCTGCGCCGCCATGTAGACTGTGGAGAGTTCGTCCCAGACGGACACCTTGCCGCGGTATTTCGGATCCCAAAACACATTCCAACTCTCTGGTGGTTGTGGAAATGCAGTGGTGTCATAAATGATCGGGTTTGGTCCCCACACGAACGGCACACCAAAGACTTGTCCATGGACGCGAACCAGGGGCAGGGAAGTAAGCTGGGGAGAAAGTTGGCTGTAGCTTGGAAACTTCGAAAGGTCGAGCGGTGCAGCCAAAGCCGCCGCAGCGATCGAAGTGGCAACGTCGCTCGATGGCGAGATCACGTCGTAGTTGCCCGCGCTCCCGCCGCGCAGCTTGGCAACTAGTTCGTCGCTCGAACCCATGTACGAGGCAGTAACCTTGCAGTGGTACTGCTCCTCAAAGCCGCGCACGAAAGATGGGTCCGCGTAGCCTTCCCAGACCAGCAGGTTGAGCGTAGGAGTCTTCTTCGCACAAGAGCCGAGCAGGAGAAGCGATGTTGCGAGTAGCGCCAGCAGACAGCGCCGAATGATCACTTTACCTCCGTTACGGCAGCCGAGGTTGCGGGCCAGGCAGATGACTGGTACACCACTTTCCCTCCAACCATGGTCAAGAGCACTTCCGTTTTCGCAATCTCGGTTGGTTCAATTTTGAAAAGATCCCGAGCAAGCACGATCAGGTCAGCCAGTTTGCCGGCTTCCAACGAGCCTTCGGTTTTCTCGCGGTGTCCAGAAAAAGCCGCGCCGAGAGTATACGCCTTGATCGCATCGTCCAGACTTATACGCTCTTTGGGTAACCAACCGCCCGGCGGGTCGCCCCCGGTGGTTTGCCGCGTCACTGCATTCTGTACGCCCGGCCAGGGGCTCAGGGTAACGATGGGCCAGTCGCTGCCGAACGCCAGCGCGCCGCCGGCGCTAGCTACACTATGCCAGGCAAATCCGCGTTGCGCCCGCTCCGGCCCGATGTTTCCCAACCAGATCTTCAGCACGTCGTCATCCGGATAAGCATGCAGCGGCTGGAAACTGGCGATGACGCCAAGCTTGCCGAACCGCGGAATGTCGGCTGCGGAAGCATCTTCAATATGCTCGATGCGGTGGCGGGCATCGTGAGTATGGTTGGCCTGCTGCGCGTTTTCATAAGCGTCAAGTGCAAGTCGAATCGCGCCATCCCCGATGGCGTGGGTAAAAATTTGCACTCCCCGGCGATCCAGTTCGCTCACAGCATCTCGATACTTGGACGGATCCCACAGCAGTCGCCCGGATTGCGAATCATCCACATAAGGCGCGAGCATGGCCGCGGTGCGAGTTTCGATCACGCCATCCAGAAAAAACTTGGCTTTGCCCGCGGAGATCCATTCATCGTGATAGCGGTCCCCAGCGGCCTCGATCTTGGACACTTCTTCGTTCGTGAGTGCCGGCGGTTGCACGCGCAGGGCAATGTCGAAACGAACCGTTAGCTGTCCCGATCGCCGCAGCTCGTCGTACACATCGAGAATATGGAAGTCACCACCTCGTACGCTGACTCCGTCCGGGCTGATGGCGCGCACCAATCCCACACGATTGGCCTCGCGCATTCCTCCCAACAAAGCCGCCACGATTTGTTCGTGACCAGGCTGCGGAATCACGCGGCGAACCAGATCATCGGCTGAATCTTCTTTGATGGCGCCGGTGGGTTCGCCGGTTCTCGGTTCCCGCACGATGGTTCCGCCTGCCGGATCAGGGGTGGTGCGAGTAATTCCCGCGAGTTGCAGCGCCTTACTGTTGGCCCACCACGTGTGACCATCGAAGCTCTCCAGGTACACGGGACGGCCAGGAATGATTTCGTCGAGATAGCTTTTGTCGGGAAGGCCGGAAGGATTAAACACGGCATAGTTCCAGCCGCGGCCCAGAATCCAGGCCAAATCAGGGTGAGCGTCTGCGTACTCTTTTACCTTTCGCTGAATTTCACCCACGGTCTTGGCTTCGTCTAGATTGACTTGCAGCAGACTCAGCGACCCATCGAGAAAGTGGATGTGGCAATCGGTAAAGCCAGGAAGCACGAACCGCCCTTGCCCGTCGATTACATGCGTGGAAGGTCCACGACGCGCAGCGATGTCCCGCATGCTGCCTACGGCAATAATCTTGTCGCCACGGATAGCCAGCGCCTCCGCCCAAGGCTGCTGCGGGTTCACGGTGTAGATGCGGGCATTCACGACAACCGTATCCGCTGCCGTGGAGGATTGGCCCTGTGTCGGAACGCCGGCGCCAATCAAACAAGCGAACGCAAGTGAAAGAATCCACTGCTTCGGCCGGAGCTGGAAGTTCGCAGGCTTCGACAACGATCACTCTCCCCGTATCCGCTGCTCGAGCGCCACCTTCCTAAAAGGTTGGCGGTGTGTTTACCCACAATACCCGGGTTTCCGTGCGGCCGGGGTTGAACCAACGATGCGCCGTGGCGCTTTCAAAATAGAAACTGTCGCCAGGCTTGAGCCGGTACTCCACTTCCGCCACCGAAATATGCAATTCTCCCCGCAAGACGAACAGAAACTCTTCGCCGTCGTGGGTGTAGGATTCACCGCTGCCGGCGCGCGGGGAAATACGAAACAGATGCGGTTCCATCACGGTGTTCCCCCATGCCAGCAGCTCCATACGGACTCCCGGCCCCGCTTCGAGGACTTTGCGCTTGTCCGCGGAAACGAGCCGGCTATTGGATTCGGCCACATCGAAAAAATCAAGGATGTTGGTTTTGTAAAAGCGCGCCAGCTTGCGTAGCGTGCTCACCGATGCGCTCATGTGGGAACGTTCCAGAGCGCTCAGGAATCCCACTGAGATGCCGACCGCTTTAGCCACTGGAGCTAAAGACAGGCGGCGCCGGAGGCGCAATTGGCGCAGGTGTACGCCGATCGCTCCGCTGATGCCGTTGCCAGCCGGTCGCACCACGCCTTCCCGCTTGAGCAATTGCGCAATGGCGGGTGCGTTCAACCCGCGCACCTTGCGCAGAAATCGCGCTCGCTTGAGCAGTTTTACATCTTCGGGTGTATAAAGGCGATACTTGCTGATCGTGCGGTGGGGCCGGGTGAGGCCCAGACTCTCCCAGGAGCGGATCACCGACGGAGAAACACCCACCCGGCGAGCCACATCGCCGATTTTCAAGTAAGCTTTTGGGTCGGCGGGCTTCATTTCTAAAACTACCCTTCCCATGCCTCTTCCGGGCTTGATCACCGATTTTTTACTTGACAGCGTGCGGCGGGTTCTCTAACCTTGCGCAATTATAGCAAGGTTTGTGTTGAGCGCAAGCTGTTCGTTTCTAAACCAAAAACTTCCACCCGTTCTCTGGAGGTCTCCATGCCGTGGTTGAAAGTACGCCGAGCGACCCGCTGGCTGGTCGCCCTCTTGTGTCTCGCCAGTTCCACACTCGTTTTCGCCCAAGGTACGGGGGGCCGGATCCTCGGCCGCGTCGCAGATCCCACGGGCGCGGTATTGGCGGGAGTGAAGGTCACGCTCGTCAATGAAGCGACCGGCGTCAGCCGCGACACCCAGACCAACGAGAGCGGCGACTACGTACTTGTGGAAGTCCCTGTCGGCGTCTATCGGTTGGAGTTTGATCTGACCGGGTTTAAGAAAAACGTTCGCCGGGGCGTAACTGTCGAACTGAACCAGGTCGTCACCCTCAACACGGCGATGCAGATCGGTGGAGCGCAGGAGGTTGTGGAAGTTACTTCCGAAGCGCCGATTGTCGACACCACCAGCACCCAGCTTGGTGCCGTGGTCAATGACCGCGCTGTCAGCCAGCTTCCCTTGAACTCCCGCGATACTTACCAATTGCTACAGTTGCAGCCTGGTGTGCAATCGCAGCTTGGCAACCCGCTGGTCTACGGCAGCGACAAAGCCGGGGCCGTGTCCGTCAACGGCGGGCGTGGGCGCTCCAACAATTTCAGCGTGAATGGTGGTGATGCCAACGATGCATTCGTGAATCTTCCCACCGTTCAGCCCACCCCGGACAGCATCCAGGAGTTCCGGGTCTTGACCAACACCTTCGACGCCGAGTACGGGCGCAACTCAGGGTCCGTGGTGAACGTGGTGACCAAGTCCGGCACCAATGCCCTGCACGGTGATGTATACGAGTTCTTCCGCAATAAAGTGCTGAATGCCCGCGGCTATTTTGATTCGACACGGCCCCAGTTCCAGCAGAATCAATTCGGAGGCACGCTGGGCGGACCGATCAAGAAAGATCGCACGTTCATTTTTGGTTCCTACGAAGGCCGTCGTGTGCGCCAGCCTACGACGTTTCCGGTGGTGACCCCGCCCTCGCAGGCAGAGCGGAATGGCGACTTCTCCGCAAACGGCGGATTCGCCGGGTCAATCACTACACCATTTTTCGGCTCTGTGCTCATGGGACGTCCGGGATGTTCGCAGGCGATTACGAACGAAGGCGGTATGCTGCCCACCCCAGCCAATATTGGCGCGAATGGACTGGCGTACACTTCCGTATTTCCTAACAGTCAGGTGCCGTCTGCCTGCATGGATCCAGTCGCCGCGAACCTGATGAATCAGTATGTGCCGCTCCCCAATCGCCCCGACGGTACCTACCAGGCAACCGTCATCGGACCGACCCGCGCCGATCAATTCAGCGTGCGATTTGACCATCGGATTAATAGCAAGCAGAACTTCAGCGCCTACTATTACTTTAACGATGATCGCACGGTGCAGCCCTTTGCTTTTTTCCAGTTCGCCGGCGCCACCGTACCTAACTTTGGCAGCATCGTCGCCGAGCGGATCCAGCAGTGGAACCTAAGCCACACCTGGACCGTGAGCACGACCGCAGTGAATGAGTTCCGTTTTACCTACATGAGAGAAGCCCAGGGCACATTCCAGCACCCGGAAAAGACGAATCTCGTCACCAATTCTTGTAGCGGTGCGGCGTCGACGTTTTGCTTTACCGGCCTGTCGGATTCATCGGCGGTCGTAAATGCTGTTGGCTCGAACCCCAAATTAGGCATCACTCCGAACCTGGGGCCAAACCATGAAGGCGTGCCTTTCGTCAACATTGCCGGAGGCGTTAACTTCGGCAACAATTCCGAGGGTGATATTCCGCAAGTTGGCAACTCTTTCCAGTGGTCGGACAGCTTCACCAAGGTTACGGGTAAGCACACTTTCAAGTTTGGCACCGACGTGCGGCGGCAGAGGTTCGACCAGGAACTGTTCTTTGAAGTCAGTGGCGGCTATACCTACACGGGCGGTGGAGCTAATGACACCGCGGGCGGCGACCTTTACGGCAACTATTTCCTGGGCCTGCCGGATACGTTTGGGCAGGGTTCAGCGCAGTTCGAGCACGTCCGCAGCACCGGGCTTTACCTCTTTGCTCAGGATAGCTGGAAGATCAAACCCAATGTGACGCTGAACTATGGGCTACGTTGGGAGTTGGACACGCCCCTCGTCGACATTGGCCATCGCGTGCAAGCTTTCCGTCCGGGACAGCAGGATACGATTTTTCCCTGTGTGCTCGGACCGAACGCGCCACCGGCGGTTGGGGCCCCGGGAACGTCGTGCAACCCGGGTGGTCCTGCTGAATCGGTCTATCCCCTCGGCCTGGTAATCCCGGGCGACAAAGGGGTCCCGCCCGGCTTGACCCAGACCTACTACAAGTCTTTTGCGCCGCGCATTGGAATTGCATGGAGCCCGGGAGATTCGGGAAAGACCAGCATACGGGCGGGCTGGGGCATGTTTTACAACCCCATTGAGCAACTCGTGCTCGAACAGTTCAGCGCCGAACCTCCTTTCGGCGGCAGCTCCTTCTTTTCCGGCACATTGTTTAATACGCCTTTCGTAAGCCAGACTGGGTCTGTTACGCCCAATCCTTTCAACGGCGTGCTGAATCCGCCGCGTGGCCAGGCCGTGGATTGGTCCGTCTTTCGTCCGATCCTTCTCTTCGGCCAATTCCCGCCCGCCATGCGTACACAGTACTCCGTCCAGTACAACTTCGGCATTCAGCGTCAGTTGAGGCAAGACCTGGTCCTCCAAATAAACTACGTGGGATCGCAGGGCCACCGTTTGTTGGCCATTCATGACATCAACTATGCCAACCCGCAGACCTGCCTGGACATCAACACGGTACTCGGTGCCGGTACCTGCGGCCCATTCCTCGAGGATGTCACGTACACCATTCCTGCGGGGACCATACCCGCAGGGATGACCTTCCACTTACCCAACGGGCAGACCGTCGCAGGTGGCTCGAATCCGATGTTGACCATCGCGGGCACTCGGCGGTACTCGTCGCCCGAATGCAACTACATCAACCCGGCCACGTGCCCGGCAGACGGAGTGCCGGTGTTCAGCGAAATCTACGCCGAGGATCCAATCGCCAACTCGAACTACAACTCGCTGCAAGCCAGTCTGGAGAAACGGTTTTCCAAGGGCCTGCAGTTCACGGCCGCTTACACCTACAGCAAGTCCATCGACCAGGCTTCCAGCTTCGAGAACATTCTGGATCCGGTGAACTTCGGGCGCACCCGGGGTCTTTCGTTATTCGACTCACGGCAGCGTTTCGTCCTGAGCTACACTTGGGAGTTCCCGGTCCCGCAATACAGCGGAGCCAAAGGGAGGATCCTTGACGGGTGGGCCATGTCGGGTATTACTACGTACCAGAGCGGATTCCCGATTCGCATCACCTCTTTTTCGGACAATGAATTGTTTGGCGACACCTTCTCGTTTGAATTCCCCAGCGAGCCAAATCAGGCCCTTCCATTTCGCCACCTGGATCCGCGCAAGAACGGCGGCTTGTACTTTGATCCCAACACTTTCACCGACGCCACCGTTCCGCTCGGTCAGCTGGGCAACGCCCCGCGCACCATTTGCTGCGGGCCAGGAATCCAGGATTGGACCCTCGCCTTCCATAAAAACACGGGAATCACCGAGGGAACGCACATGGAGTTCCGCGCGGAATTTTTCAATGCCTTCAATCACACCCAGTTTCTGAATCCCTGTGGCAACACTGGCAACTGCAACGACGGTTCGACCTATGGGAAGGTTAGTCAAGCGCGCAATCCGCGGCTTGTACAGCTCGCTTTGAAGTACATTTTTTGACTTCGCAGGGCAAGACCGGGCGGCCAGTTCGCCCGGCACATTCTAATGGCCGGCTACAGTCGGCTTGAGATTCCTGGAGACCCAGATGTATCCCGCATTGCAGAAAGAGCTCGATACCTTCGAGCGTCGCACCCCCAAATCCGCCGCATCCCACAAGAAGAACCTCAAGCGTATTCCACTCGGCGTTGCCAGTAACTACCGCGCCTACGATCCCTACCCGATCTTCGTGAAGGAAGGCAGCGGCTCCCATTTCCGCGATCTCGATGGCAACGATTACATCGACCACAACCTATGTTTCGGCGCGCTCATGGCCGGTCACTGCCATCCCGCGGTGATGAAGGCCGTCGAAAAGCGTCTGAGCACCGGGACCATGTTCGGCATGCCGCATGACATGGAATGGGAACTGGCCGAAGAAATATGCAATCGCTTTCCGGTCGAGATGGTTCGTTTCGGTAGCAGCGGCACGGAAGCGACGATGCACGCCGTCCGCCTGGCCCGCGCCGCCACAGGCCGCGACAAGATTCTCAAGTTCGAAGGCGGATACCACGGGCTGCACGACGCCGCGCTGGTCAGCGTGAAACCGCATGCCCCGGAGTTCGGCGACGCGAGCGCTCCCACTTCGGTTTCCGGTGGTCTGGGTGTGCCGAAGGCAAGTATTGCCAACGTCACCGTTGCTGCGTTTAACGATCTCGCCAGTGTCGAACTTCGCTTCAAGCAGAATCACGGCGAAATCGCCGCGATCATCCTTGAACCGATCATGATGAACGTCGGCCTCTGCATGCCGCAGTCCGGGTTCCTCGAAGGCTTGCGCGAAATCGCGACCAGGAACGGCGCGCTGCTGATCTTCGACGAAGTAAAGACGGGAGCGAAACTCGGCTGGGGCGGAGCCTCCGAATATTTCGGCGTAAAGCCCGACATGATCTGCCTCGCCAAATCGATCGGCGGTGGCTTGCCGCTCGCCGCATTCGGCACGCACAAGTCCGTCATGAATCTTATCTCGGAGCACAAGGTCTTTCATGGCGGCACTTACAACACGAATCCGGTCTCGATGGCCGCGGGCCTCGCGACATTTCGTGAAGTGCTCACGCGCGAGAACTACGCTCATGTGGACAAACTCAGTCAGAAGCTGACGGACGGCTACCGCAAAACAGTTGCCAAGGTGGGTTTGCAAGCGTACATCGCGAGCGCGGGTGCCAACGGAGCTCTCATGCTCTATCCCAAAGAAATCCGCAACTACCGCGATTGGACCGCGATTGACATCGACCTCTGGCGTCAATATTGGTTCGGCATGGTGAATCGTGGCGTGATGCCGCAACCTTACTGGTGGGACGAGCAGTGGACGATCTCGGTCCAGCACACCGACGCCGATATCGACAAGCATCTCGCCGCCTTCGCGGACGTGGCGCCCGCGCTGGCTAAAGCCCAGCAAGAACGGACAGCAGAAGTAGTGGCCCACTAAGAGTCACGTAGGGACAGTAGGAATCACGTGGGGACAGCCGCCCTCGGCTGTCCTGCGGAGCGAAGCTCCGCAGGCGGTTTCGCATCAGGTGACAGGCTGCGGGAAAACTCGGATTTTGGGTGGCGCAGCGCTTCCAGCGCTGCGATAACCGCCCTCGAATAGATGGGGGCTTTAGCCCCTGAGGTATTGAAGGCGGCTTTACAGTTTGCTGAAAAACTCATTTTCGGACTCTCTGTTGCCAGCAACGAGTTTTCCAGATTCGGCCCCGGTTGCGGGTTTCCCACCTGTTGCCGATCGTTCTGTTGCCGAACTTGGTATTTTTCAGCAAACTGTTTAGCCGTCGATGTCTCAAACCCGGGAGCGGTTTTGTCAGCCAACGCCACAGACGCGAACCAGCCTCACCTCAAGCGCGTACTCGGCCGCTTCGATCTGGTGTTGCTCTTCGTGGTCGCCGTCTTCAACCTGAACGTTGTCCCCAGCATCGCGGCCAACGGCGGTGTCACCGTCTGGCTCTGGATCATCGCCTTGCTCCTCTTTTTCTGGCCGCAAGGCATCGCCGTCATCGAACTAGCGCACCGCTATCCCGGTGAAGGCGGCGTTTACCTCTGGGCAAAAGAAGTCTTCGGTGACTTCCACGGATTCCTCTCCGGCTGGTGCTACTGGACCAACAATATGCTCTACGTGCCGACGGTCATGCTCTACTTCGTCGGCGTCTCGGTCTTCGCCATGGGCCCCGGCCACGCCGCGCTCGCTGACGACAAGAACTTCGCGATGGTGGCGTCAGTAGCTCTGCTGGCGTTTCTCACCGTGCTCAATATCATCGGCCTGAGTGTAGGCAAGTGGCTGAACAACCTGGGCGGGATCGGCACGTTTGTCGCGGCGGCCGTGCTGGTTGGGTTGGGAGTGACTGTCTGGGTGCGCTTTGGAACCACCGTTACAGCGGCGGATTTCAGAATTCCTGCGGACCCCAAGTTTGTCCTGAACTCATTCGGAGTGATTTGCTTTGGCCTGGTGGGACTGGAACTCGCTTCGGTGATGGGCGATGAAATCCGTGATCCCCAGAAAACACTCCCCGGAGCCGTCTCCTGGGGAGGCGTGATCTCTGGCGCTCTCTATGTAGGCGCGACTCTGACGCTGCTTCTCGCCATCGGAAAGAACGACATCAACGTACTGCAGGGAATCGTGCAGGCGGTCAGCCACATGGCCGGCAAGGTCGGTGTGTCGTGGATCATCGCGCCCTTCGCGGTTATGCTGAGTTTGTCCATTGCCGGCATCGGCTCCGCCTGGATGGGAGGCTCGGCGCGCATCCCATTCGTCGCCGGCCTCGATTCCTACATGCCTGCGGCGATGGGAAAAGTTCATCCCCGGTACGCAACCCCTCACGTAGCCCTGATCGTGCAGGGACTCGTCTCGCTCGTCCTGATCGTCGTCAACTTCACCGTCTCCGGGGGCGTGCAGGAGGCGTTTCAGAAAATGCTGTCAGCCGCGGTTGTGTTGCAGTTGGTTCCGTTTCTCTACGTATTCGCTGCCTTGATCAAGTTTGCTGTCCGTGGCTCCCTCCAAGGATGTTACGGCAGAGGGACACTCATGTTTGCCGGTGTGGCCGGACTCATCACAACAGCACTGGCGATCGTCGTGGCCTTTTTCCCAGCCAAGCAGATCACGTCATTGTGGAAGTACGAAGTCAGTATGTTTGGGATCACCCTGGGCTTTATCGCATTGGCGGTGTTTTTCTTCTTCGGATACAGCCGCCTGAAAACCCCGGAAGCAGTTCGTGTGGAGACGGGCGACTCGCCCGTCCATGCGAACGAACTGAATCGCTACTGAATTGCGTGGGGACAGCCGCCCTCGGCTGTCCGGTCGAGCGAAGCTCGACTGATCGCAGGAGGACATTATGCCAGGTGGAGTGAAGACTGAAGTTCGCACCTATCAGATGTATGTCAACGGCGAGTGGGTGGACAGCAAGTCCAACAAAACTTTCCCGGTATACGACCCAGCCACCGAAGAAGTGATCGCCCAGGTTCCCGAGGCCAATGCCGACGACGTCAACCGCGCCGTAGCCGCGGCGAAAGCCGCTTTTGAAAACGGTCCATGGGCTTCGACGACCGCGCAGGAACGCGGACGCGTCCTGTTCCGCCTCGCCGACAAAATCCGCCAGAACACAGCCATGCTGGCTGAACTGGAATCCCGCAACACCGGCAAGCCCATTGTCGAAGCGGAATACGACATCGCCGACGTAGCGACCTGCTTTGAATATTACGGCGGTCTGGCCACCAAGATTCTGGGATACGTGAACCCGGTTCCAGACAATGCCGTGAGTCTCACGCTAAAAGAACCCATCGGCGTTGCCGGACAGATTATTCCATGGAACTATCCGCTCCTCATGGCAGCGTGGAAACTTGCGCCAGCCTTGGCTGCGGGCTGCGCCTGCATTCTCAAGCCTGCCGAGCAGACGCCCATCACCGCGCTAGAGATGGCCAATTGGCTCACCGACGTGGGCCTCCCGCCGGGAGTGGTCAACATCATCACTGGATTCGGCGAAAGCTGTGGCGCCCCCCTCGTCCAGCATCCCGACGTGAACAAGATCGCGTTCACCGGCAGCGCAGCGGTCGGCAAGATCATCGTCAAACAGGCCGCCGACACCGTGAAACGGGTCACGCTCGAACTTGGCGGCAAGTCGCCCAACATCTTTTTCGCCGACGCTGATTTCGAAGCCGCCATCGACGGCGCGCTCTTTGGCGTCTTCATCAATCAAGGCGAGGTGTGCTCCGCTGGCAGCCGCATCCTGGTGCAGAAACCCATCTACAAGAAGTTTGTCGATGCTATGACCGAGAAAGCGAAGAATATCAAGCTGGGCGCGCCTCTCGACCGAGACACCAAGATGGGCCCCGTGGTCAGCAGGGAACAATATGACCGGGTTCGGTCGTATCAGGAACTCGGCAAGAAGGAAGCCAAGCTGGCCATCGGCGGCGGACGAGCCGAGAAGTTTGCCAAAGGCTTCTATCTCGAACCAACTATTTTCTATGACGTGACCAACAATGATCGCATAGCCCGCGAAGAGATTTTTGGTCCGGTCGCCTCCGTGATCCCATTCGAAGACGAAAAGGACGCGATCAAGATTGCAAACGATTCACCGTATGGCCTTGCCGCTGCCGTTTGGACGCGCGACATCTTCAAAGCATTCCGCACCGTGAAGGCGCTGCGCGCTGGAATCGTCTGGGTCAACCACATGCAACCAACCTACGTCGAAGCGCCCTGGGGAGGTTACAAGCAGTCCGGCTTCGGGCGCGAGCTCGGCCCTTGGGGAATCGAGGAGTATCTCGAAACCAAACAAGTGCACATCAATCTAAACGAAGCCCCAATCGGCTGGTACTAGAGATGACCTCGACGTACTGTCATCCTGAGCGAAGTGCGGCCTTCGCGCAAAGCGCGAAAGCCGCCAAGTCGAAGGACCCCAGCGTTGATGGTCGACGATCACTATGGAAGGGAATTCGCACAGAAAAGTAGAGAGAGCATCGTCATGAACACGATTCAACTCAAAACCCCTATCCCGGGACCGAAGTCCAAAGCGCTGGCTGAGCGCCGCAACACCGCAGTCCCGCGCGGTCTCTCGCACGGAACCCCCGTGTATGTAGCCAAAGCCGAAGACGCCTGGCTCGAAGACGTAGACGGAAACCGCTACATCGATTTTGCCGGAGGCATCGGCTGCCTCAACATCGGGCATCGCCGTGAGCCGGTGATTACTGCCGTGCGTGACCAGCTTGAAAACTTCCTGCACACTTGCGTCCAGGTCACGCCGTATGAAAACTACATCCGGCTGGCCGAGCGGATGAACCAAATCACGCCCGGCAAGTTCCCCAAGAAAACCTTCTTCGTGAACAGCGGCGCTGAGGCGGTGGAGAATGCGGTGAAAATTGCGCGCGCCCACACCGGACGTTCGGGCATCATTGCCTTTGAAGACGCGTTCCACGGACGCACCATGATGACCCTGGCGCTCACCAGCAAAACGCATCCCTACAAAGCAGGATTCGCGCCATTTCCCGGCGACGTGTACCGCATTCCATACGCTTACTGTTATCGCTGCTCCTATTCGCTGAAATATCCGTCGTGCGATCTTTACTGCGCTCGTCATCTCGAAGACACATTCAAACGAGTAGTTGCCGCCGAAGACGTGGCCGCCGTCATCGCCGAGCCAGTTCTGGGTGAGGGTGGATTCGTCGTACCCCCGCCCGACTACTTCCGCGTGCTGATCGACATCTGCCACAAGCACGGCGTGCTGTTTATCGCCGACGAAGTTCAAAGCGGCTTTGGCCGCACCGGCACTCTATTTGCGAGCGAGCACTACGGCATTGAACCGGATATCATCGTCACCGCTAAATCGCTCGGCGGCGGTTTGCCCCTGGCCGCGATCACTGGCCGCGCCGAGATAATGGATGCGCCCGGACCGGGAGGTCTCGGCGGTACGTTTGCAGGCAATCCGCTCTCCTGCGCCGCGGCGCTGGCTGTGTTGGATGTCTTCGAGCGTGAAAACCTATTGACTCACGCCAATGAAATTGGAAACAGATTCCAGAAGCGCGCGAAAGAGTGGCAGAAGCGCTGGCCGCTCATCGGCGATGTACGCGGCTTGGGCGGAATGCAGGCGATCGAACTCGTGAAGTCCCCCGACAAGCGCGAACCGGCCGCAGACGAGACCAAAGAAGTGACGCGGTACTGTTACGAGCACGGTTTGATTACAATTACTGCAGGCTCGTATTCCAATGTGATCCGTGTTCTAGTTCCGCTGGTCGTAACCGACGAGCAAATGGATGAAGGGCTCGACGTGCTGGAATCCGCGTTGCAAATGGTGTGCGAGAAAAAAGGCGTCGTAGCAACCATGATCACGTAGGGGCGGACGCCCTCGTCCGCCCGCGCGGTAGAGACGTTGCTTGCAACTTCTCGCAGCGCAAGAGTCTTAACTTCAATTCTTCGCGATAGCAGAGGTTTCAGGCAAATGACCATTGCAGCACCACCTCTAACCAAAGTTCCCAACTACGTCAACGGCCAATGGGTCGAATCCACCGCCGCGGAATGGCTCGACGTCACTAATCCCGCGACCGGTGAAACCATCGCCAAAGCCCCGCTCTCCGATGCCAACGAAGTCGCTACCGCAGTGGAAGCCGCCGCGGCGGCCTATCCGGAGTGGCGCCGCACTCCTCCACAAGATCGCATCCAGCCGCTATTCAAGTTGAAAGTGCTTCTGGAAGATCACATTGACGAACTGAGCCGCATCATCACCCAGGAAAACGGCAAGACCTTTGCGGAAGGCAAAGCCGAGTGGCGCCGCGCCATTGAGAACGTCGAGGTCGCGTGCGGCATTCCGATGATGATGCAAGGGTACAACCTTGAGGACGTGGCTCGCGGCATCGACGAGATCATGATCCGGCAGCCGCTCGGCGTAGTGGCGGCGATCACGCCATTCAATTTCCCCGGCATGGTCCCTTTCTGGTTTTTGCCTTACGCCATCGCCTGCGGCAACACATTCATCCTCAAACCCTCGGAGCGCGTGCCGCTCACCATCCAGCGGACGTTTGAGTTGCTCGCTCAGACAGGATTGCCAAAGGGTGTGGCCAACCTTGTGAACGGAGGAAAGGCCGTCGTCAACGGATTGCTCGATCATCCCAAAGTGCGCGCCATCAGCTTCGTTGGTTCGACTCCCGTGGCGAAGTACGTCTATGCGCGAGCGGGCGAGAACGGAAAGCGCGCGCAGTGTCAGGGCGGCGCGAAAAATCACGTAATCGTTCTGCCCGACGCTGACATGAAGATGGCGACTCAGATCATCAGCGACAGCGCATTCGGCTGCGCGGGCCAGCGTTGTCTGGCGGTCTCGGTCGCGATCACCGTCGGCGAGGCGCAGAAGACTTTCCGCGATGCGATCGCAGAATCCGCCGCGAACCTGCGCGTGGGCAACGGCCTCGACGAAGGCATCCAGATGGGCCCCGTGATCAGCGAGCAGAGCAGGTCACGAATCGAGTCTCTGATCGCGGTGGGCGAGAAGCAAGGCGCGAAGGTTCTGCTGGACGGACGCAATCCGAAGATCCCGAAGTACGAAGCGGGAAACTTCGTGAAGCCAACGATCCTCGATGATGTGCCGGCGACGAGCGATCTGACCGATACGGAAATCTTCGGTCCGGTCTTGAGTCTGGTTCACGCCCGCGATTTGGACGAAGCTCTGGCGTTCCTGGAGCGCAGTCCATACGGTAATCAGGCGTCGTTGTTTACCTCGAGCGGTTCGGCGGCGCGGCGCTTCCGTTACGAAGCGCCCGCCGGCAATATCGGAATCAACATCGGAGTAGCCGCGCCCATGGCCTATTTCCCGTTCAGCGGCTGGAAGGACAGCTTCTTCGGCATACTGCATGGACAGGGCCGCGATGCCATCGAGTTCTATACCGAGAAGAAAGTCGTAGTCGAGCGCTGGGCCAAAGAACATTCGCGCAAGTTCTGATAAAGCGAGTGTGGTGAAGCTCGTGTGGAGGACGGGCGTCTCGCCCGTCCAGCCGAGCGCAGCGAGGAAGGCAGCTGACCCAACTCATGATTCGTATCAGGATGGCTTTAGCCATATCGCAAGCGGTCGAATCAATCCGGCTTCAGCCGCTGCCGGCAAGGAGGAACCGATGCCAGACACGATTCAGAAATACAAAGACTACGTAATGACCGGATTTATGAAGTCGGTCGTGCCTATCGTCATTGACCGTGCCAGCGGCGCGGTCGTGACCGACATAAACGGCCGCGAGTATCTCGACTGCTTCGCCGGCATCTCGGTCGTGAACGCCGGACACTGCAATCCGCAAGTGATCGCCGCAGCCAAGGCCCAGATGGAAAAGCTGGTCCACTGTTCGTCTTACATCTACCACGTGCAGGCGGTCGCCGATCTCGCGGAAAAGATTGCGCACATCGCTCCTCGCGGTCTGACCAAAACCTTTTTCGGCAACGGCGGCGCCGAAGCCATCGAAGGCGCCATGAAACTAGCCCGCCTGTACACCGGCAAGCACGAATACATCTCGCTCCACGCCAGCTTTCACGGACGCAGCTGGGGCACCCTCAGCATCACCGGCAACCAAGGCCGCAAAAAGCGCGGAGGCCCCTACGCTCCCGGCGTAGCCTTCGCCCCCGCACCCTACGCCTACCGTTCCGAATGGCGCAACGATCCCGAAGAATGCGGACGGCAGTGCGCCAAAGCCATCGACGACGTAATCCGCTTCGCCACTTCCGGCGACGTGGCCGCCTTCATCGCCGAACCGGTCATGGGCGAAGGCGGCATCATTTGTCCACCTCCGAACTATTTCAAGGAGGTAAAGAAAGTCCTCGACCAGCACGGCATCCTGTTTATCGCCGACGAAGTCCAATCCGGCTTCGCCCGCACCGGCAAGATGTTTGCCATCGAGCATTACGGCGTCGTCCCCGACATCCTGGTCACCGCCAAGGGCATCGCCGACGGATTCCCTCTGAGCGCATTCACGACGCGCCCCGAAATCGCCGCCGCTTTCAAACCCGGCGACCATCTCTCCACCTTCGGAGGCAATCCCATCTCCTGCGCCGCCGCCCTTGCCAACATCAATTTCATGGAGAAAGAAAATCTCCCTGCCCGCGCCACCGAAACCGGCAACTACGCCATGACCAAACTCCGCGACCTGCAAAAGCACCACCCACTCATAGGAGAAGTCCGCGGCCTCGGCCTGATGATCGGCGTAGAGCTGGTGAAAGACGAAAAGCTGACTCCAGCAACCTCCGAAGCAGAAGCGATTCGCGACGCGCTGCTGCGCAACGGCGTCCTAGTCGGCGTAGGAGGCATCTACGGCAACGTGATCCGCTTCCAACCCCCGCTGATCATCACCCGCCAACAGATCGATCAAGCCATCGACGCCTTCGCGGCCGCATTACAGGAAGTAACGCAGCCAGCGCCGGTTTAGCCCTGTGCCCTCTTACGGATTGTCATCCCGACCGGAGTGGAGGGACCTTCTGTTTCGTGCATGGATAGCAATGGATCGGGAAACAAAAACAGAAGCCTCTGCCGCGAGAGTGTTCCTCAACCCAGGTCAGCGTCCAACGAACGGGCGCGAACCTGTGGCACCGGTGCAAGGAGGAGCTGTGACCGCCGGCTTCGCCGTCCCCATCTTTACAAACAACGTAAAGGTGGGCCAGCCACCCGAAAAACTCTTTCTTGTGATGAACGCCGTTTTGATTACGTCCCACAGGACTCAAAGTCCGCGCTTGTCACTTATGCCAAAACCCAGAGTTCTCCAGCCAGTCCGATCCCTCTTCACGTTCAGAGTCTCTTTCAGTCTGGCGAGGGCCAGTGCAACTTGGCCCTCTCCGCTTTAGGATATCGATCAATTTTGCTTTCAACTTGGCCATCTGTATTTCAGCACTCTCACCACCATGCCGCTCTTCGCCGCCGTGCCTCATCTCCAATTCCAGTCGGCTAATATCTTCCGCTGGTAGCAGACGCCACTGAGGTCCGAGTGTACTTATGATGATCTGTTGAATCATCGCGTTCCGGTCGTCCATCTCTTGGCAAAATTGCTGCCGTGCCTGTTCATTACTCTCCTCCGTGGTCAATGGACGACCCCGCAATGCATTTCTCATATCCTCAACATCCGCGATTGTTCCGTCTCGAACGTCTCGAACTATTTGCTGTTGACGCACGTACTCTTCAAGCGACATGGTGGCGCGTTCTGCTTCTAGTGCGTTTGCTGCATTCTTCAGTTGAGGATGCTGGAATTCGTCAGCGAAACTTGGAGTTGGCGACTCGGTAGCACCTCTGTATCTCGGCGCAGGTTCTCTCAACCAATCTTCTGCTTTATCGAGAATGCTACGCAGGATGCTCTTACGTCCTGCGCTGAAATTGATAGGCTCCTGTGCCGCCTTTTGCCTTTCCCCACCAGCAACGCGTCTCTTCAACGCTCCATACTCTGGGTCCCGCGGTTTGGGTAGAGGCCTTTCTGGGTTCTGCTTTTGACGTGCAGCCTCAACATCACGAGCAATCTGCTCAGGGTTATACTGTTCAAAGCCCCAACGCTTCTCTTCAGGATTCTGTTTGCGACGAGCGGACTCAATGTCGCGACTAATCTTTTCAGGGTCCCATGCACCCTGAGACCCACCGCTCACTGACCCACTCGGATTGCGAGTTTGAGGATTGATTGCCTGCTCTTCTAGTTCTGGCACATGTGCTAGTTTCCCTTCGTGTTCGTCCATTTGCGTTCACGCACACCTACCCACGATATCCTTAGAATCCAAAACCCACGTCCACACGGCTGCTACTGCTGCATAAAGTGACGAGCGACAACAAAAACTAAAAGGCAGATCAGAGTGATCAATGCAGCCATTCCGATTGATCTGAGTTTGCGTCGCCTTTCTTCCTGCTGCCTCCGGATCGTTGATTGACGAATCAGTGCCACTTGCACTACGCACGGCACGGTCACTCGGTACGCAGGTCCGGCAACAAGAAAGCCTCCCCATATTGCATCGAGCGCCCAGCCGATGGGCCCTGCAAACAACGCCAGCCCTTTTGTAAGCCCAGCGTTCGCAGCAAATGCTAGCCCGTGCCCCAGTACGGCATTTGCCATACCGTTGGCGACGATTACCGCCAGCTTGTATGGCGCAAATCCTGCCGCTTGAATCGCAGCCTGCAGCGTCCCTGCTGTAACCGGGCCACCTGCGCCGGAGAGCCTGTGGATTTTCAAGGTATCCAACAGTTCCTGACGCTGCTCGTCCGTCATCCGTTCACATGCTTTGCCAAGTACCGTCTCTACCACGCGCTGTTCTATCTCGACCGTCTCATCCCAAAACCCAGCTTTGACTCCACACCGCTTTGCCACGTTCCGCAATATCTTGCGATATTTCTTTCCGCGACCCTTTCGAAAAGCTTGCGACCAGAAGCTATTTGCTCCAAACTTCTGAATTTCCGCCGCAATGTCATCCGCATACATCCGATGATTAGGATGGTGCTTCTTGAAGACAATCGTGGCATTGAGTTCTGCACTCCATCGGCCCTTATTCAGAATGTATTCGACGAGTGGTGCAAGCTCCTCATTTGACGCCTGCCGTAGTAGCGGCACCAAATCCATGTCGTCTCCGATTAAGGGTAACGGTCCGGTTCCAGTGTGGACGAGGTCTCTGGCGGACGCTACTTCAACTGGCTGCTGAGTAGGATACCGATGGTCAATGCCGCCGACCGCATGGCGGTCGCGTTGCTCTCTGACAGGAGCGACATCCTTTTCTGCAGTCGAAATATCCGCCCGAACAATGGCCAACGGCACCTCAACAGGCTGATGGTTAGGACACCTAAAGACAAGATCACCGACGGAGGAATATGAGCATTCACAACCATGTTGTTTCAATGCTCACCTCGACAAGTCGGGATACGCCACGCTATATGGGCTGCTTTCTTCGCAGTTCCTTGCTCTGCCCCCATTGTCCTCTTAAGTCTGTCCTGTCTTTGCCCCAAAGCAAAAGGTCGATTCACAGCAGTACCATCGAGATGCCGGGGTTGCAATTACCCAAATCCTCATCCTTGCGCAACGCCGGGCATTTTTCCAACATTGACCTTGCCACAGCATCGAAAATGTCCCACTTTTCTCCGAAGACGACTGCGCTGACGCTACCCTCTTTTCTGCGGCTGATCAGAGACCGCCTGAGGCGTTGCCTTAACGCACCACCAACACCGCTAGAACCGTACCCGTGGATCACTTTGATAGCAGTAACTTTTCGATTTCGACATCTCTCCAACTCAGCCTTGAGTACTTGCCGCGCCTCTTCAACAGTCGGAGACCCGAGTTTTAAGTTTACGGTCACTATTGACTCCAGCATGAAGTCCTTCCTTCCGCTCGGTCTTTACTGCAGCCTCACACGCTGCGCACGAACTGCCTGTCGCGAACAAAGGACGGGTCGCACAAGTGAATCCTGATTTCTATCGGTTGCGCAAAGGGACCGTCGGAAGGAAAAGGTGCCCAGAAGTGCGACGGAGAGATCGCGAAAGGGACTTCTTAAAGCTAGTCCTCGGCGTCAGCAATAGCAATGAGATTCGGCGACAAACCGTATTCCTGCGGGCTCGTGACCTGTGCTTTCGCTACACACAAAAGCGGGCGACCTGCCCTTCTAGTGTTATTTGCGAGAGATTCTCTCTTGCCAGTCAAGCGGTATTTTCTTTCTCGAGCGATTGGGCATGAGTTTTTTAGGCATGGGGAAATCTATCGATCCGAGGTAGCAAGGCAGGCAAGCCGGGAGCGGTCGCCGCTCCCGGTGCCCATCGGTTTCGATGAGTTTCCGGCGAGCGCCATATTAACGCATCGCCGTGAAGGTACGAGGGCCTATTTCAAAGCAGAGACCAGATCCCCGGTATTCCGGGAACTGCAGCAACTGTTCGAGAAAACCACAGGAATGATTCCGATTGTGGAGCAGATTCTGGAGCCGTTCGGAGACAAAATCCGATGTGCTTTTGTCTACGGCTCCGTGGCGCGGAACCGAGAACATGCGACCAGCGACGTAGATTTGATGGTCGTCGGCAATGCTGGTCTGGCTGACCTGTCTCCAGCACTGCGCAAGGCGGAGCAGCGCCTCGGGAGGGAAGTCAACGCCACGGTCTATTCCCCCGGAGAGTTTCGTGAGAAGGTTTTGTCGCACGATCATTTCCTTACAACCGTCTTGAAGGGACGCAAGCATTTCGTGAGAGGAGGCCAGAATGACCTGGACGAAATTGTTGGCAAATAAGGACGCCAAGAAACACAGAACCTCCAAGAAGGAGTTGGACAATATGCGCGCCCTGATTGCCCGCGACCTCGCAGACGCGAGCCTCGTCGGGCTTTCGGCAGACCGGAGATTCGCGACTGCCTACGCGCCGTCCGCTTCGAGTCGTGATTTCCGCCGCGCTCGTCCCGAACTCCAACCCCTACGTTTCCCGTTTCGGGACCGCACTACGCTTTTTTGCCGCAATGCCCTTGACTTCACTGCAGCTATATAAGATAACAACTATATAGCTCATCTGGCAGAATGCCTTCTTCCACCCACAACCCGTTTGTTTCCAAGATTTTCCCTGTAACTCCTTATTCCTCAAAGATTTCAACCCTAGTTCCCCGCTATCCCTCTGATTCCAAAAGATCAGGGGGGAGGGGGGTGGAGACCTATTATGTCGTCGTATCCCAATAGCATTCCCCGTTGCGAACACATCAAAATCAACGGCACC